>Ga0082212_10003190_pt1 | contig 23396 bp, 26 predicted proteins | sample TergutNt197P3_FD_71548 | JGI IMG/M metagenome (GOLD analysis project Ga0082212, IMG submission 71548) | Neocapritermes taracua P3 segment gut microbial communities from Petit-Saut dam, French Guiana - Nt197 P3 | ecosystem: Host-associated > Arthropoda: Insects > Digestive system > Gut ... | reverse complement strand
AGAAGCTGTCTCCTTGTGTGATGTCATCACTCAAATCCATTGTGGTATAGATGCAAGCAGGCTGCAAACTGAATTTTTTGGCGTAACACATATTTATGGTTTGTGCGGTAAGAGCATTAATAGCCAAAGTTTTCGCAAATGTGGATTTCCCGCTGGCATTGGCCCCGGTTATAATGGATTTGGGGTCTATGGTTTTAGAATTTGTCACAGGGTCTGGCAGCAAAGGGTGATAGAGATCGTCAAACACCAATTGCGTATTCTTTGAAAATTCAGGCAAGCAATAATAGGATAAGGTTTTTCTGTACGAGCTTAAGCCGATGCAGAGTTCAATATAGCCTATACAATCATAGAGCGCCATGGCTTCTTTGGCATTATTTTTGATTGTCTTTGCTATCCGTTGATAGATAAGCCAAGTTATACCGAAAAATGCTGTGAAGAGCCCAATCATAGCCAATATTGGATTTGGATTTTGCAACAAACAACCGTCCAGAAAAAGATCCATCAACATTGGTTCCCTTTCAAGTTTTTTCAGCGCAGGCAGAAGCGCTTTAAGTTCTTTATCGAAAATATGTGAATCCAGTGTCGCAATATGTCTGCTTGCCTTAATACATGCGCTAAAAGTTCTTATTGTCGGAATAAATTTCTGTATTTTCCGGATAAGATGTTCCACTACTGCAAATAACGCTCCTCCAAAAATGCATACACCAGCAAGGACTATAGGTACCGCTATGACTTCTTCTTTAGGGACAAAATAAATAAAAAAAGATGATATTATACCCAGAAACATAAATATGAATGAAGGAATAATAGATATTTTAGGAATCAAATCAAAATGCTTTAAATGAGCAACAAAATGATTTCCAATCTTCTCTTTTTGACTTGTCGTTACATTTGAATTAATTTTGTTAAAAGCATATTGAAGCTTGAGACGTTCTTCCGGATGTGTGTCAAAATATTGGATATGTCGTTCAAGTCTTTCCAAATCATCATACTGTTGTGTACGGATATGGCGGTATAAATATTCATCTCCAATATGAGAAACAGAGTGGTTCATGTGTTTGTAGAGGATGGGCATTTGTATATCGTTCCAGGTTATATCATCCACTGTTTCTTTCCCTTTTATTGGGGATAGATTGAATAGCTGGCCGATATTCATAAAATCCCGTTCATCATACATGCGAGTTGAAGGTTTCCCGAATTTTTCAGCAAGCATCCTTAGAGTTCGTTTCTTCTTATACAAATGAACCAGCAATGGCAGTAAAGCAACAGTTAATATTACACAAATAATAATTATAGTTTCCATATCCACCTAATATACCTCAAATCACAGCTAACGAAAATGTCTGGCGGCTTGCTATTTGGGTTGTAAGTTGTAAGTCTAAACATAATAAATAGTGAATTACCTTTATATTGTAACATATGTTGCATAACAGAGGCCAGATTCTCCGGTGTTTCCTCCGGAGTTGACCCAGCCCCCATTAAATTAAAAAAATACCCTGCCACTGTTTACGTTCCGCTGACAGGCCTATCCGATGAACAATCCCCCCACTTCTCCCGATTCAACAACATCTACAGCATCATGGAACGAATATCCTTTTCCCATCAGATATCCCAGCAATGACCCTTCTTTCACAGCGTGTTCTATGCCCTTATTGCCTACCTCGCGCATACTGTGCTGAACAGCTGGAGACAAATGGGCCAGCATAGTGTCCACTTGAGCCACATATCCCTGCCGGGACATCTTTCCGGCAGCAGTGCTGTGCCAGGATTTCATGACCGGCATATCCGGACCCCAAGGCCCATAGCCCGAACGATAAGCCTGTTGCGGTCTAGCGCTATGGGGCCCATAGGAATGATGCAAACCGTGTGAGTAATGGTAATTGTTATGTGCCGGGTGACCATGATGATGGTGACCATGTGCCCCCCCGGAAGGATAAGGATAATATCCGTAATGAGGATGTCCCCTCTGCCAATCCTGGGAGTACTTGTAATCAGCCATAATCATGCCCTCCTTTCTCGCTGCTTTTTTATTGAGATTCGTAATAAGATATGCCGCGCTGCCAGGAGTCGTGCACCGTACTCCTATCGTTTCAAGGCTGCGAGACAGGAAACGGAAGATGAGGGATACTCGAACAAGGCAACGGGAAGGGAAGGTCGCCGAGGAGAGGACTTTTGCCAGATTCGTGCTGATCTTAGGTTCCGCAGAAGCATTTTTCCGTACGCCGACCCGGATGGTCGGCGAGCGATAACCCGCCCATGGATGGCGGGTTTATCGCGGTAGGAAAAATGCTTCTGCGGAGGCTTAGATCAGCTAGAATCAGTCAAAGGAGTCTCCTCGGCGACCTTCCCTTCCCGTTGCCTTCAGGTACACCTTACACTTCCGGCTCAAGCAAACCATAATTCCCATCATTACGGCTGTAAACAACATTCATCTGTCCCGAATCAGCATTGACAAACATATAGAAGCTGTGCCCAATCATGTTCATCTGCATAACCGCCTCATCCACAGACATTGGCTTGGGAAGAATCTTTTTCACGCGCACAATACTGTCCTGCATGTCCTCATCCTCAGGTCCATCTGCTGTTTCCGCCACATCCAGACCCTCCAAGCCTTCCTCCGGAAAAGCCTCTCCATCTCGGGCACGGCCTTGTTTTCTGGTGTCACTCCGCCTTTTGTCGAACCTCTTGCGATACTTCTGGATCTGCCTTTCCAGCTTTTCCATCACCAGATCAACCGATGAGTACATATCCTGCGTTTCTTCTTCCCCCCGCAGCATATAGCCGTTCAACGAGGCTGTTACTTCTACCCGTTGCCTTCCCTTTTCCACAGTCAAAATCGCTTGCACATCCGAAAAATCATAAGCGTATTTTTCCAATTTTTTAATCCGCTTTGTGACATAATCTTTCAGCGCATCCGTCATTTTAAACTGCCTGCTTCGTACAACAATATTCATCGTCCCAGCCCCTCTCACAAGATATTTTTAAATATCTGAAATAAAATTTAAAGCAGTAACAAGTCTACCGTATTTCATTTCCCTTTTCGAAACAAAAAAACCTTCTTTTTTGTGCCGCCGTCCTAAATTATTAAACTTGAATTCTTTTTTCTTTCTCTATCTAATGTTTTTAAAGAAGTTGTCTTATCCCCTAATTTGAGGACAGACTTATGCACAGGCTTCTGTGGATTGTGTGAATAACTTTTCCTTTCAGGCTTCTTTCGTCATAATGGACTGTGCATAAATCTGTGAACATTCGATTTTATTTCTATGCATTTGTTCAAATTCTTTTCTCTCCGGCACAATTATGGGACTTTAGTCCTTATTAGCTTGTCGGACACTACGTGATCATAGTGAAGGATGTTCCCCGACAGCCCCTAAAGCTGCCGCCAAACAAAATCCGTACACCCGCTCCGCCCCACCCGCCAAAAGGACTCGCGCCCCCTGTTCCAGTGTCGCTCCGGTGGTCGTTACATCATCAATAAGCCAGCACACACGCCCTTGCAACCTCCCCATCTCCCAGGATTCCTCATGCAACCGGAACACCCTGTCCACATTCCTGAGACGCGCCCGCCGATCCAATCCCATCTGGGCCACATTAGGCCGCTCCCGCTCCATAAGAGGCCGATAGGGAACAGCCAAGCGCCAGGCCATGAGAGACGCGAGCACTTGAGCCTGATTAAAACCCCTCTCCCTCAATTTTTCTTCATGCATAGGAATCGCCGTGATCACATCAGGAACAGGCAAACGCCCCCCAGCCCAGCGGCACGCCTCCTCCGCCACGAACGTCAGCAAGTGCGGGTTCCTCCGGTATTTAACCGTGTGTATAAAGTCACGCCACCCCCCATGAAAATGCCCAAGAACCGTCACACGCGCTAAACTGCGCGGCCCCCGCCCCACCTGGCAATCCCAACATATCAGGCCCTTCGCAGAGTTTTCCTCAGACCCTTGAGTATGAGCTTGAGTATGAGCCTGGGGGATAAGCTTGCCACAACGCCAGCAGCGTGCCATATCAGGCAGAAAATACGCGTCTTGGCAAATTCGGCAAACTGATGACGCCTGGTTGCCTGATGACGTCTGGTTGGCCATATCTTTCCTTCCGTGACAGATCACGCACTTTGTCTGCTCCTCATACCATAGTGTTTCCACGATGTCACAAATTGAGTCAAAAATTCTCATTTTTCTTTGTTAATCCCCCCTATTATTGTCTAAAATTTCTTAAAGTCATGCCTTTTGTCTGTATTTTCGAGAAAATTTGTACAATTTTAAATTAATATGGCCCTATAAACAAAACATATTTATAAATCAAACCTCCATCACTCATCAAACCTCAATCATCAATAATCAATAAGCCCTTGACGTCGTGCCAGGGCATTTTGCTTCAAAATCCAACGCTCCGCCTTCCTCATCGCCCTCGAACAATGTCCCGCCAAGAAAACAACCTCACCGTTGGGATTCTCCCGCTTGCGCCCTGCTCTGCCAGCCATTTGCACCAAAGTACGCTCATCAAATAAAGGATGATCAGCCCTATAAACCACCACTTGAGCCCGATCTAATGTAATCCCGCGCTCCAAAATCGTTGTTGTCACAAAAATATCATACTCTCCCGCCCTGAGCGCCTGAATTTTCGATACCCGCTTCGGATCATTGCCCCAGCTGCCACATACACATTTGTGAGGCAGCAGAGAACATAGCCGCTCCCTCCACAGAGACACATCCGCCACCCGCGGCACAAAAAACAACGTTATCCCCTTGGCGCTCAGCCGCTCCAGCACTTCCCGCAGCCCCTCCCGCATCCCCGCCTCTTCTTTCGCTCCCCCTCTTGTCTCCCCTCCTAATCCCTCAGATCCTCCCTCAGACGACAAACGGCACTTTTTCCACACAGGCACAGGCAAAGGTCTCCTGTGAAAGCGAGCCGCCAGCTGAACAAGTCCCCAACGCCTTGTCCGCACAGCCCACAGAATGTGAGCATCCGGCGTCGCCGTCAGGCAAATCATATGTCCCCCCGGCCGCAGAGCTTGGTCCACCGCCCGCCGCAGCAGCTCCCCCTCCGTAAAAGGAAAAGCATCAAGCTCATCCAAAACAATCAAATCAAAAGCCTGATAAAACCGCAGCACCTGATGTGTCGTCGCCGCCACCAACTGACCCCCGGCAAACCGCTCCGGCGACGCTCCCGATAACATAGACCTGGTCACATGAGGAAATGCCGCCCCGAGCCGAGGCGCAATGTCATGGATCACATCCCGGCGCGGCGCGGCAAAAAGCACCCGCTTCCCTTCTTGCAGCACCTGGGCAATACGCGCAAAACACACCTCCGTCTTGCCCGCGCCGCAGGCCGCCCACACCAGCACCTTAGAGCTTGGAGACCTCTCCAGTTCCCGGGACGCCCTCTGCTGGGCTTCTGATAAAGCAAAAGGCATGTTCAGCACCGTCGAGATGTGAGAGAAATGGGATCGCTCATTACCCTGGGAAGACTCAGGCTCCCTGCAGCGCCAAAGAACATTGAGGGAACTCATGCCTCCAAGAGACATACACTCCCCACAGGAAAACCCCCGCCCATAATAACCCGGCCACTCCTCCACGCTCCGGCAGCCGCAGCGGCGGCATTCCATGCCCCACCCCCATCTCTTTCTTCCTACAGCCGCCATCCAGATCCCTCGCCCCTCTGTCACCTCTCTCTGTAAAAACCCCCAGATCTCACTCTCTGTGCAGGCATGCTCCCGCGCTAACCGCAGCACCTCGTCATCAGCAATCTGCCGCCCACAAAGACATTGAGCCAAGTTCTCATACAAAGCCGGCTTAGGCGTACACTCATATTCTCCAGAACCATATTCTCCAGACCTCACAAAATCAACTTCGAATAAAGACATCCCCAGCTCCCCGGCAGCCCTCTTCAAACACGCCACGCCTTCTTGAGGCGAAGAAACCCGGGCCAGTGTTGGCCCCAAAAGACCTTCCCAATGCCCGATCCGCGACTGATATCCCTCCTTTTCCCGATGTCCTGCCCTTTGAGCCACATCTCTGCTGCCGCTGTCCATCTCCTCCAAAAAAACATAAGGCACTGCCGATGACAGAACCCAAAGGAACCTCTGAGACACGCCCTCGCCTGACAGCATACCCGCACGCGCCAGTATGTCGGGCAAACAAAACATTCTGTCTGTTTTTTCATCCCATACAACTCGAAATAGCATAGTGTTTTGTAATTCGACAAACTTTTTCCATGTCCTTTGTTGGGTCTCGACAAATTTCTTTATTTATATCATTTCTTTGCTCCCGTAATATGAACAAACCGAATATCAGCCCACTTATAGTTACTCAAAGGCTCATAATAAACATCACGGGTATGACTGGCCACAAAAATAGAAGCGAGGGAACGGGGGCCTTGCACACCCACGACCACCGGACAGTGCTCAAAGCGTTGTCCTTTGAGAGACAATTGCACCAAATCGCCGCACTGTATGTCCCTTAAGTCCACTTCTTCTCCCATAGGACCGCATCCGCGATTATTGATAAGGAACTTATATAAGTATTCCACGCTGCACCAAGATGCCGAACGGCGATTCACATTGGCATAATACCAGCCGTAGGGATCATGATTCATAACCCCACATCCCGCATACAGGATTTGTGACGCAAAATTCGTACAATCCCCGCCGATTTTCGCGAAATTATAATATCTTGGATTATAGTGAAGCGCCCATTTATTGGCGTAAGCCAAGGCCTGCTCGCGATTGTAAGGCACGCTTATGAGCATACTCTGCCTCCTTGTTCCCTTCCTGAAGTTTCTTTCCCGAAGTTTCTGGGAAAAGTTTCTGGAAGGAATAAAAAGTTCGTATGTTATCATACGCGCCAAACACCCGTTTCGGTTACCTTAGGGACTGCACCAGTGCGGCGCCAGCCTATTTTATCTGGCCCAGCGCGCCAACGTTGGCAAAACCCTGTACAGTTCGGCCCGGGCTTCCTCTTCCCCAATCTTTTCCGCCAGGTGAGGCAGGCCTTTTTCAATCATATCCGCCATTGTGGCGTCGGGATCGGTAAACTCACCATTTTGGTAACAGTACATACAATACGGAGAATTGCTGCCATTCTTTTCTTTGCCAATCAAGTCCTGATGCGCGTCATCAAAAGATAACCCACAGCTTTGGCAATACGGCTTGTGGACATTGCCCATTCTAATTTACCTCATTTTTAGTGATAATAGTGATCCGTACTTAAGGGACTGTACCTAAGCTCTACAAATTAGCTGCCCTTTTCACTGATATTAGTTTCTCCCCACACCCGACACTATACACATCATCATTGACACTTTGTGGATCCCAAGAATTATGTATGGCACACCAAAGACAGCATAGGATCTCCTAAGCTCTTTTTTCCAGAGACTGCGTATGATCACACACTTCTGATTGTCTTTGGGCCGCATTCATCTTGGCCACAATATACTCCGCCACATCGTCTTTTTCCACCCCAAGAGCCACAGACAATTCCCCAAACAGCAGATCCTCAGCTCGTTTCATGAATTTCTCGTCTACCGACCCCAGCTTGCGTTTCTGCTCTTGGGCCTCCAGCTTTTTAGCGTAAATAGACATCGTCAGTTCAATAAGATCCGCACAGTCGTAACTTTTCAGAGAGGCTTCATAATGACGGGTCAGATCTTTGATAGCTTTGCTGTGATAGGCTCGCGCTTGAATGGTTGGAATCCTGTCAATAAGCTCCTGCGCCTCGTCCTTGGAGATCACAGAACGCATAAACACTTTGGTATTCTTGACCGGCGTGTACACCACGCATTTCTCAGACAACGGACTTAATGTATAGTACAGCTGATCTTCATCACCGCCCCGCATACTTTGCTCTGAAATATTCTCCACTCGGCACACTCCCATATCACCATAGAAGACAAAATCTCCAACTTCATACATATTTCTTACCTCCGGGCCCCTTATTTGGATAACACATTTATATTCTATCACACATTGACTTAAGATGCACGTATGTAGAGCTTTAGGGGTTAGGGGCAGGAATAGAGTTAAGAAGGTTTGGACGACAGAAACCCTCCCTCTTCTGGCATATGAAGATGTACGAGCTCCCAATCTCCCCGCAGCGCTAGAAACAACGCCAGAAGCATCCAGTCCATATTCATGCCAGCCTCCGGCTGGATCCCACACTTAGGCAAGAGACGCGCGGCGATCCTATGAGAATACTCCCACCTCTCCCGGGGGGACAGATCCGCCGATTTCATGGCATACGCCTGAATGAGCTGCCAATCCTCATAAGTAAATTTCTTTTTCGTCAGCTCTTCCATCTGCAGAGGCATAACCCCCATCAACCGATCCTGCATCGTGCGCAAAAGACGTTTATCAGTTTTAGTTTTCTCCAATCCTTTTTCCTTATAGACCACAATCGTCCCCGCTGCCAAGTCCCCAACGCGTTGGTGGCGCGAATGTAAAAAAAGCATCACGATATCCAGTACATAAAATATAGGCAAAGCCATATTAATCAACCGGAGAAAATTGCGAATCAAAGAAGAAAGCAGCGTCAGCGATTCCCCGCTCCGTCCCAAGGTTTGTAACCCCACAACGCGTTTTCCAGGCGTCTGGCCACCCCCAAAGTATTCAAAAAAAGCAAAGTAGAACCAATTTATAAGAAAATACGCAATGATACCCCCGGCGACCACCCAGTTTATCACAGCGCCAGGCAAGACCCTCGCTGCAATCCCTACCGCAAAAACCAAAAGCAAGGCTCCGCCAAACAAAATAACAGAATCAAACAACAATGCCGCGCTCCGGCTCCCCAAACCTGCTGTTTTAAAGTGCAGCTTAACATGTTCAGGCGTAGTAATATCGATTGTTCCTAAGTTCATATCCCTTCCTTTTCTCCTTTTCTTTGTTCTGAATTCTATCTCTATTTTCTCTATTTTCTCTATATTTTTTATTATTCCTTCTTGTGCTATACTTGGCGTAGTTAAAGGATCAGAAAGAGGCACTATTTTACCCGAGGAGACCTTTTCATGGAAAACAAAATCGCGTCATCCACACCCCCTGCATCCGCATATACTTCCTTGAAAACCTTTCATAAAGCCCACCGAGCTGACTGGGAATCTTTAGAGAAAAATCTGGCCTCTTTCCGCGGCACACACGGCCGCACTTTTGACCAATTGGATACACTGCATACTCTCTATTTAAAAGTCAGCCAGCATGTCTCCGTTTGCCAAACCTATTTTCCGCACTCCCAACTGACCCCTTACCTTAACGATTTGGCCACCCGCGCCCATAATACACTGTACAAAGGCGAGGTCTCAAGCTGGGGGCAGCTCAAACACTTCTTCACCCATACATTTGTCGATCTCTTTTGGCAGCGGCGTCTCTTCATCGCTCTTGCCTCCCTGCTCTTTCTTCTCTCCGCTCTCGTCAGCTTTCTCGCCGTCCTCCATCAGCCGGAATCCCTGCAAATTCTTGTAAGCGACTTCTCCCCCCCTCAGGATCCCGAAGCCTATAAGGAAGCCCTGCGACACGGGGGAAGCGTGGACGGCGAAGCCAGCTTTTCAGCCGGTATCATGACCAACAATATCCAAGTCGCCATACTGGCTTTTGCCGGCGGAGTCGTTACGCTGGGCGTATTCACCGTCTATATGCTGATCCTGAACGGCCTAATGCTTGGAGCCCTCGCCTGTTATTGTTGGCAAATCGGCGCTTCCTATGAATTTTGGGCCTATATCCTGCCCCATGGCATCATCGAACTCACCGCCATTTTTATCGCCGGCGGCGCCGGCCTGCTTATGGGCTACAAAGTCCTTGTCCCCGGCCCCCGGCCCCGCCTCTACCAATTCAAAACCCAAGCCGCCCAGTCGTGCCTGCTGCTCCTTGGCACCCTGCCCCTCTTTGTCATCGCCGGTATTGTCGAAGGATTCATTACCCCCTCACCCTTGCCGTTAGGGGCCAAATACATCGTTGCCGGTCTCACCGTCGTTGCTTTGATTCTCTATGTGGCGCTTGGCAAGCAGCGGCAAGCGGCAAAATAGACTTGCGGGTCCCATAAAAACAGTGTAACATAGACTTAACAACCATCAAATAATCGTTTATACGAAATGAAAAATGAGGAGAATAAAATTATGTACAGGTATTCTAAAAACCCTGCGTATTCTTGGAAAACAATCGGGAAAACACCTCAACGCGGTGGGGTCATAGTTCTCATAATAGTTCTGATGCTGTCTCTGTTAGCTGGGTGCATGAACGAAGGGAATACCCCTCTTGACAGTAACACTAACGAACCCAATGACAGCGATAGCGGCTCCAATGCCTCCGACCAGTCTCAGCAAGGCAATATAGAGAAATTTTCATATTCCGATCTGGTACTCGGGGAATTAACTCCGCCATTCACAAAAGAAAAAATTAAAGCCCTATATGGCGCCCCTCAAGTAGGTCAAGATAAAAACCGGTTGGGTGACATACCGTGGCCGACTTGGAATTATGACGGCGCAAAATTCACTTTTGGCAGTGCAGAAGTATTCCCCAGCTTTGAGGATAATGCCATTGATGTAGAGATATCGAATAATCGTGCTGCCTTGCCAAGAGATATCAAAATCGGCGATAGTTTTGAGAGCGTGTTAGCCAAATTCCCTCAGGAATATGATTATACCACACATGAGCATGGGTTTCTCTATGGTAAGTATACATTGCCACCCAATACACGCGTAAAGTCAGGCAGAGTGGAAAATGATTTTACAATTGCATACGACACAACCGTGGAAAAAGCCCTACTTCTCTGGGATGAAAAGGGAAGCATGAATATTTACTTTTCTCAGGATAAAGTCATCCAGATTATATTGACACTAACACATATTGATGGATAGTGCCGCGCAAAAAATTTTCTCTGACCCCTATCTTTATTCAGAAAGGAATGATCGTATGGCTCTGATTCAAGCAGATGAGCATTATACCTATTCCGATTATGCGAGTTGGGATCATGAAACCCGATACGAATTGATAAACGGCGTCCCTTATATGTTAGCATCCCCATCGCAGATTCATCAGAAAATTGTTAGAGAAATCAGTTTTCAACTCACAGGCTTTTTAAGAGATAAACCTTGTGAGGTATTTCCAGCACCTTTTGATGTGCGCCTCAACGCCACCGATGGCGATGATATCGTTGTTCAACCAGATTTGCTGGTAGTTTGTGATAAGACCAAACTCGATGGCAAAGCCTGTGTCGGCGCTCCCGACATGGTTATTGAAATCCTCTCCCCCTCAAGCGCTCAAAAAGACCGCTTTACAAAATACCATCTCTACCAGACAGCAGGCGTCCATGAATACTGGATTGTCGATGCAGACTCTCAGACCGTGCAGGCCTATATCCTCAAGGACGGAGAATACGTAAGCAAAGTTTACCGCGACACTGCGTCGGTTCACGTATTGGAAGGCTGTGTGATCAACCTGTCAGAGGTTTTTGCGGAGTGATCCGTCACAGCATCCCCTGATTAATCGCCTGCACATAAGAATCCACCGCCGCTCCCGCCAGATGTTCCTCCTCAACCTCCACCATATGAATCCCCTGACTGCTCCACCGGCGGATACGATCCTTCTTATCCAGCCGTATCTTCTGAGCCGCGCTTCTCAGCATAGCCCCTCTCGCGCTCCATCCGGCCGCCTCCGGAAAAACCTCCTCGCTCCAACGCTTCTCCATAGGATCCTCCACCCCCAACAGCACAAAAAGGTGCCGGCGGCGCATCCCCTGCACATAAGCCAGCAGATCATCCTCCAGCAAAAACGGCGTCAGATCGCTGAACATCAGAATCAGACTCTGCCTCTTTTGCACCGATTCCAGATACCCCAGCGCATGGGCATAATTCGACTCCTGCCCCTCATGGCGAATCCCATAAACCCCATCCAGAATTGTGCGCAAATGCCCAAGTCCATGGCCCGAAGGAATATGCGCGCAAATCCTATGAGAAAAAACCGTCACCGATACATAATCCCCCTGCCCCAACGCCAGCGCCGCCACAGTCAGCGCCGCCTCCAAAGCCCTCTCCAGCCGGTTCACCTTCGTCAGCTCCACCCCCATAACCCGGCCACAGTCCACAAGAATCGAAATATACTTGCCATGCTCCGGCTGATACACATTCGTCATCAGCTCATTCATCTTCGCCGTTTGCCGCCAATTAATCTTACGCGGATCATCCCCCACCACATATGCCCGCACCTGAGAAAATTCACCGCTCCCATAAAAATTCCGTTTAACCACATTCCCCTGCATCATGAGCAGTTTTTGCGCCCGGGCCAAATGCCCCCTCACCCCACTCAGGTCCGGCGTTACCTTAATCCTCACAGGCAGCGCAAAAGACATCTGTTTAACCCACATCCCCCAGAACGAGCCATACCTAACATACACCCGGGCCAGAGCATAATCGCCACGCACCGTCACCCGGGTCCGGTATCCCAACACACACTGTCCTTGAGCGCCCACCACGCCCCGCAGCGGAAAAGGCCGCGCAAAAACAGGCGGCAGCTCATCCACCAGCGCCACACGCACCGGCGCCCGCCCACGGTTTTTCACGATCATCTCAACTGTAAACTCCTGATCCCTCTCCTGACTCACCCCCACCACACGCCGGCACTCCAGCAGCCCTCTGGACGGCAGCCTCATCAGATCCATCAGGCTGACCCCCAATCCCGCCAACAGACATCCCCCTAAGAAGACCCATCCGCCCCCCAAAAAAGCCCCCGCCGTCCCAATCAGTCCCACAACCCCCAAGCCAATAACCAGATTGACACCCGGCAGAACACCCTTATCTCGGAACAGCGACCCCAGCCAGAACATCTTGGATGATTTGCTCATGAGTTCCCCCGCTCACCAAAACCGTTTCTCCAGTTCATTTTGTTTCTCCTAATAACCAGTCCAGACCGTTAATCCTTCTGATACCGTCATAATCCGCAGTTGGATCATCATCGAGGGTAAGAAGCAATTTGGGGTAATGATCGGATATCTTTTGCAGTGAGCTGAGTTCTCGTCGCAAAGTGGTGTTGTCACGGACACTTGCAGCTACTTGTAAATAAGTTGTCCCATCCCCATTCATAGCCACGAAGTCGACTTCTGCATCACCGATTTGCCCAACATAGACACTGTATCCCCGCCGGAGAAGTTCTAAATAGACTACGTTTTCTAAAATATGCCCGATATCTGTGTGGCGTTTTCCTAACAGCATATATCGCAAGCCTATGTCTACAACAAAATATTTTTCAAGGGTTTTCAGGTGCTGCTTTCCTTTGATGTTGTAGCGGTTTGCCTGATATATCATCATACTGCCGGTCAGGGCGCGGATGTATTTTTCCACTGTTTTGCTGTCTATTTTCCGTCCGGCAGATGTCATGGTGTTGGCGATTCTTGAGACGGAAAGCTGACTTCCGATACTATCGAAAACAAATTTGGTGACGCTTTGCAGCATCATCACATCAGAAATTCTATACCGGCTTACAATATCTTTGATCAACACTGTGTTATAGAGGCTGTCCAGGTAGTCCCTGATGGCTTGTGTCTTCCCATTGTATTGCAAGGTGTATGGGAAAGAGCCGTGTTCTGTATACTGGACGTATTTTCGCGGGATTGGTATGGCTTGATCTGTGCCCAGGCAATATTCGCGAAATGACAAGGGCAGCATTTTCAGTTCTATATATCGTCCCGAAAGCAGTGTCGCCAGTTCTCCTGACATGAAATAAGCGTTTGAACCGGTAATATAAATATCAGTATTCTTCTTGATGAAGAGACTGTCTACCGCTTTTTCAAAATCAGCGACGTGCTGAATCTCGTCTAAAAAGATATAGTTCATTTTTTCCGGAAGCAGTTTTGTTGTGATGTAGTCATATAGTGAGCGATAGTGTTGGAGATTCTCATAAGAAATGTCCTCAAAGTTGATAAAAATAATTTGTCTGGGTTCGACTCCCTTAGCGAGCAAATGCTCGCGATAAATCTCTAAAAGCGTGGATTTGCCGCAGCGCCTTACGCCGGAGATCACTTTGATAATCTGCTTATCCTTTGAGTGAAGGAGAAACCTGAGATAGGTATCCCGCGGAATCATACCACCATCGCCTTTCTGCTCAGAAATGTCTAACAAAGGTTCTGGCACGATATTGATATTGTATTCCGGGAAATATGAATTGTCAATGTTTTTTGGGAATGAAGTCCAACGTTCGTTTTGGAAGCGTTTTGGAGTCAGTCAACCACACAGGCCGTTTCTTCTGTGGGGTGATATCATTTTTTCTTTTTCGACATCTTTTGAGACATCATAAAACTCACATAATATGCTGCGCCAGCAAGCACTCCAATTATGACAGGTTCTAATACTTGACCTCCAGATGATTCAGGTCCACCCAAGCCAAATATTATTTTAGAAATAACGATCGCTATAGCAGCAATAGATAATGAAATAATAACACAAACTATATACGTTTTCGCTGCGACTTTTTCTTCTCCTGCTTTCTTTTCCATGTTGCACATATACCCTTCTTTTTATTGCCAAGTCCATCGTTGGTAAAGAGCAATATGTTTGCGTGCATGATTGCTCGCGCAGAAGCACCTTTGTGCGTAAGAGCATTTAGTTGTGCAATCTCCTCTGGGCTCAAAATAATCGTGTTTGTTAGCTTTGGCATGGTAAACTCCTCCTGTCTTTTAGCAAGAGATTACCATATTCGACATACTCTTGAAAAACCAAGTTCTGTTACTCCTTGAACAACACCTCCCTTCTTGATTTCATAAACCTCGTCTTTGTTTTATAAATATCGTTTGTTACTGTTTTAGACTTTACAAAGCACTGGTCTTTCATTTTTAGTAGTGTTTATCCGTCTAAGCGGGAAGTGCCTAAATTTTGATTTCCAATAATATAATGGAGTACCATCTACTTGAAGATAACACTCCATCTCCCACAAACCTGTAATTATCTTGGCCATTATTTCTTCACCACTCTTTAGTTTACCCTTAAGGATCTTCTTATTGTTTTTCTCTTGCTCTTATTTTTGACCATCAAGAAGAGGTTCGTATCCGAACCACTTACTTACTACCTTGATTTCATTTTCACCATATTTGTATTTCCATTCTTGCATTCTTTCACCCCATTTATAATTATAAATAATGTTAAATCTCTTTACAGCATATATCGCAAACCTATCATGAAATTCACTCCTCACTCTCCTCATATGTTGTCGACTGGTGAAGTCTTTAATCCTTCTGATTATGAAGACGGTCTGTCCTCTCATTGCATTCCCCTTCCAAATCCCCTAAACTGGAGATCAATGTTGATGTTGCCACACAATGTTAATGTTGCCCTTGCGTTTCTTGCCACGCAAGGCTACAATACCTCTGTTCTTGTGAAAGTTTAACGATCTGGTTTATTGTGGTGTGTGTTGTCAATGTTTTTGCCTTCAAAACCTGAAGGTCCATTATGGTCTTGTCAATAGGAATAGTTGATTGATGCAAGTATTGACCATTAACATTATATTCATCCCTGCAAATCATAATCGAATATTTCCGCAAGGTGCTTGAGCAGACCATTCTCAATTTCTACCCATAGGCTTCTGGGAGTATACCCCGAATATCGTGAGCGGCATATGGATATAAGGCGAAATTCACTCTTATTTTTCTTAAGCCATCTCACGAACAAGTTTATCCGCTTGTGTACTTGCTCCTTTGCCGGAAGGGGACAAGGTTTGGGCAGGCCGACATAGCTCAGGTAAAATTGCCCTTCCTCCTCCACGGGGCGCACCATGGCCTTTGGGAACAGACGGAAAGGATGATAAGGGTTTCCTGTCATATCGCGGTATGCCTGTTCTGTGATTTCCAGACGTTTGTTCGTGATACTAGAAAGGGAGTTGTCCCAGCAGAAATAATCGAGGTCAATATCCAGCACTGTCGTTTGGGGGGTGATAAAGTCCCCCAGTCCGCCCTGCCGATATGTGAATAGCCGTTGATCCGCTTCTGGCTTGGACAGAACTATATGGGAAAAGGGTGTTACATCTTGCACAATAAGTTGATTTTCGGCGTCTAAGTACATGATTTTATTCTCAGGCTTTGACAAGAAGGGGCGATAATTTTGCAGCATGACGACCTCATTAAAAATGCCTTGATAGATTGCTGGGCAGATAAAATCAGCAATGCCAAGGGCTTCATAGGTAAATGTACGGATATGCTCTAGGGAGGAAAACAGCGCATGGAAGTCTGCGCCATAATCCCCGCACATAAAGTCGTGATGATGATCCACATGGAGCAGGGTGTTGCCAAAAGGTGGCAGAAATCCCCGGCCTGTCGCCTTGTTCCAGATATAGAACAGCTCATGGTGTTCTTCAATGACATATAGAGGTATCATAAAACAATCTCCTTTTTATAGCAAAGAGCGCAATATCTATCCAAACCATGTTTTGGGAAAAAAGGGCGGCAAGAACACATACCTAACCGAGCTTTCTGCAGGCATCTTCTCTTCCGGATCAATGAATTTTACAACATATCGCTCCGGCAACGGGGTTCCAGTCAATTCAACATACGCCCGTGCTGGATCGGCCAGACACAAACCGCGAAAATCCTTGTCTGTTGCAGTACGCCGACATAGGCAGAGCATATTTTGACGCAACGCACCAAGTTCATTCAGGCTATTCATCAGGGCATTTCCTCCTCTATATTTGCAATCGTTTTCTCAAAACTGACCCATATGAAAGGCTTTGGCATGCTCTGTGTCAGTGGTCAGGATTTCATTCAGCTTGTTCGCTCCTTTCCTAAGTCACATAACCTCCAACCTTTAACCTTCATTCTCCTTCTCTACTAGTCGGCAAAGTGTCATAGTCTGAGCGGACATGTTTCATTTCCGAGGAACAAGCCGCCCTTTATTTTGCTGCTGATTGCTAAGCAGTGTCTACAATAGTTGCCGTAATCACACGAATTACATGGTTCTCTTTTATTGCTTTCCACATCGCGGATCATTTGGAGCGTCTTAGAATCGTTCCAGTAATCTTTCAACCGAGAACAGTCTTCAAAATACTCCAAGTGCCTACATGGAGACAGCTTTCCGTCTACATTAACGCTAAACCCTTTCAGCCCCGCTGTACACCCTTTGGTCGGCCCAACATTAAGGTTCCCAAACAGTTTTGTGTCACGCATCAAAGCGAGCATTGGCGAAAAACAGTTTTCAACCAATATTTCCAGCCTCCCTTTGTGAGTCCGGATGGTATCCCCCAAGGCAATCATCTGCTCTTTGGAGGGAATTGTTATAAGTTTATTGCTGGAGTCTGGTTTAAGAGACATAACAACAAGTTGTTTTACACAAAATTCTTCAGCGATCTTAATGATGTTTGAGAAATCTTCTGTATTGTTGGAATGCATAACCCAATTTATGAAAGTGTTCGGATATTCATTTTTGTGAAGAAGCCGTAAAGCAGAGATAGCTAAATCATAGCCATCACGTGTTTGCGAATTGATTTCTTCTGTCGAGCCGTTCAACGAAATATATATCCCGCCCACTCCAGCGTCAACCAATTCATCATAAACATCCTGAGTGAACCTGAATCCGGAGAGGGCTACATTAGGAAGTCCACAATACTTCGCTGCAGCCGCAACGATTTCATAAATGTGCGGGTAACACAAGGTTTCGCCACCGCTAAGTTGCACAATTTTAACCCCAAGGTTCCCTCCCTCTTTAAGCCAATATATTGCTGTTTGCAAGTCAATATCTTTTCCGTCAGTAAGTGAACAATAGCATTGAGGGCAATTCAGCGGACACTTAGTTGTCAATTCGATATTCATTGACACAGGATTGAATTTTTGTGCTGTAGATGACACCTTGTTTCTCCTTCTGAATATCCCCTGATGGATATGTTGATCCAAGTATTCCAAGAGATAATGCTTTTATTTTTGTCGCTACTGCCACCGTCTTTAGTTGTACGTTTTTAGGTGTGGGTGCTAGAAACTATTAAACACTCCACAACATAAAGTGTTACATAATATCATTTGCTTTCTTTGGTGCGTTCATAGGCTGGCTTGCATCTAAGCGTAATTGTTGTTCGATGACACGAGAAGTCTCACTCACTTGTTTGAGCATTCTCCGTTTTTTATAATAATCACTTAGTGCCATCGAATAATTGTAATGATATTTCTTGATCTCCTTAGCTGTTAAGTATTTAGTATTCATGACTGGTGATGAAAAACTATAATTCGAATAGTCATAATTGATTATTTCCACATGATAGCCCTTTGGGTTATTTTGTATGATTGTACCGGGATACGGGCAAGTCACACTTAAGAGAATCACTGCTCCCATATCGCATAGTCTTTTCCCAAGCTCAAATGTTTCTAACATTGTAGCATATGTGTCAAACGGATGACCTATCAAAAACGAACACATAAGTGTTATTTCTTCTTCCGCGACTATTGATACGGCTTTATTGATTTGCTCAATTGTAATATTTTTTTTAAGCGCATTTAATACGGCTTGAGAGCCTGACTCTATACCAAACTGAATAACTTTACATCCGCAACCAGCCATTCGTTTAACAATCTTCGGATATCGATAAATCATATCAACCCTGGATTCAGCAGACCATAGGAATTTCAACTCTTTTCGCTCTATCAAGTCGAGAATCGCATTCAAACGATCAATATCCGCGGTTAATGTATCATCCTGAAAAAAGATTGTGTTTATGCCTTTGTCTATCAGCATCTCAACTTCAGAAATCACGTTCTCAGCGGAACGCATCCTATATTTCCCACCTGACAAGCCTCTCGCAGAACAGAATATGCATTTTCCCGGGCATCCTCTACTGGTCTGAATGCCTATATAAGCATCTCTTCTATATTCCAATCGATCTGGAAAAGGTAAAGCGTCCAAATCATGAATAAAACACCTGTCATTCGTCCGAATAACATTATTGCCATCACGGTAAGTAATTCCATCTATTTTGGCCAGTTCACCTATATTGTGTATGAACAATTTTGCTAATTCAAGAAAGCTATGTTCACCCTCTCCCCTAACAACAACATCAATCGACTTATGTTGCAACAATGTGGTCTTGTCTTCGAAGGTTACATGAGGTCCTCCAAAAATTATAGTTATCTCATGACAAAAACGCTTGACAATATCAGCAATTCTAATTCCATTTTCAAAAGTATCGGTCACGGAAGATATTCCCACTATTTTAGGGCTGTATCGTTCAACTATGTCATTTATTGTCACTGGATTCACTTGCTTATCCCACAAATCCATTATTCCAACATTAAATCCCTTGGATCTTAAGTAAGCTGATATATAGCCAATACCCAAAGGATCCAACAGAGGGTTTTTCTCATTGATCTTATGGCTCGCTGGACATGGTGTTGGGGCTGTTAACAAGAGAATATCAACCGGGGGTTTGACATGAGCCTCTAGGTGGTATATGCAAGAATCATCATATTCAGAAGCCGAATGCAAGAAATTAAAATTCAATATTAGTAAATCCTCACTTTTCCACTTTTCCAGCAGATCCAACACCCTGGCTTCAATGTTTTCTGTGATTTCTGTTGTGTTATATATTTTTTCCCACGATTTGATGGCATCACTTACTGTATACCTACCATTACATCGTTCCCAGATAAATGATTCAAAACAATTTAGTTCTTTATCTTTGAATTTCACAAAGTTATTATCTGTATAGCCCCACATTTCAGTTTTTCTTTTCGGAGTGTACTGAAGTTTTGATGTTTCCATGTAATGCCCAACCTTTTCCATTTGTGATTTTCTGCCCTTTGTTCGAGATCCCCTCTGTATATCACGGAATCCTTTCTCTTATGTCATTTTTTCTTCTTTCTAGATATGGATATGCCAAAACACGTAGAAAACACTCCCAGACCAATGATGATTATTATGCCAGCTTCTAATGGTCCAAGGTCAATATCAAGTATTCGAAAAACCCCTCCCGTTATAACGCAGATAATTACGGCAATAACAACACTTATTATAAGAGTTTTCATTCCAACCCCATCTTCGTCTGTTTCCTTTTCCATCTCAATTCCTCCTTGCCCACCTATCTATAAATCTCAGTTAGTGCCACGCTACACAAACAACCGAACTATTAATTAATAGTACCTTACAGACGCAAAGCGTCAATAAAAAACAAGAAAATCCAATACTGACCACTGACCACTGATCACTGACCACTTGCGGGCGTAGCCCGCGTTAGTTAATAGAGCCGAATTTCAGAAATCAACAGCTCACTTTGTTACCCCGCAGTCACAAACATGGCGGCTATCGCGCCGCTTTGTGCGCTAATTCCGATATCCGTAATGATCTTTAATACTGACAAAAACACCTCACTTTTTTGCACATCCTCTATACCACTCTTCATTTCTTCCATCTCATCTTCATTAAAATGTTTTTTTAACAAACCACACATATCCAAAAAAGCTGTCAAACAAAGCGTTTCTGTTCTTATCTCTCCATCCCCAAGAAGCTCAGTACGATTTTTTTTCATGACACTTTTAATGGCTTCCACTCTGGGAATATATTTTATTTCTCGGGATAATCTAGATTTTTCCATTTTATCCGCGCATCCTGATACCACTAGTGACTCTCCGATTGCCGAATATAATGTGTTATATGTTTTTTTACCTACCCCGTTCACTACAAGTAACAAAATTCCTAATAACCCCTCAACATCTTTGTTCTTTCCAGGTTCCATAGATATTATAGTGTCATACAACGACTGTAAATATGGCAATCCGTTATCCCATGTTTTATCAGCCACAAGCATGCCTTTTTCATTACGAGTGATATATCCATTACTTAACAGTTCCATTGTGCCGCCTGCAAGCAAACAAACGACAAATGCCGTATTTAAAGGGGCAGGTATATTTCCTTTTTTGTTAATCATACATAAGAAATACCCTTGCGTACAGGAAAGTGTTTTCATGCTAAACCTCCTATTATCTTCCTTACTTTGGTTCCTGCAACAACAAAAACCGCTTATCAGGCCATTCTGTGCGTAGGCCGCTATCGAACTCAGTAGATGCGACATATGGCGGCGAAAATCGCCGCCATATTTAACAATTTCATCCAAGGCAAAACCATTATCAGGTACATTATCTGAACCAATGCCGCAACTGGATTAAGGCCCTAAAGATCCTTGCCATTATTTCTGTTTTGGATATAATATCCTTAAGAAAATACATTTGGTAATATGCAGTCCCTATTATACTTGTGAGCGAAAATTTTCACTTTTCACTGCGCAAAGTCAGTGCACATAATGTACCTACAGTGAAAAGAATATCACTCTTCAGTATAAAGTCAACTACCAGATATTGTACCTAGATATGGCTCCAGCAACAGCCCCTGCTCCAGCTGCGATAGCGCTTGCACCTGCAACTATGCCCCAAGTAAGAGCAGGGGCAGCAGCAACAGCAACAGGAACAGCACCACCTGCCACGTTATCCAGCGCATCATCATCCAACTCGCCTTGGGATTCAAGGACAGCTTTCATTACTTCACCATACTCGTTGATTTCTTCCAAGGTAAAATCATTGCCAAGTGCGTTGATCTGCGCTAATGCTTCAGCCGGTTCAAGAGTTAAAAGGATGCTTCCGCGCTCTGTATCAGCGGTCAGAAGTTCTGAAAGGATAGCCGCTCTTTCTTCTGTTAATGTCATTTCGTTTTACCTCCTAATAATTCCATTTTCTTCAATCTTATATCCATCAAAAAGGAGCCTTGTGCGTTTAGGTTGATTTTACCATTCAGGCGTTTCCTGTAGATTAATCAACTCCTCTTACCATGGTGCATTTCTACTAAGATTAAAACTAATAAGACTACATCCAGCGACAATTGCTCCAGCAATAAGTGGCGCGATACCACCTGATACGTCATCAAGTGCATCATCGTCCAATTCGCCTTGGGCTTTCAATGCTTTTCCAAACTCATTAACCTCTTCCAGTGTAAAATCATTTCCGAGCGCATTGATTTGCGACAGTGCCTCTGCTGGCTCAAGAGCAAGAAGAGCTTTGGCCTGTTCTGGGTCAGCGTTCAGGATTTCAGACAATTTTTCTGCTCTTTCCTGGGTCAACATAATTTTTTTCCTCCTAAAATTTTTCGCCTTGCGGCCTTATTTATATAAACTCCACCTCGTGAAGTGTTATATACTTTTTAGCATCCTAACTCATTCAGTAAATCGGTAAATCGGTAAACCTCTTTGTTCACAATCATGCACAATACTTGTGTTCGTTTGTTTTTCGCAATATCGTATGTTTTCATGAATTATCCTTATCTCTCGTGCTCTTCCGCATTGCGCTCACTAACATAATTCAAAAAGTTCTGATAATCAGGTATCGCAACGCCGCCGGTAACCCCATCAAGCTCCTCAACCGATAACGCATCACCAGCCGATTCAAACTTATCCATTTCGGAGATCACTCTAAGCAATGTGTCTATTTTTTTCGCCGCCACATCGAATCTTTCCATAAGAGCGCCTCCGTCTATGTTAGGTAAATCCATCAAGTGAGAATCTCACTCTTCAACCTGTTAATATCAATCTTACCAGCCACCTTTTTCGCTTAATTTTTTACCCTCTACTTGTATATATGCATCAGATACCAAAGTGTGGCACAAAAATCGTTTATTCTATATTTATTTTTCACGTTCCATGTTCTTTCTTCTCCGTACTTACTCCCACCTAATCCCATTTTTTTCAAAATACTTTGCAAGTTTCTTGAGAGTTCTTGCAAGTAGGGATCTGACATTTCCTGCAGTCGTTCCAAGTTTGTGTGCAATTTCATCAGAAGTTAAGTTCGAATAATATCGAAGCATTACAACTGAACGTTCTCCTTCTGTCACCGACTCCAGTGCCGCAGATAAATATGTCTTCATCTGTGACAGAAAAACGGCTCCATCCAAGTCTATACTATCATCCGGCAGGTCAATAAAAGTATCGTCATCATCTGCCAAAATATAGTCCTTCTTGTTGCGATAGTAATATTTGATCCTGTTGTTCGCTATGCTGTATATCCATGTTGCCAGTGTTGCTTTTGAAGCATCATATCTGTCGAAGTTCTTGAAGCATGCATAAAACACATCGCTTGTTAAGTCCTCACACACTTCTTTGGAGTCAAGACGCTTTGTGAAAAATCTATACACAGAACCATAGAAACGGTGATAAACCTCTTCAAAGTCTTTCGAGTTTTCCTGATTGGAGCCATTCGCCATTTTTCTTACCTCACTACTCCAATATATAGATTGCTGCCAATCACAAGCACAAGAGGACGCTCTTTTTTTATGCATTATGTCGTTTCCTTGTAAGTAATGCCAAATCCTTCAGAATCTTGTCGGTAAATCCCCCCCCCCCCCCCTCCCCCTTTCCTTCCCTCCTCTTTTTTTCTCCGCTCTCTCTTTTTTCTATTTTTTTCTTTTCACACACTTCT
>Ga0082212_10003189_pt1 | contig 23403 bp, 17 predicted proteins | sample TergutNt197P3_FD_71548 | JGI IMG/M metagenome (GOLD analysis project Ga0082212, IMG submission 71548) | Neocapritermes taracua P3 segment gut microbial communities from Petit-Saut dam, French Guiana - Nt197 P3 | ecosystem: Host-associated > Arthropoda: Insects > Digestive system > Gut ... | reverse complement strand
AAGCCGCCGGAAAGCAACGCTCGATGGCGGAACTCTAAACCATATATTCTCTGTTGAAAATGCCTAAAAAAACCTAAATTACACCCACAAATTCTGCTAGAGAACCAATTAAGACAACAAGCAAAAAAAGTATCCGCAAACCTGCGGTAGAACCGTAATTTTTTGTAAATTTTAGTTCTTCCCTCTTCCGTTTCTGCATTGTCTCGTGGGCACGGTTTGTTTTCATCGTTCCTGTCCGTCCGTTTTATGGTCGTTTTTGAAGAACTCCCTCTCGTTTTCGCCCTGAAAAACAGACATCTCACGCAGAAGAGTTCAATCCATTCGATGTTGATTGACTTCATGACTCCGCCAAGTCGCGACGAGCCATCACCAAAATATTGTGACAGAAAATTGCCGATCCCACCCCACGACAAAATCCCTTAAATCCCTTGAATCCCTTGAAAAGCACTCTCGTAAGCCCAAAACAACGTTTTAAGAACGAAATGCTCCCCTCAATGCCCAAGCCGTAACGATTGCGGTTCCGATACAGGGCGGTATAATGAACTCGATGTTCGTGATTTCGCGCCAATTTTCGTTCTGCTATGGTCATCGCTTGCTCAATCATCCCGGCAAGTGTGCCAATCTGCACGGACACAATGGAACGGTGAAAATCAACCTGCGGAATGACCAACTCAACCCGCAAGGAATGGTTGCCGACTTCATCGACGTGAAAAACAGCATCGGCGAATGGATCGAAACAACGCTCGATCACCGCTTGATATTGAATGCGTCTGACCCGTTAGTCGAATTGCTTCGGGAACACGGCGAACCCGTGCTGACATTGCCGGTCGAACCAACGGCGGAAAATCTTGCCAAATTGATTTACGAAAAGGCGGAGGAATTCGGTCTGCCCGTCTTTTCCGTGTCGGTTTGGGAAACCGAAAAATGTGCTGCGGAATATCGGAAAAAGTTGTAAAATGAGTACCGAATCACGTCGGCAAATTGCTTTTCTTCGTTGTCAATTCTCCGTGCACTCCATGAATTTTTTGTGTGCCTTGTGGTGAGTACAAATTCTTTACCCCTCTTGCTATTTTTTTTTTTTTTCGATATACAATGCTCGGCGACGGTTTCGGAAGCGTCTTCCGAAAAGCCAATATGTTACTTTCACACCCAAAGGAGAAACAGATGCCGAAGTATTTCAAGAACACAGCCATCACCCTCGGTGCTTTCATTACCTTGCTCGCTTGCAGTACCGCTTGGGGACAAATGGGAAACACAAATGATAAATGGGTTGAAATAACCTGCCTCTTTAGCCAGACTTTCAGTATTAAGGGGGGTTATTACGACGGAAACGTAGAAGCAGCGAGTGCGAATCCCGGTAGCACATGGACAACAAACCCTAATCTCGTTACCAGTAAACACGCCCCCAATGCGACCCCTCCGGTGTACAGATTCATCTCTCATTATAAGGAGGGCACTCTTGCCTATCCGCTTACGTATGATGATCCCTTCGGAAGCGGGACATGGCAGACCACTGAGGCTGTTGATTTTTACTGGGACTACTATCATTACCGCCCTTACGCTCATGTTCCCAATCACCCTTCTACTTATGAGAAGGTGACTGGTCCTGACCCCTCAATGAATTGTCACGGCTATTCGACCGAAAAGAATGTCTGGCTGAACATTACGTATCTGTTGGCAGACGATTACCAATCTATCGACAAAGCAAAATACTTGGTATCTGACGCGGTTGTTTTTGGCTATGGTACTTTTCTTAATAATGGTCAGTCAATCGATCATTCTATAAGGATAGATGACGTAGTGCCAATATACACCTTTGTCCCAGGACAAGGCGATGTCCTGGTGAAGATGAAGGTTGTCAGTATCAGCGAAAAATTTAGAGATTCGGGCGTTTATTCGAAAGTACTCAATCAAACGTTTAATGCGAATGAAGAAGTGATACTCGATATTCCAAGTGCTGTAGGAATCGACAAATGTTACATACCGAACTGACTTTTTGACAACAGAGACTTGCCCGTGCAAACCCTCGTCATTCCCGCGAAGGCGGGAATCCAGACGAGATATTTTGCCCCTGTTTCTCTAGCCCCCCGCCTGCGCGGGGGTGACAATAGTTGTTTCCTTTATCTCGATATGGTTGCTAACCATTCCCTTTCCTCCTTTAACCTACATTCAACTCATGAAAACGCAATACTTCCTCCTCCTTGCCGTGTTGTGTCTGTGTCTCCTTTTGGTGACGGGATACGCTCAGCCAAATAAACTCACTCCCGAAGAATGGGAACAACAAGCACTACAGCGCACGAGAGAGATAAAGCGATCTGCAATACTGCTACACTGGGATAGCCGTACTTCAAACGCCCTGGTTTCATCTGTCTTGGGGTACCCGGAATGCCGTGATGTACTTGGAGTTTCCGATGAGCAGTATCAGCAAATCAACGATCAAAAACAACGAGCCTCGATGGAATTGCTCCTAGAAGAAAAGAAAGCGGTAGAAGCAGTTTATGAGCGGGCTGGTCTTGAACCACCTCCATTTGGTCCTTTGCCACGCCCCGACGACTTTAGTGCCGAAGATATGAAAGAATTTCAAAACATTTCAGAAAGATATTCGCTGATGAAAAGAATTGTGCCATCCGATGTAGTTGGCAACGCACTCACCACTGAACAGCACCGAAAAATAAACGAGGCTCTGTTGGCGAACATGGGACTGGCAACGATGCCAGTCATCTCGCCGAGCAGGTTTGAAGGACTCAATCTGACAGATGCTCAAAGAGAGCAAATGAGAATCCTTGAAAAAGAAATCGAGCCAAAACTTGAAATTTTTATTAATAATTACACAGATAGCCGAATAGCGCAAGATAACAGATTACATACCATCATCCAAGAGCAAAAGGGAGAGGCTCTACGGGAAAAGACGCAGGAAGCCAATAAAATAATTATTGATGATGCTGAGTTTAACAGGCATTTCGCCGCGATGGTATCTCATGAACGAGCGTTTGCAACAGTGCTTCTGAAGGAGATAGGTGAACGCAATATCTTGACCAAAGAGCAATGGGAACGTCTTCAAGATTTGATAGACGATCCGCCGGAACTCGCCAAGGTACTCCGAAGAGTATATGGCGGTGGTAGGCAGAGTAGCGAAAGCGGAGGAGAGCACGCGGACGGCATAGACAACAAGGGCAACGAGGAAAACAAGGGTGCCGATTGGCAACCGGGACCGGGTTCGTGGAAGCCGGGCGATGCAATTCCTGAACAGTATCGGCAAGAACGCCAAGAAGGACGCTTTCCAAGAGGAGCGGAGTAAACGGGTAAATCGCCTTTTTGCGTAGAAAATGCTATATTGGACACAAAGAAGTAATGCGCAAAGTGTGCCGCAAGGAGCGCAGAGAAGCAATTTGTCCCCGTTTGTAACATAACAGAACATGTCATATCGGGAAAAAGAAGTGCTATTGTTGGAGATACTCGATGAACAGGATGAACTTGCCGTTGATCTTAAAAAGGTGCGTTCCGTTTGCGAACAAATTCTCGACGAAGGCGGAGTTCGAAGCGGAAAATTGAACGTCGTTTTGGTCAACAGCGATACGATTCGGCAATTCAATAGGGATTTTCTGCAACATGACTATCCGACGGACACAATCAGTTTTCCCATCGAAGATCGCCGAAGCGAAGGACATCTTGAAGGCGAAGTGCTGGTCTGTACCGAAATTGCCAAGAGTCGTGCCGAAGAGTTTGGTTGGACTGCCGAAGAGGAAACGTTGCTTTACGTCGTTCACGGAATGTTGCACCTCGTCGGTTTTGACGATGTTACACCGGATCGGCAAGCCGAGATGCAGGAAAAAGAGCGGGAGTATTTGGCAACGCTCGGAATCCAAGTTCCGAAATGGAATTGGGACGACTGGGATTAGGAACTCTAACACAGCGGCACTACGGGAATGTATGGATTCCGGTGTTTGCGATTGCCATGAAGGGGTGCGAGCAAAGTTAGTTGCGCGATTAGGCAAGAAGGGTAAACTGGTAATCTCGGCGGTCGAAATGACCGACCGTTTGGAAACTTAAAATTTCCGTACGCCCGCGTTGACATCTTTCAATTTTTCTGTTAGAATTTCAAACGCTTTTAGAATTTGATCCTTTTCCCAAAAAAAAGGAATGTTCGGTACGATGACATTATTTGCATTTTCGATTCCATTGATACTGTATAACGTTTACGGATATGTAATACCGATAGTCATCCTTGCCGCTCTCTACGGATTTCGATGGAAAATCGGTATGTGGGGAAATACCATCACGTTGGGGGCGGTACTCTTTTCTATTCTGATTGCCTTTGGTTGGTGGGAAGACGTTGCCTATCTACTCTCCACGCAGGTTCCCCCGATGTTGTTCATTGCCGATTGCATTTCCATCTGGGTCATTTTTCTCATTTCGCTTCTCATTCTCGATACGGCAACGAGATATATGTCCACCGTCAAAGTCAAATACAATGAGATTGTCGAGAATGTTGGCAATGGTATCGCTCTGTTCCTGCTTTTCGGAGTGTTGTTTCAGTTTACTATTTTTGCCAATGGACACTTGGGAATGGTTGGCGAGAACCCCGGCACAGCGAGTCCTGGTACGGCAACAAATGCAACCATTTCGGCGTTGCAAATTCTTTCGGCGGGGAATTTGTCGGGGTTTTCCCAAACCAACAAATTCGATGCCAGCAACGATTTCGTGGAACTAAATCTGCAACGTCGGCAGGCTCTCATGCTCAATGTAATGCGTGCGGAAGGTCCTATTCAAGGAATCCAAGCAGACGATTCATTGATCGATAGAGTCGAACGTTGACAATAAGGGAAGAACTCGACTATTGTACTAATCCGCACCGAACCATCGCGTTGGTAATTCATCGAGAGTGGGAATGGGAACGTTCTGTGAACCGAAAAGTGTTTGAATGTCCAGTGGTGCGTATCGGGACATCGGCTTGGTCGTTTCTGTAAGGGTCAATGTGTCTGTCCTTGTCTGCATATCGGTATCAATCGACCAATGTTCCTGCCAGTCTTCCAACGACATTTCATCCGTCAACAACGAGGACGGATGAAACCGCAACCCTGTAACACCATGTAAATAAATTTCCATTCCCGACCAGTAAAAATCATCTAACACATTTTCCTGTGATTGAAATCCGCCGCGAAAGACCGCAAAAGGGGAACGATTTAACACGACCACCGACTGTTGCGCATCGAAATCGATGAACATCGAGTCCGCATTGGTCTCTTTTTGCAGATCGACAACTTCCTGACGACCGAAAAATGCCACTTTTTGCCAGCGAATTTGAATCAAGGTTTGTCCCACTGCCCGACGGTTTTCTTTAAGCAGAATAAAGGGTTTTGCCAATGCGACAAGCGAATTGGTAAATCGAATACGCATATCTTGCGAAATATCGCTTTGAATTGCTACCGCTTCTCCTCGCAACAGAGAATCCTTAACTTCAATCGTCAGCGGTTCAAAAACGGTGTCTTCCGTGTTGGTCGTTCCTTCCGACGAAGCGGGGACACGATTGCGGAAAAAGACAACATCATTGTGATAGGCATAATTGTCAAAAATGAGTCTATTTTGTATCGTCAGGCAACATTGTTCAAAGACCAACTGGACATTTCCTGCCAAATCAAAGAGCGACCAATCCGTCAATCGCACGCTCGGAGTGAGACGAATGTCGATTCCTACTCGTTCGAACTCTAAATTGCTTGAAAAGACCGTAAAGAGGCTTCGTTGTAATTCGGTCGGTTCAAAAAGCACGATCGGGTCATGTCCTTCCGCTGCGATGAACTTGATCTTTCGCTGATCAAGGCGTATCGGTTCAAGAACCCGTAATGCACCTTTCCATTTCAGTTGGATGACCGTTTCGGCATCCGTATCGGTCAATGCCGAAGCCGTTAATGCCGAAGCAATCGAGGGATAGGCACCGATAGTGATTCCCGATGGGTCCACGCACCATGTTTGAGAAACTTGCGTTGCCCTTTGACCGGCGGGGCTTTGAGTTACTGGTCGAAAATCGGTGACGTTGAGTGTGCCGTTGGCAACAGCGGCGAGGCGACCAGTTCCCGGCATAACAGGTTGCAATCTGCCGCCGCTGACCGGGGCAGCAAGCGTTTGGGAAGATCGAACCGCCGGAAACGAAACGAAAACAACATCAAACGGAGTAGTCGGCGTTCTTATCGGCTCGGTAGGCGGGACATCGGCATTCGTAATCGGTACCGAAATCGGCGGGCTGGGACTCGTAGATTCTGGAATGGAAAGCGGTTCCGACGGTTCCAAAAAAGCCGTCAATAGGACTCCGACGAAGAGCAACGATACCGCCGCCATCCAGGGCATGTGCCGTAAAAAAAGTGATGTCCGATTTTGTCGAACGGGGGTCCAAACGAGACTTCCCTGTCCGGCGGGGCGCAATCCCAACCGTCGGGCAACATCGGTCAACGCTTCGATCAATACAGCCGGTGTTTGAAAACGTTGTCGAGGGTCTTTCGCCATCATTTTTTGGATAAGAAAGGCGACTTCGCCCGGAATCGTCGGTTGGAATGACCGAATATCCGGCGGAGCGTCCCCCTGGTGTTGCAACAGTTTCTGCAAAACGGTTCCTTCGGGAAACGGAGGACGACCAGCCAGCATGAAGAAAAAAGTGCAGCCTAGCGAATAAATATCGCTCCGTATGTCTGCATTTCGAGGATCACGCGCTTGTTCGGGAGAGATGTAATCGAACGTTCCCAGCGTAACACCGCTTGCTGTTAAATCGCCCCTGCCTTCCGCAGTATCCAACAGTCGGGCTAATCCCATGTCTATCAACTTGGCTCGCCCTTCATGGGTGATTAAAATGTTGGAAGGTTTGACATCCCGATGGACGACTCCGTGAGTCGTGGCATGAGCAAGAGCGTGGGCAATTTGAAGCAGGTAACTGAGGGCTTGGGGTAACGGAAACACATCATGGTCTTCGACCATTGTGCGGACGTTGATTCCTTCGACGTATTCAAAGGCGATAAAGGGAGTTCCCGATGCGTCGCCAGCAAAATAAACTTGGGCGATATGTTCGTGATTGAGTCGGGCTGCCGACTTGGCTTCGTTCATAAATCGGGCAACGGTTCCCTGATCGCTGGCTCGCTGTTGCGTCAAAACTTTGATGGCAACGTCTCTATCGAGAGCCTCATCGGTTGCCAAATAGACGTTTCCCATCCCGCCGCCGCCGATGTATTTTTTGACGACGTAATGTCCCATGCGGGTACCGGTGGGCAGTAAATTGGCAACAAGGGTGGACGCATCCGGTGGTTGGACGAACTGAACCGTTTCGGAAACGCTGTCCGGCACCGGAGGAGGCAATAAATGGTCGGAATCACTCATAGTCGAGAGACTGCAATGGGAAAACCTAACACTATTATATCGTGAAAGTTGCCAAGCCGCAATCTTGTTTTCGTTCCATTCCGTCGATAAGTTTGTATGAAACACGGCGACTCCTTTGTTCTTTGGGTGTTAAACTGAAATGTTCGTTTTTCATCAATTTCACCCTAACACAGGAGGTTCCCTTTACCTAATGCGAGGGATAGTGTACAATAGCCCGAAGAATCGGAATGTCGTTTTTTTTATATGAGCCAACCAACGTCCCAATCCGCTGTTTTTATCGGCGTGAACTTGACTTCTGACCATGTCGATGCCGTTGCCGTTACCAACCAAGGAACAATTCTTGCCGAATCCTCCGCTCCTTTTCAAAAAAACAAAAGTAGCAACACAAAAGGGGGAGTTCTCGAAGAAGATGCCGAAATTTGGTGGAACGCTACCCGTATGGCACTCGGACATCTTGTTTCACAACTCCAAAAAGTTACCCCTCCCCCCTCAATGGAATCAATTGCCGTTTCCAGTGTGCCGGGGGCTTTGGTGATCGTCAATCGACAGGGTAATCCCATAATGCCCGCTATCCTCGCCGAGGATACCAGAGCTTTCGATTATGTTAAAAGCCTCAACATGTACGGTCGAGAGCATTGCGAAAAACTGGGTTTTTTATTCCATACGGAAGATCCGTTGGCAAAAATCGCCTGGCTCAAAGATAACCATCCGAAACAGTATGAAGATGCCTGTTTCGTTCATCAGGCAGACTTCATTGTCGGTCGCCTTAAAGGATTGCCCGACGTAACAGAGTTCTCCCTCGCCGCCCGTACCGGTTGCGATCTCATCGACGGTTGCTGGCCCGACTGGATCGATTACGACATGTACCTCAGTGCCCGAGATCGTTTACCGCTCTTGATGCATTTTGGCGAAAAAGCCGGCACGATTTCCGATAAAGCGTCTGCCGCGACTGGACTCCCGGCTGGAATGACTGTTGTTATGGGAACGACTTCGGCAACAGCAGCATTTCTCGCTTCCGGGGCAAGAAAAGAAGGAGATTTACACACCGTTCTTACGTCTCATCTCACGATCAGCGGTATTTCGTCCGCCATGATTCGGTCGCCGCAAGACCAAATACACGTTAACAAATTGCCCAATCAGAAATGGTCTTTTTCGGTTGACTGCAAGACAGGAACCGAATGGATTTCGGCTTGGTTCCCCGAAGGCGCGTTTGCCGAACTGGAGCCGATCTCTGCCGAAAGACTTCCCAGTAAGTATTTGGCTTATCCCAATGTTTCGCGAGAGGAAACATTTCCGTTTGTCTCGAACAATGCCGAAGGGTTCATCACGCCAGCAACCGAAGACCGAACGATACAATTTGCCTCCTGTCTACAGGGAACAGCACTGTTTGAACGGTTTTGTCATCAAAAATTAAATGCCCTGGCGAAAATAACGAATTCACAAGGCGACATCTACGCCAGCGGTCAATGGAGCGCAAGCGACGTTTGGATGCAGTGCCGCGCCGATGTAACGGGACAGATCAATCGCCGAATGAAAGGACAAAGCACTCCCGCTTTTGGGACGGCAATGATCGCTGCACTCGGAAGTGAATTCAATTTACTCGAAGAAGCGGCGGATGCAATGCTGGCGATTGATGCAACCTTTTTTCCAAACCCGGAAAAGCATTCTCTCTATTCGGATATTTACACCGATTTTTGCGACTTGATGAGCGAACAAGGATACGGTTCCAGTATCGGAGTGAACGGTGTTCGGAGTCTTTGGAGAGGTGGGAATAAACACAAGGACACATAGATGACTTGTATCGGAGAAAACCCTATGAAACAGCAATATCACTTATTCAAAAATCTTTACGCCATCGGAGCAACAGCGATTTGTTTTCTGCTGTTGCTGGTTGTCTGTTTGTTTTTTACGGCTGGGGCGCAAACGCAACCGACCGATACTAGTCGAGATGAATTCGAACCAAAAATTAAAGCCTTTTTCAGTGCCCTTGAAAGAGGGGCTTCAAATCAGGCTTTTGACGACCTTTTACAAGGAAGTCCGCTCAACTCCCCCGATGCCAACACTTCATTGCGCGAACTACGGACAAAAGTTGATGATTTACAGACACCGTGCGGCAATATCCTCGCCTCAGAAAAATTAGAAATTAAACAAATCGGTACAAGTACCACTTTGGTTCGCTATGTTTTAATGTACGAACACTATCCGGTGATTTGGACATTCACGTTTTACCGTAAACCTCCTTCGTCGACAGTGCCGAGTACGACCGCTCCACCACCTCGTTGGACGCTCGTTGAACTCCACTTCGAGACAGATATGAAGAATCTACTCCGATAAAACAGTGGTTCTGAATGACGAGTGTGCGTTGCAAATTAAAAATGTACACACTCTTGCAAAACGGGTGTCGAAAGCATAGAATAGATGCCATGTTACACATTTACGATCAGATTCAGGAATCGCTTCAGTTTATCCGCTCGAAATGGCATGGCACCGCAAAGGTCGGCATCGTTCTCGGCACTGGACTCGGTAACTTGGCAAAACAAATCCAAGCCGAAGCGACATTCGCCTACGAAGATATTCCGCACTTTCCCCGCTCGACCGTCGAAACTCATGCAGGCAACCTCGTTGTCGGCACCCTCAACGGCATTCCGGTAGCCGCTATGGAAGGACGCTTTCACGCCTACGAAGGATACGACTCGAAACAGATCACGTTTCCGGTTCGTGTGCTCAAAGCACTGGGAGCCGAAATACTGGTCGTCTCCAATGCGTGCGGCGGAATGAATCCGCAGTATCGGCAAGGAGACATTATGGTCATTGAGGATCACATCAATTTGCTCGGCATCAATCCGCTGGTCGGCATTAACGATGACCGGCTCGGTCCGAGATTTCCCGACATGTGCGAACCTTACGATCACAAATTGATCGACCTCGCACTCGAAGTTGCCCGAAAGGAAAATATCGTGGCGCACAAAGGCGTTTACGTCGGCGTGCTAGGTCCGAATTTGGAAACCAGGGCGGAATATCGATTCCTGCGCGGCATCGGTGCCGATGTCGTCGGAATGTCCACCGTGCCGGAAGTTCTCGTGGCGGTACATTGCGGGATGAAGGTTCTCGGCTTGTCGATTGTTACCGACATGGCACTACCTGATGCGTTGAAGCCGGGGGACGTGGCGGAAATCATTGCCACTGCGAACGCCGCAGAACCGAAGTTAACGAAAATCGTCAGCGGCGTGCTGGAATATTTGTAACGTTTTGATGTGTACCCAATTAGCCTTGTCCATGCCGAAGTTTGAACTGACCAATGCGATTGTGCAAGGCAATGGCAAATTGCCCACCAAACGATTAAACGCTTTCAACCAAATTTCCTGCACCGGCGGACGCAGGGCGAAAATAGGGTGTACAATATCTTGCAATATCTGGTGCAACCTTTTTTCGACTTTTAGAAATAACTTATTTTCAAGCGTGAAAACCATTTCGCTCCCGGATTTCATTCACGTTTCCGTATGTCATAAACGAGTATCAAAAATTTACCGTTTACTCGGCGGCAATATCCTACCTGCCAAAAACATTTCCCCTAACAAAAACAAGATTGCCGCATAAAGCAGCCAATCGCTCACTGATTGCTGACCGGCAAAGTCGCTCACCGCATTGAAACCCGCCGCATTCTCCAACGGTTGCTGCACCGTCCGTAAAATGTCCGAAATTTCCGTTACATCCAGTTGCCGAAGGTCCCCCTCCTGCGAATTGACATTCACACCCCGTAACTCCGATTGCTCCCCCGCCGAGCGAGAACGCAGATTCACCGAATAAAATCCGGGACGATCCGTCTGGGCAAACGTCGCCGTCAACGTGCCGCTCTCTTCCGGCATCGCTTCCACCATCACACTGGAACCGCTGGTTTCCCCCTCACGAGGCGGCAAAATAAATCGGACACGCTCCTCAAACTCCATCGGATTGACGTTGATCGACAACGGATCCCCCACCAAAAATGTCTGCGACTGTTCCGGTCGTTTGGAAAGCCAGGCGGTCAGTTCCAAAAGCACGACAACGTAACTCGGATTGCGCCCCCAATTATTCCACGTCGGAGAAGCCGAGGTCAAAAACGTCATCGTTCGCCCTGCTCCAAACGTTTTTTCCAACACCATCGGAGCATCATTTCGCAACGTTGCCCAAACGTTGACCGACGGGTCGGCAATCGGCTCGATTTCCAAATACCGTTCGATCACTACACTCCCGAGCAATGGACTTTCCCCCTCGTTGAACAGCCGGAAAATCGGGTGCGGCAAAATGCGGAGATCGGATGCTCCCGTCAGATAATCGGGCAGGAGTTCCTGTACGGCAATCGGCATCGCGGGAAACAGTCCGTTGCCGTTTTTGTACAACTGTTCGCGGACAAAAAAGAGGTCGGTATTCGTACCGGGAAAAAAGGCAACGCCGCCGCCGCTGGCAACGTAACTTTCTAGTGCCCGAAGTGCTGATGGTTCCAGTGTCGGAATGTCGAGCAGGAAAATCGCACTGAACGGTTCCAACGATTTCTCCGCAAGATAGGCGGGAACTTCCTGCCGAACTCGGATGCCCGACTTCGTACCGCCGGGGGCTAACGCAATCCGAACATGCTGCGCCGACGACTCCGAAGCAGAGGAATATGCCGGTGCAATAATCAGCACTTCGAGGGCTTCGGGAACTTTCAGAGCAAGAAACCGTTGATTGTCGTCGGGGAGTGCGTCAGGTTGCAATCGGACTTCGATGCGGTGCGGTGCGGAACCATCCACGCGAACGGGAAAGCGGAGCGGCGGGACGGTTTTGCCGCCCGGTGAGAGAGGGAGAATCGTCTGCTGTGCCCGCATTTGATCATCAACAAACAGCGTTACGAGAACATTTTCAGCAACGGTTGTTCCGTAATTGACGACCGTTGCGTCGAGGAGTACATCAATGTCGGCGGCATGAATTCCTTCGACGAGATTGATCTGTTCGATTCCCAAATTCGGCTGTTCTGCTTGGGCAACGCGGATCATCCGAACGGTGCCGCCCTGTTGCCGAATGGCTTCGATTTGCGTCAGAATCGGTGCCGAATTTTCCCAATTTCGCCGCCGAAAGTCGGACAAAAAATAGACGACAGGATTCAATCCGACCGTTTGGTTGACGAGATCGACGGCGGCGGTCAGCATGGTTTCGGGTTCATGAGCGAAAGAGGACGGCTGTTGCTGCTGTAAAGACGTTTGGACAGTTGACAATCGGTCGGCGTTGAGGGGCAGTTCGTAGAGTACCGGTTCGGCTGACGAGAGTTTGAGGAGAGTGAGCCGGTCGTTTGTTCCTCCTCCGGCAATCCGTCCTTCGGCAATTTTTTGGACGACGGCGAGGGCATCGTCGAAGAGAGGGGAACCTCCTTGTGCGAGGTTGCGTTCGTTCATCGAGTAGGAGTCATCGAGGAGGACGATGTGATGGGTTCCTCGTCCGCCGAGCCATTGTGCGAGTTCTCCTTCGAGTTTGGGACCGGCGAACATGAGTATGACGGCGGCAACGGCGAGGGTTCGCAGGAGCATCAGCAGGAGTTGTTGCAGCAGGATGCGTGTTCGGCTTTTTTTGTAACTGGCGAGGAGGAATTCCATTGCTCCCCATTCGACTCGCCGATGCCGAAACATATTGATGAGGTGGACGAGGACCACCGCACCGAGAATCGGCAGAAACCAAAGCAGAGCAGGATACGTGAACATACACCGTTAATCTAGCGATATTTTACAAAATAGCAAGAGTGCCGAAAAATTTTGTGAGGCACACACCTGTATTAGTATTGCAACGTTGTTTTTTCCGAGTAAAATGATTTACCATGTTCAAGCGAATTCTGATTGCCAATCGGGGAGAAATTGCGTTGCGGGTTATCCGTGCTTGTCGGGAGATGGGCATCGAAACCGTTGCCGTTTTCAGCGAAGCGGATCGCGGTGCCGCCTATCTCGATCTTGCCGACGAAGCAATCTGCATCGGTCCTGCAAAGTCTGCCGATTCCTATCTCAAAGTTGACCGAATCATCAGTGCTTGCGAAGTCGGAAGAGCGGAAGCCGTCCATCCCGGTTACGGTTTTCTCGCTGAAAACGCTCATTTTGCCGATGTGTGCCGCAGTTGCGGTTACGAATTCATCGGTCCGACATCCAAAACGATGTCCCTTGTCGGCGACAAAAATTCTGCCCGTAAAATCGCCCAGCAAGCGGATGTTCCCCGTGTGCCGGGATCGGACGGACTCGTCGAATCTCATGCCGACGCACTGGTATTCGCCAACAAAGTCGGTTTTCCCGCCTTGATCAAAGCATCGGCGGGGGGCGGCGGACGAGGAATGCGAGTTGCCCTCGATGCCGATCAACTGAAAGCATCCATCCAACAGGCAATGCAGGAAGCCGAAGCCGCATTCGGAAACGGTGCCGTCTATCTCGAAAAATTCATTAACGGTCCCCGGCATGTTGAAGTGCAGATCATTGCCGACCAACATGGCAACGTCTTTCATCTTTGGGAGCGGGATTGTTCGATGCAACGCCGGCACCAAAAATTGATCGAAGAATCTCCCGCTCCAAACCTGAAACAATCGACCCGCAAAGCAATCTGTGAAGCCGCTGTCAAACTGGTCAAAACATCGGGCTACACCAATGCTGGAACGGTCGAATTTCTTGTGGATAAGGACGAAAATTTTTACTTTATCGAGATGAATGCCCGAATTCAGGTCGAACATCCGGTTACGGAACTCGTTACCGGCATTGATCTGATTAAATCGCAAATCCGAGTGGCGGCAGGAGAAGTGTTACCGTTTAAGCAGTCGGATATCCAAGCGAACGGCTGGGCGATTGAGTGCCGAATCAATGCGGAAGACCCGGATAATAATTTCCGTCCTTGTCCGGGAAAAATCGAGGACTTGATCATACCGGGCGGTTTCGGTGTGCGGTTCGATTCCCATGTTCATGCGGGATATACGGTAAGTCCGAACTATGATTCGATGGTGGGTAAACTGCTCGTGCATCAACCGACGAGACAGGAAGCGATTGATTGTATGCGGCGTTGTTTGAACGAGTTTAAGGTTGGCGGCATTAAGACATCAATACCATTGCAACTCAAAATTTTGGAGCATCCTGACTTTCAGTTGGGCAAGATCGACACAGGTTTCATCGAACGGCACTTCGTAAAAGAATAGGAAATTACATCGTTAATTCCCATTCCATACGCACATTGCACGCATTGATTCGGCTACTGTTTACAGCGATGTATGGTTAAAAAACGTGGATAATGCCAACATCGGATTGATTACGGAACAGTCCGCAAATTAAATCCGCACATTGTTGCATATCAGCCCGGAAACAATGATTGTATACCTTACCACGCCAATAATTGCTCTTTTAATTTTTTCTGGGAACCTCTAAAAACTCGTTAAATTTTCGGTAGTCCTCGACAGATGGGAAAAAGTTGATAAGATACGCACATCTGGTAGTGCCACAACATACTGTACCACCTCGATTTCCAACTCGAAACGAAGCCACACCGCCAAATTTTACTACCCAATAAATCAAGCGATAAATATCTTTTCGCACTCAAAACACCGGCTGGCAGTGAATTTCCGGCAACAGTATTTCGTGGCACTACCCGATTAAGAAGGGGGAGATTCCCGAAACGCTTTCGGCAAATCCGCATGTGCTTGCACAAAAAGATTACGGTATAGTTAAAGAATCGCATCGATTAGTCACGACAAAGCAGCCGATTTCCCGTTAGACACAGGCAGATGCACTTTTTCATTTTCCTTATATCTTTTACAGTCCCAATCTCTGGACATCTCTGGACACGTCTGGACTTTTCGCCGATTCTCCAATGTCCTCAAATTTGCCGTAACCCTTTATACAGAAAGGCGATAGACGTTGCTTGACTTTGATTAAATTTTAGGTAAACTAGTAGGTGACATTCCGGTTAATTGTTTGACGTAAGTGTTTGCGTCGCCGGAGGTTATGGCGAATTTTGTGAAAAATGTCGGTTGTTCCATTCCGGCTTGTGTTCCGCTCTCCCTCAAATCGGCACTTAGCGGCGTTGCCGACCCAACTGTTGCAGTTCCTTGCCCGTCGCCACATCCCAAATGCGAATGTCCAATCGCTGGATATCGGCTTTACGGCTTCTTCTCGCAACATTGGCTTAACAAACTCACTGCTGATTGAGAAACATCGTTCGGCAACTCTACGTCGTTTGGCAATTCAACGCTCTTGCCTTTCGGTAACATTGCCGGTTCACTCTCTTTCGGCGACAATGTTCGCCAAACATGAAATTCATCGTTGTTGATCTGCCGATAACGGTCATGCCGCATCAAAATCCGTTTGTCCGCCTCGGTGATACTCAATCGCGGATAGGCAGTCCGCACAGTACCGTCCCGCGCACAGACAAAGAGATACCAGTGCGCCATAAAATAACAGGCGTAAAAATGGCAACCCTGCCCCGCATCGGACAATCGGATCGTCCATTTGGGATTGTCCAATGTTTGACCGAAGTGAAACCATTCTTTTCGTGTAAATTCCGCTCCATACCGTTCGCGGAGTTGCTCTCGTGCATGGATCGGAAAGGGCGTTTCGTGGTACTTGTCCATCTGCTTTGCTATTCGACAGGGTTCTTTGATTCCTCAATGCACCATTGGATCCCCTGTCGGAGAATTTGCCGAAGGTTGGGATTCTCATACGCATGTTTGTCATGTCCCAATGCAATCGCAAAAACGGCTCCCTTGCCGTAACGGTTCGTCCAAGCAACTTCGGGACTGGCATCGGTATGATCCGTTTTCAATAAAAGGTTAACCCCTTTCTGAACGTAAATCCCTTTATATCCTTCATCGCGGATCGTGAATTCCGAAATGCCGCGCGTGATCGGATGATCCTTGTCCGCAATTTGAATTTTCATGTCGATGTCATGCTTGTACGTCGATGCCGGATAGGACTTTCCTTCGATTTCGATTGGTTTGTGCAGGTATTGACCGCCGACCATTTGGATATATTCGTACCAGTTATCGTAACCGCATAAACTGTGGTGCATGACGACGAGCGGCATACCGGACTTAACCAAAGCGGCATACTGTTCCCGTTGCTCTTTGGTTATAGCAGGAAAATTGTTCATGTCGTAGGTCAACACTAAATCGTATTTCTTTTCCAAACCGGGGGCGAGCAAATTCATGTCTTTGGGGACTTCCGCTTTATCGTAGCGGATGCCGGACATTTCGTCGAACATTTTGTAGAAGTTCGGTTTATCGTAATCATGTCCGCCGGTAACAATCAGGATGTTAATGGGCTTCGTTTCTTGGGCGAAAATCGGAGCCGCAGTCAGGCAAATGAGGGCAATGGTCAGTAAAATTCTCATAGGTATTCCGTCGAAAAGGAGGGTCAATAATCCCTGATTGTACCGCATGTCTGCCGACATCGCAATCTGTTGCATGGGACTTTTATTGACCAATGGGGGGCTCCCCTTTCCTGTCGAAATCGTCTATAATACGAGAACCCTTTTCTGTTTTTCGTATTCTGTCATGAAAAATTTTGCCGTTCCTTTCCTGTTACTTTTCACTCTTTGTGCAATTTTTGTGAGCGGATGCGATGATCCGACACAATTGGAAAACAAAGGACAAGAGAAGCCGCCAGTTCTCCAAAATGACCCGCTACCCGTTGAAGAAGCAACGCAGCCAGCCGTAGAAGAAGTTGTACCGCCAGCCGAAGTCGAAACTCCGCCGCCAGCACCCGTCCGGCAACTCAAACTCGACAATACCGATACGGACGATACAAAACTGGAAGAAATCAGCCGCGAGTATCCCGAATTGGTCGAACTCACGCTCGGCAACACGAAAATTACCGATGCCGGACTGGTACATCTGTTGCAACTGAAAAAATTGCGGAAAATCCGAATCAGCAAGACGGCAATTACCGATGCCGGGATGACCGACTTGGCAAAGTGCGAATACCTCGAAGATGTTGATTTGAGTCAAACGAAGATCGGCGACTTCGGCGTTTGGGAGTTGCGGGCATTGCCCCGATTGAAAAACCTGAACCTGTATTTGACGCTCGTTACCGATGCGGGACTCGACTCGTTTCGGCGTGGGGAACATCGCTCGGCAGCGAAAATTGAGCGATTGAATCTCGATAAATGTCCGATTACGGATGCGGGCTTGCCGAAGTTGGCATCGCTGACGAGTCTGGCGTGGATACATTTGGGAGGCACGGCAATCACGGATACGGGACTTGCGGAATTGGCGAAGTTTGAAACGCTCAAAGAGGCGATTGTTACCAAAACGGAAACGACGCTCGAAGGCATTGAAAAATTGCGTATGGGTCGTCCTGATATGATGGTTAAGGATAATGTCAGTGAAAACACGCCACAGGCGGAGATTGACGAAGCGGCGGAGTATCGAAAGCAACTCGCACCGATTCGGGAGGAAGGGAACAAAAATAATCGACAAAACTGATGGAATCGTTAAATTCTGCCGATTAGCCGGTAACGTTTTGTTACATCTTCCAAAAATCCCCCCAAATGAACCGAGTTCGCTTCATTTTTGCCTTGCACAATCACCAGCCTGTCGGAAACTTCGGACACGTCCTCGAACAGGCTTACCAAGAGAGTTATCTTCCCTTCCTCGATGTTTTCGAGGGATATAACTGCCTCAAACTCACCCTGCATACCAGCGGTGCCTTGATCGAGTGGCTTGTCGAAGAGCATCCTGAATATCTCGATCGAGTTGCCGAACTCGTCAAAAAACGCCGAATCGAAGTCATCGGCGGTCCTTTCTTCGAACCGATCTTGGCAATGCTCCCCTCACGCGACCGAATCGGACAAATCGAAATGTACTCTGATTGGCTCAAAAAGCGGCTCGGTGCCGACGTTGCCGGACTCTGGATTCCCGAACGCGTCTGGGAACAAAGTTACGTACGTGATCTTGCCGATGCGGGGATGAAATACACGATTCTCGACGATGCCCATTTCCGCTCCGCCGGAGTCAAAGCCGACGCTCTCCATCGGCACTATTTGACCGAAGACGACGGAAGAACGATCAACGTCTTTCCGGGTAGCGAAAAACTGCGGTATCTAATTCCCTTCGGTCAGGTTGAAGACACCATCGAGCATTTCCGGGAAGTTGCCGAAAAGTATCCGCAGGCGGTTCTCGTTCACGGCGACGACGGTGAAAAATTCGGTTCGTGGCCAGAAACCCATCGGCATGTCTATGAGGACAAGTGGTTGCACCGCTTCTTCGATCTTCTTTCCGAAAACAGCGATTGGCTCATCACGACCACGCCGTCGGAAGTCATTGCGTCGATGTCCCCGCTAGGCAAAATCTATATCCCCGACGGCGGTTACCGCGAAATGAATGAGTGGGTTCTCCATCCTGATCAGCAAGCCGAAATGGAAAAACTGCGGAAAAACCTCGAACACGATGAACAGGGACTTACCGTCAAGCAATTCCTTCGCGGCGGATTCTGGCGCAATTTCAAAGTCCGGTATCCCGAATCGGATGAAATGTATTGCAGAATGATGAGCGTGAGCGCACGGCTGAACAAGGCAATTCACGAAGGTTGGAACGACAGTGACATCGAATTGGCAAAGGAATCGCTTTACCGAAGTCAGTGCAACTGCGGATATTGGCACGGGACATTTGGCGGGGTCTATCTTCCGCATCTTCGCAATGCCGTCTATCAGGAATTGATTAAAGCGGACAGCCTGATTGATACCGCTATGGATCGGCAAGGAAATTGGGTCGAGTCGCAGACAGCCGACTTCAATTTCGACGGTAAAAACGAAGTCCGATTAACCAATAACTTTCTCAATCTGTTTATCGTTCCCCATCGCGGCGGCACGATGTACGAGTTGGACATCAAGACGATTGCGCACAATCTTTTGGCAACGATCACCCGTCGTCCCGAAGCATATCACCAGAAAATTTTCCGACGAAATGAACAGGGCTTTGACCCGCAAGGAAAAATCATCTGTAAACAGGAAGGACTCGAACGCCGGGTGCAATATGACTGGTATCCTCGAAAGAGTTTGATCGATCTCTTCTACGATTACAATACCGATTTTGAATTAGTCCGACAAGGACGTGTCGGACAATACGGCAATTTTGTGCAGACCGAATACGATGCGGTGGTTCGCAGCAAGCCGGGTCGGATTCAAGTGTTGCTCTCGCAGGAATCAACGGCGTATGGTGCGCCGGTGCGAATCGACAAGGGAATCACGTTGAGCGAAGGGAGCAACGTGATTGAAATTTCATATCGGTTGAGTCAGTTGCCGAAGGATTATCAGATGCACTTTGCGGTGGAGTTGAACTTTGCCGGAATGCCGGGCGGTGTGGAGAACCGATATTATCACGGTGCTGGCGGTCATACGCCGCAGCGGTTCGGCAATTTGAGCACGAATCTCGACCTGACAGACGGCACGGAACTCGGCTTGTACGACGATTGGCTCGGCATGGATGTGCGTCTCAAAATGAGTCGTCCGACCGATTTTTATGCGTTTCCGGTGGAGACGGTGAGTCAATCGGTGGAGGGTTTCGAGTTGGTGCATCAATCGGTGGCGGTTCAACCGCATTGGCGTTTCGTTGTAGACGAGTCGGGCGTTTGGTCGGTCGAGATGCAGATCGAATTGGACACGACAGTTGCCAGCCAACGTGAGTTAATGGCACATTCGTTGTTGAGAGATGCTGCCAAGGTTCTCGTTGAGGAGTTGTAAAAAAATCGCAATCTCATTCGGGAAACCCCAGCGGGGTTAAATCTTTGAGAGAGACCACTTTTGGCGGTTTGACCGTTGCGTCCAACACCGCCTCGGCTCGGTGAAACATCGGTTTGCCGTCGAAGAAGGCGGCAACCTGAATCCGATAGACATCACCGCCGGTCGTAAGCCGCCGCGACAACGTTTGCATCGTCGGCAAGTCCACTACCCCTTCCGCCAGAAGCCAAACAGTGTGCCGTTGATTTGCCGCACCGGATTTTCGCCGCTGTAAAATTGCCGAAACCAACTCCGGGGTCAATTCGGGAACCGCTTCGAGAACCGGTCGGGGAGCCTCATTCACGTTGATCCGACCACGCAACACGACGGCAGACTCCGTCGTCGCCTCATCCAACAGCCGCAAAAACCGTTCGTATGCTGCCGGAACCGAACAGGAAAAAGGACTCTGCACTGTCGCACCGTCAATGGTAATCTCGGCATCCAAAAGGTCGAGCGGATCATTGATGTTGCCGTTTTCTCGCCGCCATGTCATGATGAATTGGATGGACTCGTTGTCTAGTTGGTGCAGTCGGAGTTGCGATTCCAAAAATTCCTGATTGCCTTCATTCAAAAAAAGTCGGGCAACCCCCTGGGCGTTGACCAGTTTTTCGGCACTGTACGGCGTTAACAAAAATTGCCAAGCCGACGCATTGCCGGTTGATTGCGAATCGGATGTATCAAAGTCCATCGGTAACGTCGCAAAGGGGTCAGACGCATCGAACGGAGCGACAGAACTGATTCGCAACGCCGCTTGTGTTGCTCCGAACGATAATTGCAGATCGTCGCCGAAAATCAAGGGACGTTTGATGTCCCGAATGAGCAGGAGTTCTTCCAGTGCAACGGGAGCGGCATTTCGCGGTCGGTAGGTCTTTTGTTCCTGCTGATAGTAATCCGCTTCCGCTCCCTGCGGTCGAGCATTATCATCGGCATCGAGCCAATCGAGAAAAGAATCGACAATCACAGGAGTTATGTCGGGCAACTTTTGCAATGCCTGCACGCCTTGTCCCGGCGACTCTTCTTCCCATTGGAGAATGGATTCAAAACTCAATTTTGCCGCTTCCCTTGTCAGTCCGAATCGGACACCGCGCACTTGATCCTGTTCGCATTGGGGAGAAAATACGGTAAAGCGTCCTGATCCGAAACCGGCGGGACTTAATGCGGCGGACATCACTTCGATACTACAAAAACGGGCAGGATTGTTGAGAAGATCAGGATGGGCGGGATCATCAATGGCTTTGGCGGCGGCATCGACACCGGATTGAACGATTTGAGTTAATTGAGTGGTATAGCCATTTTGAATAACCGTATTGTGTTCGATAGCAACCAACTCGGCTAATATCAGCGAAAGAACGGCAAGAGTGGCAACGACGAGGACGATGAAAAGGAGGATCATGCGGCAGAAAAGGTACGAACATGCTCTCTTTATTATACCGTGAACGGAGAAAATAACGACGCAAGGGCAAGGCGAGGAATTTTCCTTGCCTTGCCCTTACAGACCGATCATCTAATCAGCGAACCATCACAGGAACAGGAACGTTATACACACCAGCAACGGCAACAGGATCAGGCAACTGTACACCATATAGCCGAAGAAACTCGGCATCTTCACGCCGTCCTGCTCCGCTATCGCCTTCACCATAAAGTTGGGTCCATTGCCGATGTACGTCATCGCTCCCATGAAGACCGCCCCTAACGAGATGGCAATCAGTAGGTAATAATCAATTTCCCCCTTGTTCCCGCGAGCAAGTTCACCTTCCTTCTTGCCACTTCTTTCACCGCCGAGGAAAACCGGCTTGTACGCTTTGCCTTCCTCTTCCTCCCATATCTCCGCATCCTCTTCCGTTTTCGGAGACAATGACTTTGCCGTCTCGAAGAACACGACATACGTCGGAGCGTTATCGAGTACCGAACTCAACGAACCGGTTGCCCAGAAGAAGAGCATCGGCTTGTCCAACGGAGTCGCATGTTCCACCGTGTCCACAAGGGTCTTTCCCTCTTCGTTCAGAATTTGAAGCGGTGCCTGCATACAAATAAAAATACCGAAAAAGAGTGCCGCCACTTCGCCGATTGCCATAAAGTTGAACACGTTCTCTTTTCGGATGTAGGAACTACTGAAAAGCAACGACAGAGCGGCGAGTCCTAGTTGAACGGCTTCACGCATGTAAAACCAGGGATGCCATTCCGTTCCCGGTATCACCTTGCTCGGGTCGAGCAGTGCCACTGCCGCAATCACTCCGAGCAACAGCGGAACATTCAACTGCCAGCCGGAAATCGAGAAGGACGTTTGCCCTTCCTCCGGTTTTTTCCCTTTGTATTCGGCAGATTCACGCCAGTAAAACCAGAGGCTGTCCCAAAGGAAGTAAAACGCAATGAGAATCAGGTTCACAAATGCCCACTCGACCCAAAGGTTGAACGTCCAAGTAAAGGCAACTCCCCGCAGATAACCGAGGAAGAGCGGCGGGTCGCCGAGCGGAGTCAAACAACCGCCGCAGTTGCACACACAAAAAATGAAAAGTACCACCGTATGAACCACATATTTTCGTCCTCGATTCATATCGAGTAGCGGTCGGATCAGGAGCATTGCCGCTCCTGTCGTGCCGATGAAACTTGCCAAAGCCGCTCCGATAAGCAAAATGACGGAATTGACAAACGGCGTTGCCTTAAAACTGCTCGTGATACGAATACCGCCGGTAATCGTGAAAAGCGAAAAGAGCAACACGATGAACGGCAAAAATTCGTGGAGAATCGCATTGTTGAATATGGTGGTAGCAATTTTCAATCCGCCTGCCGACGGTTCTATAACGTTATGATAGGGCCAATGCTGCTCGACAGGAAAATCGCATGCGAAAAAATAGTAGAGCAGTGTAATCGCACCGAGACTGCCGGCGACTAAAAATTTACTGGAGTTCTTTTCCCACCAATGTTCCGTTGCCGGAATGAGCGGCAAGACGGCAACGCAGAGCAACAGAATCGCAAAGGGAACAATCGTGTAATACGGCGGGTCTTTTCTGCCGCCCGCTTCGCCGTGCGCTGCTTCACCATGTTCACCGTGTTCGACTTCGCCATGCTCACCATGTTCGACGTGATGTTCGGCATTGGACTTTTCCGTCCATTGTTGCGGCAGTCCTTGATGGAGCAGATAGCCGTAAAAACAAAGTATGAGGATCAGCGCAATCGCCACGGGAAGTCCCAGTTTCGTCGCTTGGGGTTCGTGATGGTGTGCCGGTGCGTGTTCTTGGTTGGGCGTTTGTTCGTCCGGTTGTATCGGAAATTGTTCGAGCCGGATGATGGACGAGTGTCCCG
>Ga0082212_10003188_pt1 | contig 23406 bp, 19 predicted proteins | sample TergutNt197P3_FD_71548 | JGI IMG/M metagenome (GOLD analysis project Ga0082212, IMG submission 71548) | Neocapritermes taracua P3 segment gut microbial communities from Petit-Saut dam, French Guiana - Nt197 P3 | ecosystem: Host-associated > Arthropoda: Insects > Digestive system > Gut ... | reverse complement strand
ATAAAATATGAAAAAATATATATTTATTTCATTCATTTCTATCATCTTATCCGCCGTATTGTGGAGTTGTGATGAAGGTTTTCTGGACCAGGATAAGCCTTTAGTTTCGACAGAAGCTCTTATCTATACTAATGCTGAAAAAACAGAAATGGCATTGCTTGGATTATATACTTCATTGAAAGGCTCCAATTGCGATTATTTGGGAGGCAAGACGTATATAGCTTTTGATGCTCTTGGAGATGATTTCAAAAATCTTGATCCGAACGGAGTAACGCTGTATAACACGTATATCATGCAAATCCTGTCCAGTAATGCGGAAAACGGTGCCGCTTGGTACTACGGTTATCTGGCTATCAACAGGGCAAATGTATTTATTGAATCGATGGAAGAGTATAATACAGCAGATGTCATTGGCTCTGACTTGGCAAAGCAATATGTTGCAGAAGCCAAATTTATACGCGCTTTGTCTTATTATTACTTAGTTCAGTTGTATTCGCAACCCTACAAACTCAACAAGTCAGCAAAAGCGATTCCACTGCGTCTGACGGCCATCAAGGAAAACGGTCAAAGTAATCTGCCCTGCAGTACGAACGCAAAAATCTATGAAACAATTCTGAACGATTTGTCCGACAGCGAAATCGCGGCATTGCCTGCTACCGGCGCAAAGTCGCGTGCCTCGAAAGGCGCCGCCAACATGCTGAAGATGCGTGTTCACATGGCAATGGAAAACTGGTCGGCAGCCATCAGCTCCGGAGAAGCCGTTTCGGGATACGAACTGGCAGACAATGTAGCGGCGCACTTTGTTTCGCCGTACTATGACAGCGAATCCATCTTTTCGTTGCCGCAATCAACCAACGACCGCCCGAATACGCAACGCAGCCCATGGGAGTATTACAGTACCGGCAGGATTTGGGTGATCGACGATGAAATTGGCGTGATGTCGCAACCCAATTATTCGCTGGAGGACGACAAAAGGATAGAAGCCTTTGCCGACGCCAGTTTGCCAAGATACAAAAAATTACTGAAGTTCGGGAATACCGACCGGTTGAACTGGATTCCCATCTTCCGGTTTGCGGAAACAAAACTGAATCTGGCAGAGTGTTATGCGCGAAGCAACCGCGAGGGTGATGCAAGGGCAGCCTTGAGTGATGTCAGACGCCGTTCCATTGATGAGGACGACGACCCGCTGGATATTTCCACCCTGTCGGGCGACGCCTTGTTGACGGCTATTACGATGGAGAAACGGCTCGAATTCATTGGCGAAGGCATACGCGGTCTTGATATCAAGCGCAAGGGCGAGGTTTTCGATAAAGGTCCCGGCCTCGTTATTGCCCCCGGAAACCCGTATTACAACTGGCCTATTCCGGCAGACGAACAGGTGAACAATGCACTGTGGAATCAGTTGGAGCCTTAATTTATTAATGATTAAATATAATAAGATATGAAAAAATATATTTTGTTTTTAACAGCATTCTTCGCCCTCATGCTTACCACATGCGTGGACGAGGGAATGGAATTTGACACCAACGGCGGCAAAGGACTTGCATTTGTGCATTTTGTGGGCCGTTCGCAAATAATTTCCACAGAGTTGGATGCCGTAGCCGATCACACTATAACAATCACGGTTGCATCAACTGCCAAGTCCGAACAGGCCCGTAACTTTACCATATCGGTTGATCCGTCGTCAACGGCTATCGAAGGGACGCATTATAACTTATCATCAAAGTCTGTCACCATACCGGCAGGACAACATACCGGCTCTGTAACATTGACGGTTGTTATTGATAATTTAATCAAACCGGTTCTTAATGCAATTTTCACGCTCGAAAGCGGCGAAGTAATTGATTACGGTAAAAGCATGACCGTTGCAATGAACCGCTTCGACCTTTGCGATTTTGATGTATCCATGCTGGTCGGTAATTTTAATTACGGATCGGAAGACTGGGAAGAGTGGGGTGATTTAATACTTGAAGCTGATCCCGATGACCCGTATAAAGTTTACATACTTGGCATTCCTTCTGAAGATATTACATGGAATGGCAACAAGATAGAATTGATTATTGATCCGGAAGATTTAACTGTTACCGGATCGGCAGTAGTTGTTGCTGACGACACGTCCGAGTGGGGATTGCCATATCACAATTTAGCTTTTGAGCCGGTTTCAGGTGTATTTGATATATGTAGCGGCGAATATATCATTGATTTTAAAATTTTTGTTACAGAAGGAAACTTTGGTACTTTCGAATTTATATTCAACAAATGACCACAAAAGAATCATTCTGATTATCAACTCACCAGACTTTACATGTCAAAACAAAAAAAGAAGGCGTCCGGAAAATCCGGACGCTTTTTTTTTGGGGGGTAGTGTCACGCAATCCCTTTACCAATGACCGGAGTGCCCGAATGATAGGGCGATGCCCTATCCTGTTGTTATTGACCCTTTCTTCTTCCTCAAAATAAATAATTTATGAAATAAAAACATTTTTTCTGATGTTTTTTTTTGTTAAATTGTTGGAAATGACAATTAATATCAATAATTTTGCATCGGAAATATTAAAAGTTTTTTAAATGATTGCTATACAAGACCTTTTCATTTTACGTGCTGTGAACGTTATTGTGATTTTGCGCCCTGAGGCGTGAGAAAGGTTTGCTGGTAGTTATCGTACATAAATAATGGAAAAGGCCTTTCTCTAACGTTAGAGGAGGGCTTTTTTAATTACGAATTATAAATTACAAATTACAAAATAAAGGTTATTTGGATGAAGTTACGGAGTTCGATTACAATGGAGGGTCGCCGGATGGCCGGAGCAAGGGCATTATGGGCGGCTAACGGGATGAAAAAGGAGCAGACGGGTAAACCGGTTATTGCTATCGTCAATTCGTTTACGCAGTTTGTTCCTGGGCATGTTCATCTGCATGAAGCGGGACAATTCATTAAAACTGAAATTGAAAAGGCCGACTGTTTTGCGGCTGAATTTAATACCATCGCGATTGATGACGGGATTGCGATGGGACATGACGGGATGCTTTATTCGCTGCCGTCGCGCGAGTTGATTGCCGATAGCGTGGAGTATATGGTGAATGCGCATCAGGCAGATGCCATGGTGTGTATCAGCAACTGTGACAAAGTGACGCCGGGCATGTTGATGGCTGCCATGCGCCTCAATATCCCGACTGTCTTTGTTTCGGGCGGGCCGATGGAAGCAGGTCAGTGGAACGGGCGGCAGGTGGATTTGATTGATGCGATGATCCTGTCGGCCGATTCATCCATCAGCGATGAAGAGGTGGCCAGGCTGGAAGAAAGCGCCTGCCCTACCTGCGGAAGTTGTTCGGGTATGTTTACGGCCAACTCTATGAATTGTCTGAATGAAGCGCTCGGACTGGCATTACCGGGTAACGGGACGGTAGTTGCTACACATGTGACACGAAAACAAATGTTGCTTGATGCAGCCCGGTTGGTTGTGGAGAATGCTTTTAAATATTATTTCAAAGACGATCTGTCCGTTTTGCCGTTGCGTATTGCCACGCGCGAAGCCTTTCTGAATGCGATGACATTAGATATTGCGATGGGTGGCTCGACGAATACCGCCCTTCACCTGCTGGCTATTTCACACGAGGCAGGCGTAGATTTTACGATGGACGATATGGACGGTTTGTCGCGTAAAACCCCATGTCTCTGTAAGGTAGCGCCTAATTCACAGCAATACCATGTGCAGGATGTGAACCGTGCCGGAGGTATATTCGGTATAATGGGAGCGCTATCCAAAGGCGGTTTACTGGATACTGCGGTAAAGCGCGTAGACGGACTGAGCCTCGGCGAAGCGATTTGCATGTATGACATTACAGGCGACGATGTGACAGAAATTGCGAAAGAATTGTACCGAAGCGCGCCGGCGAACAGGTTTAACCTGATGATGGGTTCGCAGGCAATTTATTATGATACCCTTGATACTGACCGGAAGGAAGGATGTATCCGCGATATCGAACACGCCTATTCTGCCGATGGCGGATTGGCTGTGCTGAAAGGTAATATAGCCCTTGACGGATGTATCGTTAAAACGGCGGGAGTTGACAAGAGTATTTGGTATTTCAGCGGTACGGCTAAGGTTTTTCATTCGCAGGAAGATGCCTGCGAGGGTATACTTGGCGGGAAAGTGGAGGAGGGCGATGTGGTGGTGATCGTTTACGAAGGTCCGAAGGGCGGGCCGGGTATGCAGGAGATGCTTTATCCTACGTCCTATATTAAGGCAAAACAGCTGGGTAAAGCCTGTGCGCTCATCACGGATGGCCGTTTTAGTGGCGGCACATCAGGGTTAAGTATCGGACACGTATCGCCTGAAGCCGCATCGGGCGGAGCTATAGGGTTAGTGAGAGACGGCGATGTCATAGAAATAGATATTCCGTCAAGATCGGTTAACGTAAAATTAAGCGATAACGAACTTGCCTCGCGTCGCAAAGCCGAAAAGGCAAAAGGAAAGGAAGCATGGCAACCGGTTCGCGAGCGGAAAGTATCCAAAGCGTTACAGGCGTATGCGACGATGGTATCTTCTGCCGATAAGGGAGGGGTGAGAATCATTTAAAATTGAAAATTTTAAATAATCAATTACGAATTACGAATTATGAATTACGAATTATGAAAAAAATAACAGGTTCGGAAGCGCTGCTGAAAACATTGATAGCTGAAGGTGTTGAATGTATCTTCGGGTATCCGGGGGGGCAGGCGATTCCTATTTATGACAAACTGTATGATTACAGGGATAAATTGTACCATGTGCTTGTTCGGCATGAACAGGGCGCAACTCATGCGGCGCAGGGATATGCGCGGGTGAGCGGCAAGGTTGGCGTAGTGATTGTCACATCAGGCCCTGGCGCCACCAATACAATCACCGGCATTGCCGATGCCATGCTCGACAGTACGCCGTTAGTTGTGATTGCCGGGCAGGTGCCATCGCCCTTACTGGGTACGGACGCTTTTCAGGAAGTGGACGTGATCGGCGTTACGCTACCCATTACAAAATGGACGTATCAGGTACGTCGCGCCGAAGATGTTGCCTGGGCGGTTTCACGCGCCTTTTATATTGCTTCAACAGGACGTCCCGGCCCCGTTGTCATAGATTTTGCAAAAGATGCGCAGGTTGGTTTGCTGGAATATGCCTACAAACGTGTTGATTATGTACGCAGTTATCGCCCGTGGCCGGCGCTCGAACCGGAACGGATACGCGAAGCAGCCGCTCTTATCAACAAGGCCAGACGGCCTTTTGCATTAGTAGGTCAGGGCGTTATCCTGAGCGGCGCCGAACAGGAATTGCTGACCTTTTTAGACAAAGCCGATATACCTGCCGGATCGACGATGCTGGGATTGTCGGCGATGCCATCCGGCTACCGTCTGAACAAAGGCCTGCTGGGAATGCACGGCAATATGGGTCCTAATCGCAAAACAAACGAATGTGACGTCCTGATAGCCATCGGAATGCGCTTCGACGACCGCGTCACCGGCAATGTGGATACCTATGCCCGACAGGCAAAAGTCATTCATCTGGATATTGATCTGTCGGAAATGGACAAGAACGTTAAAACGGATGTGAAAGTACTTGGAAATGCAAAAGATACATTGCGTGAAATCACAAAACTGCTAAAACCGGCCAAACATACGAAATGGATCAACTCGTTCAAAACGCATGAACAGGAAGAACGCACTAAAGTAATTGAGAAAGAGACACATCCGGACAACGGACATTTGCGCATGGGAGAAGTGGTTCTTAAAGTGTCGGAAGCAACCGCACATGAAGCCGTATTAGTTACCGATGTCGGACAAAACCAGGTGATGAGCGCGCGCTATTTTAAATTTTCGAAGACGCGCAGCATCATTACGTCCGGCGGACTTGGGACGATGGGCTTTGGACTGCCTGCCGCTATCGGCGCAAAAATCGGCGCTCCTGACCGCACCGTTTGCCTGTTTGTCGGCGACGGCGGCATGCAAATGACCTTGCAGGAGTTGGGTACGGTCATGCAGGAGAAATTAGACATCAAGATCATTCTCCTGAATAACCGGTATCTGGGAATGGTACGCCAGTGGCAGGAATTGTTTTTTAAAGCGCGTTACTCATTTACCGAGATGGAAAACCCCGACTTTGCAGCGATTGCGAAAGCTTATCACATTGGCGCACGCAAAGTGGATAAGCGGGAAGATTTGGAAGATGCTATCAGCGAAATGCTTAACTGTCAGGGGGCGTTTCTCTTGGTAGCGGATGTGGAACAATGCGGGATCGTGTACCCCATGGTACCTGCAGGCGGAACAATAACAGATATGCTATATTAATATGGAAAAGAAACTGTTTACGGTAACTATTTTTTCAGAAAACACAGTGGGTTTGCTGAATCAGGTAACGATTATCTTTACGCGCCGTCAATTGAATATCGAAACTTTGTCGGTCTCTCCTTCAGCAATCGAAGGGATACATAAGTTTACGATTACAACCATTGCGGATGAGGAGACGATGAAAAAGGTAGTCAGGCAGATCGATAAACGGGTCGATGTGCTGAAGTCCTACTTTAATACAGATGAAGACCTTGTACATCAGGAGATTGCCCTATATAAACTCAGTACCGACCTGTTCATTCGCATGAATGGCGTGGAAGACCTGATACGTAAACATAATGTACGCGTGATCGACATGAATGATACTTATGTTGTGATTGAAAAAAGCGGCCATTACCAGGAGACGCAGACGCTGTTTAAGGAGTTAAGCGAACGGATTGGCGTCCTGCAGTTTATACGTTCCGGGCGGATTGCGATCACAAAAAGCAAAGTGGAGCGAATAAGCGATATGCTGGCTGCCATGGTAAACAAATTAGAAGGAAAAGAATGAACACATTTGAAAAAATAGGAAAATATGATTTCGTGACGGAGCAATACCTGCTCGACTTCAGGGGGCGCGTCACGATTCCCATGATCGGGAACTACCTGATGCATGCCGCGTCGAATCACGCGTCGAAGCGCGGGTTTGGGTTTAGCGATATGACCGAAAAAAATGTAGCATGGGTACTGTCGCGATTAGCCATCGAAATAAACCGGTATCCGACGATGTCGGAACCGGTATCTCTGTTTACGTGGATCGACGAAGTGGGGCGGCTTTTTACCTGTCGTTGTTTTGAACTCGTCGATTCATCCGGCGCTTCTGTTGCGTATGCACGGTCAATATGGGCGGCCATCGACTTACAGACGCGCCGTCCAGCCCCGCTTGATGTGGCGGCGTTGAGCGTCTATATCGCCGACCGTCCGTGTCCGATAGAAAAACCCGGCAAGATTGCCGCCATAGAAACAGAAGCGGAAGGTGTTCCGTATCAGGTGAAATACAGCGATTTGGATATCAACGGACATTTCAACAGCGTCAAATACATGGAACATTTTTTAGACCTGTTCGAATTGGATTTGTTTCGTGAAAAGGAAGTGAAGCGTTTTGAAATAGCCTATCTGTCGGAAGGACGGTATGGCATGGCGCTCACCCAGCACAAAAAAGAAACCGCACCTGACAAGCATACGATGGCAATATGCCATGAAGGCAAAGCCATTTGCCGCGCAACGGCAGAATGGATTTGATCATTACGAATAATAAGATGTGTAACAATAAAATTTAAAGAAAATGGCTATAATTAATTTTGGAGGTGTTGACGAAAACGTAGTCACCCGCGAGGAATTTCCTTTGGAAAAAGCAAGGGAAGTATTAAAAAATGAAGTCATTGCCGTCATCGGCTATGGAGTTCAGGGACCCGGTCAATCACAAAACTTGCGTGATAACGGATTCAATGTGATTGTCGGGCAGGCGCCCGAATTTAAAAAAGAATGGGATAAGGCCAAAGCCGACAGATGGGTAGAGGGCGAGACACTGTTTCCTATTGAAGAAGCGGCTGAAAAAGGCAGTATCATCCTGTTTTTAGTTTCTGACGCTGCTCAGATTGCCGTGTGGCCACGTATCATACCATTTCTTACAAAAGGAAAAGCTTTGTATTTTTCACATGGGTTTGGCGTAACGTACAAAGAACGAACCGGTATTGTTCCTCCCGAAGACATTGACGTTATCTTAGTAGCGCCTAAAGGTTCGGGAACCACACTGCGTCGTATGTTCCTGCAAGGCAGAGGTTTAAACTCATCGTATGCCATTTTTCAAGATGCAACGGGTCGCGCTGAAGCGCGTGTTTTCGCGTTGGGTATTGGCATAGGATCGGGTTATTTATTTGAAACAACCTTTAAGAAGGAAGTATATTCAGATCTGACCGGCGAGCGCGGCACGCTGATGGGCGCTATTCAGGGACTTCTGCTCGCACAATTCGAAACGTTACGCAAAAACGGCCATTCCCCATCTGAAGCATTCAACGAAACGGTAGAAGAATTGACGCAATCGCTGATGCCATTGTTTGCTGAAAACGGGATGGACTGGATGTATGCCAACTGTTCAACCACTGCACAACGCGGCGCCCTTGACTGGATGGGAGCGTTTCACGACGCCACCATTCCGGTATTTGAGAAACTTTATGTAGCAGTAGCCAACGGAAATGAAGCGCAGCGTTCGATCGATTCCAATTCACAACCTGATTACCGTGAAAAACTGGAAGTAGAATTAGCCGCCTTGCGTAACAGTGAAATGTGGCGAACCGGTGCAGTAGTTAGACAACTTCGTCCCGAAAATAATTGACGTTTTTCGTAAAAAAAACATCAAATTCTTCTACATTTGATGAAATATGAAAATAATTTCATTTTTTTTTGCGTATTAAAATAATATTGCTTTCCTTTGCGCTGGATTTTAGAAATCCAAATATACATTTAATACAAAGAATTAAATTATTTGCTTTTTATAATCTTGTGAAAGATATTAATGTTGATACTTTTAAGTATTAGGTTTTTATTTAGGTGGTTTTTTTGTTATCTTAGGGTGGTGCTATCTGTTGACAGAGCGCACCACTTGCTTTTTGTAACAAATCATCGTTAAAAACACCCAAAAAAGTTTCAATTTTTTTTTATATGAAAAAAGTCGTATCTTTGCGCTAATTGAAAAATCGATTTTCAATCGTGTGATTTATAACGATGTAAATGTCTTTGATATTTACCATGGAAAGAAGAAAAAATGAACAAATTTTAATAATATGTAGTATTATGAGTAATCAAAATTTATCAAGACGTAATTTCATCGGTCTCACCGGCCTTGCTGGCGTCGGCCTTGCCCTTTCTGGCAATCTTGCCAATGCGGTACAGTCGGTCTCTACGGTAGCGCCTGTCGGCAAAACGTACAAATTGGGGCTTATCGGGTGCGGTAACCGCAGCAAAGCCATTATTGATGCACTAAACAGAGTTCCCGAACTCGAGATGACCGCTTTTTGCGACATCGTTCCCCACAAAATGGGACAGCGGGCGCAACTGATCAAAACCGGCGTGAAACCAAAATTCGTCAACAGCTTAGACGAACTGTTGAAGATAAAAGAACTGGACTGTATTGCCGTCATCACGCCAAACGATACGCATCGCGACGTTGTGATTGCTTCGCTGGAAGTCGGCAAGCATGTCTGGTGCGAAAAACCGTTGGCCATGACGGTCGCCGAATGTAATGACATCATTGGTACGGTTGAACGTACCCAAAAAGCATTTCAAGTCGGGCATCAACGCCGTCATTCCGGCGCTTATAAAGTTTTAATCGACACGCTACGTAACAAACCGCTGGGCAACGTGCTTCAATCAAGTCTGTTTGATTTTCGGGGCGATTGGCGGGTGCCAGACGCAGATGAATATCCTGCGGGAACGGCTTATTGGCGGTTAGACCAGAAACGGAGCGGCGGCGTGGTCTACGAAATGGGTGCACATATAATCGACGTGAACAACTGGGTATTCGACAGCGAGCCTGTCTCGGTCTGCAGTATTCAGGGCGTGAACAATTTTACGCTGCGCAAACGCGATTCGAGCGACCATGCAGGCGTTGTTGTACAATACGCAAACGGTTCCGTGATGAATTATGGCGGAAACGTGTACAATTACGGCGCCAAAGTTTATGATACGTTTTTCTGCGTCAACGGTACCGTGCAGATGGGCGACGGCAGACTCTACCTTCGGTACGGTTCGCCTCCCGGATTCCCCAGACCCGACAACATTCCGCAACCGGAAGAAATCTCTCTGAGTGATGAAAATCGGGAAGGCGACGGCGTGGTGGAACAATTTCGTCATTTTATCAAAGTGATGGATGGCGACGAAAAACCTTATCCAAACGCATACACTGCGCGCCAATGCGTTCAGATCATGCAGGGTTCAGTTGTTGCTGCGGTAGCAAGAAGGGTGATTGATGTCAGGGAATTGGGATAATTTGAACGTAAAATTATGAAATATACGCGTAGAGAAATGTTGAGGCATTTGGCGCTTGCGCCGGTTATTTTTGCGGTTTCACCTTCCATGCTTCGGGCAAATACTTCATCAGGAAATAAAAAGGGGTGGGTCAGCCTGTTCAACGGTAAAAGTCTGGCAGGCTGGCACACCAACCGCGAGAAAATAGGACATGGTACTGGCGGCCTCTGGCAGGTGAATCGCGGCGTGATGACCTGCCAGCAGGATCCGCCGGGTTCGGGTAATGGCGGTATGCTCATGTCCGACAGGAAATATGGCGATTTTGAACTGGAACTCGATGTGTCGCCCGACTGGGGCGTCGATAGCGGTATCTTCTTCCGTACCAATGAAAAAGGCGAGTGTTTTCAGATTTATGTTGATTACCACGATAACGGATTGATCGCATTCATCTCGACCGAAGGAAAGGACCGGATGTATATTCGCCCGTTCTGCATTGACGGTATCCTCGACGACAAGGGAAACCTGACCGGGTTTATCGCGAAACCCGATAGCCGCGACGAGGCCTGGAAGCCGAATTTTCTAACGTATCACTGTACGCCCGAACAGTGGAAAAAGGCCTGGAAGATTGGCAAATGGAATACATTGCGTATCCGCTGTGAAGGGAAATATCCTCGCGTCAATACTTGGATGAACAATGTCAGAATCATGGAGTTCGACGGCGAAACATGTCCAAGTCCCATATACAGGAAAGAACAGCTGTCCGAAGAACTGGGACGCGAGGGATATATTGCCCTACAGGTACATGGAGGAAAAGAATCGTGGAAAGAGGGTGCTGTCTGTCGCTGGAAGAATATCAGAATCAAGGAGTTATAGGTAATGAAGATTCCACTGAAAGAAAAATTTGCCTTCGGGCTGGGCGATGTGGGAAACAACTTTCTGTTCGACCTGGGGCAAATCTACCTACTTAAATTTTATACCGATTCGCTGGGTATTCCGCCTGCTGCTGCTGCAACACTCTTTTTAGTCTGTAAATTACTGGACGGCTTTACCGACGTTGCTGTCGGTACCTGGGTAGACAACCGTACAAAATGGGGACGTCTGGGAAAGTTCCGTTCGTTTATGTTCTATGCCGTCCCGCCGCTTGCCCTGTGTACGGCCATCAGTTTTTATAATCCCGATTTTGAGGTGTCAGGTAAAATTATTTGGGCCTACTTTACATATGCGGCATTTGGGCTTGCCTATACGATGTTCAACGTACCTTACGGATCGATGCTTCCCGTCATGACCAAAGACCCGCTGGAACGGGCAAGCATGGCTTCTTTCCGCGAGTTTGGCGCCAAATTCGGTCTGGGGATTACGCTGGTTGCCTTTATCCCGTTAGTTACGCTGTCGTCAGGCGTCTTCGGTGAAAAATACGGTTTTTTTGCCGCTGCCGCCGTCTTTGCCGTCATGGGATGTACGATGCAGATGCTCTGTACGCTCAATATCCGGGAACGGTATGTGGAACAGAAACCCAAAGAAGCGAAAGCATCAATTTTTAAAAGTTATACGGCGATTTTTAAAAATTCTCCTTTGTTGATACTCAGCCTGATCAACCTTTTTACCTTTTCGGCGTTTAACGTGAAATTAGCCGTTCTGGCTTATTACTGCCAGTATGTGTTGAACGATCTTTCCTTTGTGCCGTATGCAGGCGTCTTTCAGGTTGTCTGTATCTTTTTGGGGATTTTTTGCGTTCGTCCATTAGTGCGTCGTTTTGGTAAAAAAAACACTTATGCTACCGGCGCTGCTATCTGGGGCATTGCAGAGCTGCTGGCGATATTTTTTGTCAACGACCTGACCTCTTTCATCTTCTTTTCGGGATGCGCATTCTTCGGATCGGCATTCACCAACACGTTGAACTGGGCATTAATCTCGGATGCGGTGGAGTATGGCGAATGGAAAACCGGAACCCGTTCGGAGGGCGTAGTGTACTCTTTCTTCCTGTTTTTCAGGAAATTTTCGCAGGCGGTGGCTGGTTTTGTGCCTGGCATCGTACTGGCCTGGGTAGGTTATCAGGCCAATGCCGTTCAAACGCAAACAGCAATCGATGGTATCAAGGGGCTGATGTTCCTGTATCCCGGATTGATGGCTGTTTTTACATTTATATTAATGACTTTCTGTTACAAACTAACCGATAATCGGTTCAAAGAAATCGTGAAAGAGTTGGGAGAACGGAACAAAAAAAAATAGCATGAACATATTATTTTTACCCTTAGCGCGGCTCACCTTCTCAATGTCCGACGCCGTCGACAACTTCAACAAATCCTGCCACATGCTGGAAAGACTTGTCGACAAACTGCAACGCCCAGACGAGTTGCTCACCTCCCCTGAAGCCGTCTCGAATTATCTGGCGACCGTTGCAAACCCCGACCTGGTGATTTACCAGTGTACCACATTTATTGGCAGCGATTTTGTAACAGAAATAACGTACCGTTTAAAATGCCCCGTTGTGATCTGGTCGTTACGCGAACCATCGATCGATGGCGGTCGTTTGAAACTCAATTCGCTTACCGGCGCATTTTCAGCAGCTAATAGCCTGTACATGCAGCAACGCGATTATTGTTTTGTTTTCGGTAACCCGGGCGAACCGGCGCTAAGGCAGACGTTCCTTCAGATACTGAGCGCTTTGGAGGTTGTCAGGAAACTGCGCGATCTGGTTATCGGCGTGGTAGGCTCGCAGCCTGCAGGTTTTGAGTTTGGTGACATGGACGCAGCCATGCTTGCCGGGAAACTGGGCGCGAAGATTAAGCGGATAGAAGCTGCAAGCCTGATGAAAACCGCGCAGGCATACCCTCCCGAAGCATATGCCCATGCGCTGGCAGAGTTGAAGGAAAATACAGTAGGCTGGGAAGCGCTTCCTGCCGAGCATATAGATAAACATGCGCGGTTGCGGACGGCGTATCAGGAATTTATTGTAGACAATGGGATCAAGGCGATTGCATCTCGATGTTGGCCTGACTTTTTTTCGGATTATGGCGTTCCTGTATGTTCCGTGCTTTCGTTTTTGAACGATTGCGGTGTGGCGGCTTCATGTGAAACAGATATAGGAGGAGCGATCTCCATGTTTATTGGGTCGGCGTTGACTGCCAGCGCTACTTTCTTCGGTGATCCGGTGACAATCGATAATCGTTGTGGAGGGATTGTGTTCTGGCACTGTGGTGCGGGAGCGCCGTCGCTGGCGAGAAAAAACAAAGGGGCAAAGTTAGGGTTGCATCCCAATCGAAAAATTGGTCCTACCATGGAATTTGGGCTGAAAGAGGGCGTGGTGACTGTTCTGCGATTGGGGCAATGTCGCGAGGGGCTTCGAATGATGGCTATGAAAGGAGAAGCGCTGGATGAACTGCAGAAGTTTCATGGTACTTCCCTGACGTTCCGACCGGCAACGGGGACGGCGCGCGAAAAGGTGAACACGCTGATTGGCGATGGATGGGAACCGCATTTCGTGGTTGCTTATGGAGATGTGCTGGAGGAGTTGCGGAGAGCTTGCGGGTTTTTAGAGATACCGTTTATTGAGTATTGAAAAATATGGAAGTACATGAATTCAAACAATTAGAAGCGAAAGCAAAGGAAATACGCAAGATGACCATCGATTCAATCGGATTTCTGGGCGTAGGTCACATCGGCGGCGCCTTGTCGGTTGTGGAAATATTAACGCTGCTTTATTACAGGCACATGGACGTATCGCCCGACGATCCCGGAAAAAAAATCCGCGACAAACTGGTACTATCCAAAGGACATGCAGGCCCGACATTATACAGTGTGCTGGCCGACAGGGGTTTCTTTCCGAAAGAATGGCTGCATACCCTGAATGTGGGAGGAACTAACCTGCCCAGTCACTGCGATATGAACCGGACGCCGGGTATCGACATGTCGACCGGATCGCTGGGACAGGGCATTTCGGCAGCCATTGGCATTGCATTGGCCAACCGGTTAGATGGAATCGATAAAAAAGTGTACCTGATCATCGGCGACGGCGAATCAAACGAGGGACAGATATGGGAAGGCGCTATGGCAGCGCCCCATTTCAAGTTGAACAACCTGATTGCATTTACCGACAATAACAAAATGCAAATTGACGGATACGTACACGAAACCATGAATGTCGAAGATTTGGGCGCCAAGTGGACGGCCTTCGGGTGGTTTGTGCAACGGGTGAACGGACACGATTTCATAGATATGGATATAGCTGTTGAACGGGCGAAAAAAGAACCCTCCCGGCCCTCAATGATTATATTGGATACTATCAAAGGCAAAGGCGCCTTCTTCGCCGAGCGCAGGTTAGATAACCACAACATGATTGTAGACTACGAAACGGCAAAGGAAGCATGCCGAAGGCTTTAATTAGTAATTACAAATTACGAACTACGAAATATTAACCGTTAAACATTATTTTAATGGCACAATTGGAAATGAGGGCAGTATACGCCCAGACACTGATAGAACTTGCAGAAAAGGACGAACGGATTGTTTTGCTTGAGGCCGATTTAATGAAAGCATCAGGAACGACCGTATTCAGGAACAGGTTTCCGGAACGAACATTCAATGTAGGTGTTGCGGAAGCTAACATGGTAGGAATAGCTGCCGGTCTTTCGGCGAGCGGAAAGATACCGTTTGCCGATACCTTTGGCTGTTTTGCCGCACGACGGACTTACGACCAGTTTTTCATTTCGGCCAACTATGCACGGCTGAATGTGAAACTTGTCGGAACCGATCCGGGCGTTTCGGCCACCTATAACGGCGGAACGCACATGCCGTTTGAGGACCTTGGCATCATGCGTAATATCCCTAAACTGACAGTCTTCGAACCGTGCGACCCCGTGTCGCTCAAAAAATTAGTGCAGCAGGCGGCGGCGCATCAGGGATGTACCTACATGCGGCTGTACAGGAAACATGTGGATATCATCTATTCTGAAGACGAGACATTCGAACTTGGCAGTGGAAAAGTCCTGAAAGACGGAACCGACGTCGCCATCATGGCCATCGGCGCAGTCATGGTGCACGAAGCGCTCCGGGCTGCCGACATGCTACACAGCGACGGCATATCGGCTGCCGTCATAGATATGCATACGGTAAAACCCGTCGATAGGGAGTTGATCGTCCGGTTCGCACAAAAAACAGGACGGATCATCACGTTCGAAAACCATCAGATCATCAACGGATTGGGATCGGCTGTGGCTGAAACGCTTGCAGAAAACTGTCCGTGCCGCTTAAAACGTATCGGTGTAAACGATGAATTTGGCGAAGTGGGCACACAAGAATATCTACAGGAAAGATTCGGATTGACAGCCGAAAATTTGGTGGAGACGGTGCTGCGCGGCTATTGAGCGTTGGTGACGATATAACGATTTTTGATTAATTTTATTATATAGCTGACAGAATGAATAAAAAAGTAATATTATCTATGGAAAAAATATCTAAAAAAAGAATTGCCGGTACGGTAATCGAAAACATCAATCCTTCAAACGGGTTGAAAAAAAATTTGGTTGGCCAATCAAAAACCAATCGCAGAACATTTATTAAAAGCACGATGGCAATCGGCGCAATCACTTTGTTAGATGGGTGTGGGTCAGAGCCAAACTTCGGTTTGATAACGAAGGATGGAAAAGGCTATGTTGAACCTTCAAAAACCATTCCTGTTTATGGTTCGTTCGATGTAATCATCGCAGGAGGCGGTCCTGCAGGATGGGCGTCAGCATTATCCGGCGCCCGTAACAAAGCACGAACACTCATCATCGAACGTTTCCCTTTTTTCGGCGGAACAGCAACGGCATCGCTGATGCTTAATATCAATGGATACCGTAATCAGGTAAAACCGGATGATCTGCAAACAAGCAAAGGCATCGCCGAAGAGTTGATTCTTAACCTGAAAGAAATCAATGGACTTGGAAGATCGACAACCTACGCCGCACAACAATACCCTACAACAAAAGGTAATCTTACGTATAGCTATCCCATCGACAGCGAAAAGACGAAATACGTGATGCTCAAACTGCTTCATGAAGCAGGCGTAAATATCCTTTTTCATACGATGGTCGTTGACACAATCATGGAAGGTAACAATGTAACCGGAGTTATTATCGAGAATAAATCAGGAAGACAGGCTGTACTTGGAAAGGTGGTCATCGACGCCAGTGGCGACGGCGATGTAGCCTACCACGCAGGAGTACCCTATTGGCAAGCGAAGGCAGAGGACAATCATTTAAATAACGGACTGATGTACAGGGTTTCTATGAATCCTGACGCTGCCCGTAAAATGACAGGAGTTATCACCAACAACGACCAGATGTACTGGGGACCTTCTTCAGATTTCGACGGTACGAACGCCGATGAACTTACTCGGGGGGAAATTAATGCCCGACTGGCTGTTTTTGAACACTTCCGTCGGAATCAGGAGCGGCAAACCCCTCTGTTGGACGATGCATACATTACCGAAGTCGCTCCTTTGATGGGCATCCGGCAAACACGATTTATCAAAGGGCTTTATACGACCACAGCAGAGGATGCCATATCAGGCAAAAGGTTCGATGATGCTATCGCCATGTCTGCCTGCCCAATCATCTCCTATTATGGTTACAGGCGCTACTTAGAACATACGGGCTACGAAATACCGTATCGTTGTCTGTTACCACAAAATGTTGAAGGGTTGATTGTCACCGGCCGGTGCATATCATCCGATCAGCAATCTTACGAATCTTGGAGGGCTATGTCGCCTGTTATGTGTATCGGAGAAGCCGCCGGAACCGCCGCTGCAATCTGTGTCGAAACGAAAAAAACACCTAAAGAGGTTGATGTTTCAATGCTGAGAGATAGACTTATCAACCAAGGCGCCGAAATCGGACAAAATAAATAGGTAATTGAATAATTAAAAAAATGCATCGAAGAAATTTTTTTAAGAATATGTTATTATTACGCCAATCCCAGGCAGTAAAACCGGTGATTGACGTTGAACGCGGGTTGTATTTCACACGGTCGTTTCAGGAAACAGAAGGGCAACCGCTTATTTTGCGATGGGCTAAGGCGCTGTTGCATTATGCGGGAAACGCTACCGTGTATATCGACGAGCGGCAACTGATTGTCGGTCGTGCCGGTAAATCAGGCCGTTACGGTATATTATACCCTGAGCTCGACGGCAATATGCTGGGCGAAGCCATACGCCGTCTGCCTGAACGCGAATATTCTCCTTTCGACATTTTGCCGGAAGACGCAAAGATCATTCAGGAACAGATAGCTCCTTATTGGATCGGCAAGACCTATCAGGAAGCGCTTGTCAGATCGCTTTCGCCGGAAACAACTGCCCTGACCTATAACGCAGATCTCTCTTCACGCTTTATCGTCAATGAGACGTCTTCGTTCCGTTCCTCCATTCAATGGGTACATGATTATGAAATAGTGCTGAAAAAAGGTTTTCGCGGAATAAAAGCCGAAGCCGAAGAAAAGCTAACCGCCCTTGATCCGGACAGCCCGATAGACAATACCGAAAAGCGTCCTTTCCTGCAGGCATTGATAATTGTAAGCGACGCCATCATACACTGGGCAAACCGCCACGCAAATTTAGCCGAACAGCTGGCAATGGCTGAAACAGATCCCGTCCGTAAAGCGGAACTGGGGCAAATCGCAGCCATCGCACACCGTGTTCCCGCCTGTCCGGCTGAAAGTTTCAGAGAAGCGGTGCAGTCGCAATGGTTTGTGCAGATGTTTTCGCGTATCGAACAAAAAACAGGTACGATCATCTCCAATGGTCGCATGGATCAGTACTTGTACCCATATTACAAAAAAGACAGAGAGGCGGGGATACTTACCGATGAGCAGGCGCAGGAACTGTTTGAATGTGAGTGGGTGGCGATGTCGCAGTTTGTTGATCTCTACCTGTCGGAAGCCGGTGGCGCCATCAATGAAGGCTATGCCCATTGGGAAGCAGTCACGGTGGGCGGCCAGACCGCCGATGGCCGCGACGCCGTCAATGAACTGACCTACCTGCTTTTAAAATCCAAACGTGAATTTCCGCTGAATTACCCCGATTTGGCGGCACGCATCAACACACAAAGTCCCAAACGCTATCTTTATGAAGTGGCGGAAACAATCAAAGAAGGTTCGGGTTTTCCTAAACTTATTAACGATGAGGAGGTTGTGCCGCTATTGCTCTCTAAAGGCGCCACTTTTGAAGAGGCTTATGATTACAGCGTTTCCGGCTGTTCGGAATGTCGGATGCCCAACCGCGACACCTATACAAGCCCCTGTGCATACATCAACTTCGCCGCTGCTTTGGAGATGACTTTGTATAACGGTAGGATGTTAAAATATGGGCAGGAGGTTATCGGCTTGCAAACCGGCGCGTTATCAGGATTTGCGACTTTTGACGATTTCCTGGACGCATTCCTGAAACAGCAGACCTATTTTCTGCGCCACGCCTTTATACAGCAGCATGAAATCATCCGCCTGCGGGCGCAGCACTTTGCCACGCCGCTGGGTTCGTCGCTGCATCGGCTTTGCAGGGACAGTTTCATGGATTTACACCAGCCCGCAATACCCGGTGGTATAGATCTGGGGTATTTTGAATATATCGGCTACGGGACAGTTGTGGACTCATTGGCGGCAATAAAAAGGAATGTATTTGAGGAGAGGCGCTTTACCTTGTCTGAACTTCGAATGGCGCTGGAGGCAAATTATGAAGGTTATGAGGCCATCCGTCAATACCAGTTGAACACGCCGAACTACGGCAACAATGACCCCTATGCAGACAATATAGCGCGTATGCTGGATTTGAAAGCGCTGGAGTTTACCGCAAAGTATTCGAAAGAATTGGGCGTACGGCTCGACTTGCGGTATGTACCGTTTACCTCACATGTGCCTTTCGGTAAGGTTGTCAGCGCCACACCCAACGGACGTAAAGCGTTCATGCCGTTATCCGATGGTTCAAGTCCCTCCCAGGGCGCTGACCTGAATGGCCCTACTGCTGTGTTGCTCTCCAATTTCGTAACTAAAAACCGGAATCACAACGAGCGCGCATCGCGTTTGTTAAACATCAAACTCAGCCCTTCTTGTGTGAAGGGTGAAGAGGGAACGGAAAAGTTAGTCCATTTTATTGAGGGCTGGCGCGATTTAAAATTGTGGCATGTGCAGTTCAATGTGTTGAATCAGGAAACACTGCTGAAAGCGCAGGCAAATCCCGAACAATACCGTAACCTCCTGGTGCGCATAGCAGGCTATTCCGCCTATTTCACAGAATTGACGCATGATTTGCAAGATGATATTATCGCCCGCACCAATCATGAAACGATTTAAATTGAATGAATAAGACCGGCATTATTTGCAACACACAGCGGTATTCATTGCATGACGGACCCGGTATCCGGACCGTGGTTTTCTTTAAGGGGTGTCCGATGCGTTGTCGCTGGTGCTGTAATCCGGAATCGCATAATCCACAGCCGGAGATTTCTTATGTCAAATCTAAATGTATCGGAAAGAAAAATTGCAGGCTGTGCAGAGTGGATTGCGCATATGATGCAGTAGGTTTTAACGAACAGGGTTATGCCGTTATTGACTTTGAAAGATGCGTCCAGTGTTTGCGTTGCGCCGATAATTGTCCTTCCAAAGCGATCCGCATCGAAGGAAGAGAGGCAACGGTAAATAATGTATTGGACGAGGTGGAAAAGGAAGCCATTTTTTACAGAAACAGCATAGGCGGCTTAACCGTCAGCGGTGGAGAGCCATTGATGCAGGGCGATTTTTTGCTGGAATTACTGAAAGAGGCAAAACGTCGCAGAATCAATGCAGTTATGGAAACTTGCGGACTTGGCGGCTATGACATACTGAAGCAGGCTGCATCGCTATTGGATAGTGTGTTATACGACATAAAGTCATTGAGCGATGAAAAGCATATCGCATGGACAGGACAAAGTAACGTCCCTATTCTCGAAAATTTCTACCTGCTATGCGATGATTTTCCTACATTACCGATTGTTGTACGTACACCGGTCGTTCCCGGCTTTAACGATTCTGCAAAAGAAATTGAACAGATCAGGACATTAGCGCTTAGTAAGTCCAGGAATGTTTCCTATGAAGCGCTACCTTATCATCGGTTTGGCGTAGGAAAATATGCGGCGTTGGGATTCGTATATACCATTCAGGGAAATGTGTCGGAAAAGTTGATAGAGCAGATCGCCTATATGAAAATCTATATTTAATTTATTACTCGATGGAAAGAATAATTATTGGAAGTACCCGTGCAGGGTTAACATTAAAGAAAGACCTTATTGCTCATTTGGAAAGCAAGGGATTTCAGGTGGACGATGTCGGAATGAAGTCCGATGCCGAGTTTGTTCCCTATCACAAAGCGGCAGCTTCAGTAGCTCGCGGCGTTTCGGAACAGAAATACGACCGAGGGGTCATTATCTGCGGTACCGGCGCCGGTAGCGTCATAGTAGCGGGCAAGTTCAAGGGCGTCTATCCCGTTCATGTAACGAACACCTTCATGGCGCAGCAAGCCAAGACAGTAAACAATTGCAACGTGCTGGTTTTTGGCGAATGGCTCTCACCTGCCAAACATGCCTGCCTGATGCTCGATGCGTGGCTTGCAGCCGAATTTACCGAAGGCGTTGCCGATGACTGGAAAATATTTCTGTCGAACTGCGTGAAGGAGATCGGTGAAATGGAAAACGAACATTTTAAATAACTGCACAATGATTGAACAGGCGGCAAAAGGTACTAAATTCGGAAAATTCGTTGGATATTTTATTTTGTTCATTGAACATTATAACTTTGTCTTTTTTATGTCTTGTAAATTTTTGGCAAAGGCAGATGAAATTTTTGAGTTTACTCATAGACGTATAAAAAAATCCCCGGATTACTTCTGGCAAGCCCTACCGATGACAATATATCATATTAGCGTTTACATGACATTAGATTTTATTAGGGGTCGGGAAAATTATCTTTCATTTGGTCTGTGTTTCGTGCATAAAAGCAGGATAATTATAACGCTCACCCCATCTTCAATTCCCGCTCCCTGTCTTCTTCTTTTTTGACGCGCAGGTAGCTGCGGTAGTTGCTGAATCCGGCCATCAGGACAAGTTCCATATTGCCACGACCGGCCATCTGGGGCGACTGGCGCAGGCGTTCAAGTTCCTCCAGCCGGCAACGGTTGATGAAACGGCTGAAATTCATTCCATAAGTACTGTTTATATAGGTAGAGACATATTTGTTGTTGGTATACAGGGCGGTAGCCATATCTGTAATATGGATTTTGGGGTTCATGTAGGGGCGCTTGTCTTTCAGGTATTTATCGAAACGTTTCGGGTCGATGACCGGTGATTTGACGGGCGCGTGTTCGTCGTCGTGCTTCATGCGTTCGAAATTGTCAGAAAGCAGGTTATAACACAGTATCGGATAGACGAAGAAGGTTGGCAGCACGCCCGGTATGGATAGCCGGAAGCTATTGAATATTTCCATCTTCAGCAGCAGTCCAGCTAACGGAACGGGAATGGTGAGCAGGGTCAGCAATTGCGTGATGCGAAGCCAGTTAAGCGATGAGCGTTGCGTATTGGCCGAGTAGTTCACAATCACGTGCCGGTATCGGCGGATTCGCAACAGTCCCAGCGCCGGATAAAAGGTGTGGTAAAGCACAAAAACCACGCGTGGCATCCGGTAAATTGCTTCATACCAGCGGTTTAGGATGTTGTCGTCCGCGTTGTAAAGTATCGCTATCCGTCTTTCGAAAGGAATGATCGAGTCGCTTACCGCCATGAACGCAGTGAGCGCGACAGGGAATGCAATATGCAGCAGGCTGAACCGGTCGCGCGACCGGACTGACGTTACCGTATGGACGAAACGGTATATCAACACCTGGTTCATCATCAATGTGAAGATGAATGCAGGTTGACAGTGAACAAACGCACGCGGGAAGGAAACTTGAAGCAACAGCCCCGTCCAGTAAAGAGCGGCAACGGCGAAAGTTAGTGCTATAAATAACCGCAGGCGTCTTTCCTGCCGGTTTTTGTCGGGGTGAAAAGCGTCAATGAGCACGAACGCCATGCACGCCAGCGCGCACAGCGCAGGGATGGCAAATGCCAATGCCTGAATGACTTCCCGATTCATTTGTTAATGGTTAAAATTTTGTTCATTTATCCTTTGCAGTTGCCCTGTAATACTGTTTCAGTTCGCCGAAGCCGGCCTGCTGATAAAGGCTTGCCGCGCTCTCCTTCTCGTTTCCGGGTAGCGACAGCAGGCGTTTCAGTTCGTCGACGCGCCAGCGGTTGACATATCGGTTGAAATTGATGCCGTATGTTTTGTTGATGAACGACGATGCGACCGTACGGTTGACGTCCATCGCCTCCATCAGGTCGTTTATCCTGAAATCCGCTTTCAGGTAGGGTTGCTGTTCGCGAAAATAGGTTTCTAACTTTTCGCGCGTGAGCTGACCGGCATATTTCCGGTATCCGCCTGCGGTTATCGTATGTTTTCGCTTTTCAGGATAGACTGCATAGAGCAAATATTTCCTTCGGATGATATGATAGGTCAGCAACACATAGAGACTCGAAGAGCAGCAGGAAGAATAAAACAGCCACTGATCGGAGAATACCGTAGCGCGCGGCGAAAACGAACCGACAGCCGACGAAAAAGCCGAAATCAACAGCAGGGTAATCAGGAAGAGTACCCACCGCGCAGGTTTGCGCTCGCCGCCGTCGATGCGCAGCGCCTTGCGGTAATAGCCGGCAAGCGCCACGATGATAACGATGAAATAATAAAGCTGGAAAGCCAACCGTATGAGCGGCTTCGACGTGAAGAAACGCGAATAGGCGGCATACTCGCCGGGAATGGACGTCTGCCGGCTTTTGACAATTTCCACCAGCGTTTCCATCGGTACGAAAAACATCCAGACCAGCATGACCGTGATGATCAGTCCGGGCGCCGCATAATGGACGGAAGAGAAATTCTCCGGCAATCCAAGTCGCGTCAGAAAACGGATAATGCGGAATAGCAGAACGGCAGAAAAAAGATAGGCGGCAAACATGGGAATGTTCAGGATGATAAACACCTCTTCCCTGAAA
>Ga0082212_10003187_pt1 | contig 23408 bp, 16 predicted proteins | sample TergutNt197P3_FD_71548 | JGI IMG/M metagenome (GOLD analysis project Ga0082212, IMG submission 71548) | Neocapritermes taracua P3 segment gut microbial communities from Petit-Saut dam, French Guiana - Nt197 P3 | ecosystem: Host-associated > Arthropoda: Insects > Digestive system > Gut ... | reverse complement strand
GGGGGGGGGCTTCAACTGAGGTTTGGCGGCCCAGTTCCTGGTGGCCTCGCGGGTGTAGAGATTGACGGCCGCTTCAGCCATGGCCGTGGTGGGGAGAATGGTGTGGCCGGCTATGACCCCCGCCCGGGCCGGGTCCACCCGGTCCCAGACCGCCTGGGCCGCGGCGTCGCGGCCGGCGGCCAGCCAGAAGGCCAGGGAGCCGTCGGCGCTTTTCAAATCAAAATCCCCCGGCAGGTCCAGCCCCCGGGGGTCGATGGTCCGGCCCTGGTTATAGGCCCCGTTGAGGTTGTAAACCTTGTCCGGGGCCGGGCCGTCGGGCTTAAGGAAAAGTTCCGGCTCGGCCCCCCAGTCCAGGGCCGTGGCCGGGGCGAAGAAGCGGCGGCCTTCCAGAATATTGGTCCAGAATTCCTCCACCGTGGCCGCCCCGGGCAGGGACAGGCCCAGGCCCACCACGGCGACCGCGAACCGGGGCTCCGGCGGAAGGCGGCTATCCTTCATCCGCCCGCTCCCGAGGGCTCGGGCCTTCCGCCGGACAGGGCCTCCAGCCTGGTGCCCCGGCCCAGGACCACCACTTCCACCGGGTCGTGCTTGGGGGTGCCGACCAGGTTGGCGAAGAGCCTGGCCCCCTCACCCAGGGGAATGAGGCCCACGCCCTCCTCCTGGAAAAGCCTGGCCAGGGATTCGTCCACCATGCCGCCGGCCCAGGGCCCCCAGTTCACGGACAGGCACTTGGTGCCGGGTCGGCCCTGGGACAGCGAAAGGGCCAGCTTGTTGAGATATTCGTTGCCGGCGGCGTAATCGGCCTGGCCCCGGCGGCCGAAGCGGGCCGAGGAAGAGGAAAAAAAGACGGCCAGGTTTAGGGGCTGATCCTCCAATTCCTCCAGGATGAAACGGGCCATACGGGCCTTGGTGTTGAAGACCTGATCGAAATCCGACTCGTTTTTGTCGAGGATGAGGCTGTCGGCCAGGACCCCGGCGCCGTGGATGAAGCCGTGGATTGGACCATACAAACGTTTGATTTCTTCCAGGGCGGACTTCAAAGCCCCATCTGATTCAAAGTGCCCCGATAGATAAGTCACCCGGGTCCCGGTCTTCTCCAGGGCCGCCAGGTTGGTCCGCACCTCCCGCTCAGCCAGTATCCTGGCTCCGGCCCGGTCCAGTTCCCGGGGCTCCGGCTTCTCCTCGGCCCTCCGCCACAGGGCCTGGCGGACCGCGGCCTCATCCGCGAGGTCTTTCAACCACTCCGGTTCGTCCTGGACCAGAGGCGTCCGCCCCAGGATGACCAGGTGGGGCGACCAGGACCGGGCCAATTCCCGAAGAGCCGCCGCCGTCACCCCCCGGGCTCCGCCGGTGACCAGGACGGTCTGCCCCGGCTTGAGGTGCCGGACCCGGATGTTCTTCAGCCTGTAAGGCTTAAGGCGGAGGGCCACGCAGCGGTCCGGAGCGAGGAAGCCAATTTCCGACGGCGCGCCCTGGGCCGCCGCCGCGGCCATGATAGCCGGCAGGTAGCGCCCGGCGGCGGGCAGGTTCGCCTCTCTGGGCAGGTCCACCGCCCGAACCATGACTTCAGGCCATTCCCGGGCCGCGGTCTTGAACAGTCCGGCCAGGGCGGCCTCGGCCGGGCTAGCCGCCGGGGCCGGTCCGACCGAGGCGAAACCGAAAGCCCCTCCGCCAAAAGTCAGGCCCAGGGCTTGGGCCGTCCGTCCGGTCTCCGCGGTCCGCTTGAGAGCCGGGCCCAGGGTTTTCAAAACCCGGAAGGCCTCGCGGGTCGGGGTCAGGCCGGCGCCGTCCTCCGGGCCAACCATGACCAGACTGCCCAGGGTTTCCGGCGCCTGGGCCAGTTCCTCCACCGACCGCCAGGTGAAGCGGCGGACCGCCCCCCCCTCCGGACGACGGGCGAAATATTCGGCCAGGGCTTCGGCCAGAGGCCCCTCATCGGCCACCAGGATCGCCTCCCCTTCCGGGCGAGGGGCCTGGCTGAATTCGGCCAGGGCCATCGGCGCCGCCTCCACCTGGTAGGCGGTGGTCTGCTCGGCTACCCTGGCCTCGGCCTCGCCGGCGGCGGGGGTCTGAATAAAGCGGTTTTTGGGCGGACGGCCCGGGCCGCGCCGGAGCGCTTTCAGTTCCGGGAGCGGGGCCTTATCCGCGGCCGACGGCCAGACGCTGACCGGTTCCTTTTGCCGGACGGTCCCGCCGGCCGAAAGCCGCCCGGCCAGTTCGCCCAGGGTCCGGGCCTCCTGAAGGCTCTCCGGGGCCGGGCCGGTCAGCCCCTCGCCGGCCAGGCGCTCCAGCACGGCGGACATGATCTCCACTTTTTTGATGGAATCAAGGCCCAGGTCGCTCTCCAGGTCCATGTCCGGGTTCAGCATATCCCGGGGATAGCCGGTCTCCCGGGCCACCACTTCCAGGAGCAAGTCATCCAGGGAGGATGAGGCTCGGGCCGGCGGAACCACGGCCTGGCTGCCGGAGGCCAGGGCCGCCAGGTCGGCCAGGGTGACGAGATCGTTTACGGTCCCGGCTTCGGGCGGGGCCAGGCCCAACTTTTCCCCCAGGGCGGCTATGATCTCCACTTTTTTGATGGAATCCAGACCCAGGTCGCTCTCCAGGTTCATGGAGAGGTTAAACATGTCCCGGGGGTAGCCGGTTTCCCGGGCCACCACCTCGAAGACCAGGTCGGCCGCCGTCCCGGCCGGGGCGCTTTCGGCTGAAACGGGCGTCAGTGGCGCCGGTTCCGGCAGTGCCGGCTCCGGTGGCACCGGTTTCGGTGGCGGGCCGGAACCCGCGGCCAGGGCCTCGGCCAGTTCACCCAGAGTGGCGGCGGCCAGGGCCGCCGCCGGGGGAGCCGGGTCGGTCCGGCCGAGACGTTCAGCCATGAGACTCAACACCTCCACCAGCTTGATGGAATCCAGGCCCAAATCCTCGTTCACCCGCATCGGGGGCGAGAGCATTTCCAGAGGGTAGCCGGTTTCCCGGGCCACCACGTCCCTCAGTTCGGCCCACAGGTCCGAGGCCGGTTCCGAGCCGCCGGCCTCCGCGCCGGCCCGGGGCCGGACCGAATCCAGTAGGGCGATCAAATCCCGGACGGTCGCGGCCGAGTTTAAGGTTTCCGCCGGCCGGCCGGCCAGGTCCGGCCTCTCTTCGCTCAGGGCGGAGAGTATCTCCACTTTTTTAATGGAATCCAGGCCCAGGTCGCTCTCCAGGCTAAGGTCCGGGTTCAGCATTTCCCGGGGATAGCCGGTTTCCCGGGCTATGATGTCCAGGACCAGGTCACCCTCTGTCCCCCGGGCCGGGCCAGCCGCCGGATGGGCCGCCGGAGCCGGCCGGTCCGGCTTCGCCGATTTAGGCGGACCGGCCTGAAGGGGCCGGGGCGAGGCGGCCATTTCCAAGGACGACTTGGCGCTTTCCAGGTAGCTCGAAATAGTCTCCAGGTGCGCCCTGGCGATCTCCAGTTGCATCCGGTCCGCCTCCCCGGCTTCAGCGGCCCGTACTTCAAATGATTCTCGCGATCCGGCCTGGGCCGGGCGGCGGGACGGGGGCAGATCTTTTTTATCGAACTGGTTGGCCCCGGAAATCAGGACCGTGAACCCGGGTCGGCCCTCGGCCCTTTCTTCCCTATCCTCACCGGGCCAGGGGGCGAAATCCACCGGGAAGCCCAGGGCGGCCAGCCGGCCCAGGAGGGCGGCCAGGCCCGGCCAGCCCTGGCCCAGGGGCAGGAAATGAGCTTCCGGGGCCTCGGCCGGGATTGCGGGCAGCGGGCCCAGGGTCACCCACCAGCCCACCACCAGGTTTTCCGGGCGGACCAGAAGGGCGGCCAGGCCCCCCCCGGTTTCCTCCGGATCGGCCGTGACCGCGGGGTCCAAGCCGAACCTGGCCAGGACGGCTGAAAGCCCCTCGGCCAGGGCCCGCCCGGCGGCCCGGCGGGAACGGGGATCGGTCCATTCGCTGTCCAGGGCCAAGCGATAATCGGCCGAGGCCAGGTCCGGGGGGTAGAGTATCTGCCCCAAGGGGCCGAGGTCCGGAGCCTCGGCGGCCAGGGCGGCCTGGGCCAGGCCGAGGCTCCTGAGCATTTCCGGCCAGACCAGGGCCAGTTCCCTGGCTTCGTTGGGCCGGGCTTCGGAGACCTGAGGCAGAATCAGGCCCAGGGCCGGGCCAGGGGTCTGCCGGCCCTGGCCGAAAAAGAAATCTTCGGTTTCAGGGGCCGGCTGGCGGCCCAGAAGTTCTTCGGCCCGGCGGAGTTGCTCGGACCAATTTTCAGGGTCGACGGTCAATACCAGCCGGACCGGGGCCGCCGGGCTAAAGTTAAGCCGGCTTTCCCGGGCGGCTTGGGCCGGGTCCAGGGTCTCGGCCCGCTTAAGGGCGGCTTTCAGTTCATCCGTACTTTCGGCAGACAGGGCCAAAAGTTCAAAAGGCGGGGGGGAGGGAGCCGGCCGGGAAGGGTCGGCCTCTTCCAGAAGGCAGTGGAAGTTGCTGCCGCCGAAGCCAAAGGCGCTGACCGCGGCCCGGCGGGGCTGTTTGCCGGAACTCACCCAGGGCCGGGCCAGGGTCGAAAGATGGAAGGGCGAAGCGGCCTGGTCCAGGACGGTCAGGGGCCGGGACACCTTGACCGCGGGCGGCAGGACCTTATGATACAGGGCCAGGGCTGCCTTGATGAGTCCGGCCGCGCCGGCCGCCGCCTTGGCGTGGCCGATCTGGGCCTTGACCGAGCCTAAGGAACACCAGGGCCGGCCGGCGGCCGCCCGGGGGCTCTGGCTGAAGACCCGGGTCAGGGCTTCCACTTCCACCGCGTCGCCCACGTTGGTGCCCGTGCCGTGCCCTTCCAATAGTTCCACGGTGCCGGGGTCGATGCCGGTTGACTCGTAGGTGCTCCGGATGGCCCGTTCCTGGCCCTGGACCGTGGGGGCGAAAATGGCCGCCCCCCGGCCGTCGCTGGAGGAGCCAACTTCCCGGATGACCGCGTAGATGCGGTCACCGTCCCGCCGGGCCTCGCCCAGGCGCTTTAGGACCAGGAGCCCCACGCCCTCGCCCAGCATGGTGCCGTCGCCTTCCTGGTCAAAGGGCCGGACCTCGCCGGTGGGGGACAGGGCCGGGGTCTTGGAAAAGCAGGTGAACATGAAAGGGTCATTGAAGGCGTCGGCCCCCCCGGTCACGACCAGGTCGGCCTGGCCGCTCCTGAGTTCCATCAGGCCGTGGCGGACCGCGGCCAGGGAAGAGGCGCAGGCGGCGTCCACCACCAGGTTGGCTCCGCCCAGATCCAGGCGGCCGGCGATGCGGCCGGCGGTGACGTTGCCCAAAAGGCCGGGAAAGGAATTTTCCACCCAGGGGGTGAATTCGTTGGCGAACCTTTTCAGGACTTCGGCCGTCACTTCCTCGTCCAGCCCGGTGTCGGCCAGGGCCCGCCTGAGTTGGGGATGGGCCAGGCGACTGCCCAGGGAAACCACCATTTTAAGGGCGCCCGTCACCCCCAGGATGACGGCGGTGCGGCGGTGGTCCAGCGACCCGCCGGCCGGATAGCCGGCATCGGCCAGGGCCCGGTCGGCGGCGACCAAGGCTAGGAGATGGGTGCTGTCAATGGCCGGCAGGTCATTGGGCACGATGCCGTATTTCAAGGGTTCAAAGGGCACCGGGCTCAAAAAGCCGCCGCGCTTGGCGTAAACCCGGTCTTCGGCCTTGGGGTCGGGATCATAGTAATCGGCGGCCGACCAGTAAGAGGCGGGAATATCGGTCAGGGCGTCCCGGCCGCTGAATATTTCGTCCCAGTAGGCGGCCAGGTCGGAGGCCCCGGGAAAGATGGCCGCAAGGCCTATGACGGCAATGGGTTCGGCGGCCTGGCGGCTGCGGGCTGCTTTTTTGAGGGTCATGGTCAACTCATTATATTTTTTAGTATAATCTACGCTTGGGACGCCACTTGGGCGCCCTGGGCCGGAAAATAGGCCATCCGGCTAAACATAATCGTCAGCAGTGATTTTTGTTTCAGCGGTCGCGGGCCCCGGAAAAGCCCGCCAATTCCCGGACCGGCCGGGGTTTGAGTTCCGGAGCCGGGCCAAAGGGCACTATTCCCAGGGTCCGGGCCATGTTGCGCCGGACCAGGACGGCCGCCCCGTAAAGAAGGTTCAGGGCCAGGTCCAGGACCCGGCGGTTTTCGGCCTTCTCATAAATCGTGCCCCTGGCCCATTCGTTGAAGGCGCCTTGGGCCGGGCCGCAGAAGATCTGCCAATCGGCGCGGCGGTCCTCCACCCCGGCTATGGCCCAGCGGGAGGCCTGGCCCAGGTACCAGCGGAAGGCCAGGGCCATTTTGTGCTTGGGATCCCTTTCGGCCTTCTCCACCTGGGCCGGGTCCAGATCCTGGAAAAACCGCTTGGTCTGGAGCCATATTTCGGTCAGGGGGGCTTTGAATATCTGGGTTTCCAGGTTTTCGCGCTCGGCGGGAGGTATGTTTTCCAGGGCGCCGCACTGCCGGTAGAGTTCGGCCAGCTTCTGAGCCCGCATGGCGTAGAGAGTGCCAAACTTGAGGACCTGGACCCGGGCCCCCAGTTCGAACATATCCGCCGCCGGGCCCGGGGTCACGTCGGCCTGGCCGGCCTTGGCCAACAGTTCCCTGGCGGCCGGGGACAGGCCGGATTCCAGGCAGGACTGGTTGATGGAGCCGGTAACGAAATAGTCGGCGCCGGCCGTCCTGGCGGCCAGAAGGGCCCAGGGCGTGCCCAGGCCGCCGGCCGCCCCCACCCTGGGCGGGACGACATAACCGTATTTGGCGGCCGCTTCCCGGGCCGCGACGGCCATGGCCGGCCACAGGGTCAGGGCCGGGCGGAAATCGGTGTGGCCGCCGGAATCGGCCTCGGCGGTCAAATCGCCGGCCAGGGGGACCAGGGGAGCCAGTTCGGCCTCGGCCGGGGTCAGCCAGCCCCGTTCCAAAGCCGCCCGGACCAATTTTTCCGGCGGGGGGGCGAAAAAGCGCCGGGCCAGTTCCACCCGGGAAACCTTGGCCATGATGCGATTGGGCAGGAATACCGTTCCATCCGGCCGCCTTAAGGCGCCGCTTAAGCGATAGCGCACCAGTTGGGGGGTTATCTGCATGAAGGCCGAAGCCTCGATGACCCGCACCTGATGTTTAAGATAGATTTCCGTGACCTTCTCTTCCCAGGACGGGTCGTGGGGAGCGTGGATGAGGCAGGAGCCGAAAGGCCGGCCGGCCAGTTCCCGGTTCAGGGCGGCCACCTCTTCCTCCACCCGGGCCGGGGCCAGACCCGAGGCCCCGAAGATGCCCAGGGCCCCGCCTTCGGCCAGGGCCCGAACCATGGCCCGGGAACTTATGCCCCCGACCATGGCCCCGCCCACATAGGCCAGAGCCAGGCCGTATTCCGCCCGGAAGGCCGGAGAGCCGAAAGCTTCCGGGGAGAGGGCCGGAATGATCGCCGCCAGGTCCTCCCCGCCCGGTTCGCCCGGCCGCCCGTCGGCCCGGAAATACAGGGTCCGGCTCGGATCGTCCAGCCGGGCGTATAATTCTTCAAGCGTCATTGGTCATCTTTCTTTATGTGGAGCATTCTTCAATTTAAAGCCAGGGCCACCAGATAGGCGTCCCACCGGGAAAGGCGGACCTCGCTGACCTCGCCGCCCCGCTCCCGCCAGGCCACGGTCAGGCGGCCGGCCGGCCAGTCGGCCGCGGCCACCCGCACCCGGGGCAGATGTTCCAGGAGGGCCCGGCCCCAGCTTTTAGCCGCCGCCTCCTTGGCGCACCACAGGGCCAGGCGGGCCGGAAAAGGGCAACGGTTTTCTTCAGCCAGACGCCTCTCCCCGGGAGTGAAGGACCAGGTCCAGGCTCTATCGCTGAGGGACCTGGACCAGGGTTCCAGGTCCACCCCCACCGGCCGGTCGGCCGCCACGGCCGCCGCCGCGCCCCGGGTGTGGCTGAGGGAAAGGAAGCCGGACGGAAAACTCCACGGCCGGCCCCCGGGCTCTGACCTTACTTCCACTTCGGCCGGGGGAAGCTTCAGGCGCCGTCCGGCCGCGGCCTTGGCCGCCAGACGGCCCAGAAGCCAGCCCCGGGCCCCGGCCCCGCCCCGGCTGGCCGACAACTCCCCGGGGGAAAAGAGGGCGGCCAAATCCTGGTCGGCTAAAGCCGGGTCATCCTTGACCGCGGCCAGAAACAAGCCTCCGGGGGCCGGCAGCCAATGGAGCCGGTCTTGAAAAACAATTTTAAATTTATAAGATTCTTCTTCTTTTTGTTTCGTCCGAGGCAAGTCGGCCTCCCGCAATCATCATAATGTAAACTAAACCAAGTTTTGAAGCAACCTTTATTTAAAACTAAATAAATAGCTATAAATTCAAAGTCAACGGTTATCGTTAAGGGTCTGTTTGCCGGAATCCGAACCGATCGGTCCAGGGTCCGGAGCATCGCGAAAAACTTGCGGAGAATGGAGCTGTATAGTATACTTGATAAATTGGGAGATCATCATCGTGCCCGCCAAAGTTCTAAGGGCGCCTTAGGGGGAACATGGTCCGGGAGTATAAAGTGGGGATTCTGGGCGCGTCAGGCGCGGTGGGCCGGGAAGTCTTGAACTGCCTGGCGGCCAGGGGCTTCCCCTATTCCGAGATCCGGGCCATGGCCTCGGAACGGTCGGCGGGCAGCCGGCTGGAGTTCCCCGGCGGGGATCTGACCGTGGCCGCCGTGACCCCCGAATCCTTTCAGGGGCTGGACCTGGCCATTTTTTCAGCCGGGGCCGCGGCCAGCCGTGAATTCGCCCCCCTGGCCGCCCGTTGCGGCTGCCCGGTGGTGGACAACTCCTCCTGTTGGAGACAGGACGACCGGGTGCCCCTGGTGGTGCCGGAAGTCAACCCCCGGGCCCTCCGCGGCCACCGGGGCATCATCGCCAACCCCAACTGTTCCACCATCCAGATGCTGGTGGCTTTGAAACCAATCTATGACGCCGTGGGCATCCGGCGCATCGTGGTGGCTACCTACCAGGCGGTTTCCGGCACCGGGCAGGAGGCTGTCGAGGAACTGGCCGACCAGACCCGCCAGCTCTTCAATCTTCAGGAAGTCGCTCGGAAGGTCTATCCCCACCGCATCGCCTTCAACTGCCTGCCCCAGATAGACGCCTTCACTGAAAACGGCTATACCAGGGAAGAGATGAAGATGCTGAACGAGACCCGCAAGATTTTCAGCGACGACCGGATCATGGTCTCGGCCACCTGCGTGCGGGTGCCCGTCTTCCACGGCCATTCGGAGGCGGTCTGGATAGAGACCGGCCGGCCCATAGAGCCGGGAGCGGCCCGGGAGCTGATGCGCCGGGCCCCGGGTATCCTGGTGGTGGACGAGCCCGAGAATGGGCGCTACCCCATGCCCATAGACGCCGTGGGCCGGGACGAGGTCTTTGTCGGCCGGGTGCGGGCCGACCTGTCATGCGAAAACGGCCTGACCATGTGGATAGTGGCCGACAATCTCCGCAAGGGCGCGGCCACCAACGCCGTGGAGATCGCCGAACTGCTCATCCGGGACCCGGAGCTCCTGAAAACCAGTTGGGAGTGGTGAGGAAAAGGGCCGATGAACTCCTGGCCGCGGGAGGGCTGAGCCGCAGCCGGGCCCAGGCCCTGATCATGGCCGGCGAGGTTTCCGCCGCCGGCCGGGCGGTGGCCAAGGCCGGGGAAATGTGGCCGGCGGAAACGGTCTTCACCATAACCCCCCGGCGGCGTTTCGTAAGCCGGGGCGGAGTGAAGCTTGAGGGCGCCCTGGCCGATTTCGGCCTGAACGTGGGCGGCCTGAACGCCTTGGACGTTGGGGCTTCTACCGGCGGGTTCACGGACTGCCTGCTCCAGCACGGCGCGGCCCGGGTCACGGCCGTGGACGTGGGGCGGGCCCTGATGGACGCCCGCCTGGCCTCCGAGGACCGAGTGACGCTGGTGGAGGGCGTAAACGCCCGTTATCTGGCCGACGCCGGGCTAGGCCACGAATTTGACCTGGCGGTGCTGGATGTTTCCTTCATCTCCCTGGCCCTGGTCCTGCCCCCGGCGGCCGGGCTGGTGCGGCGGTCGGGGCGGCTGCTGGCCCTGGTCAAGCCCCAATTCGAAGTCGGCCGGGACCGGGTGGGCAAAAAGGGCGTGGTGAGAAACCAGGCCGACATTGACGCGGCCGTGGCCAGGATCAAGGCTTTGGGGCCGGCACTCTCCCCGCCCCGACCGGTTCTCGGCGAGGCCCCGTCGCGCCTGCCCGGCCCCCGGGGCAACCGCGAGGTCTTCGTGCTTTTCGGACCGGGATCAGGTCCCTGATATGATGAGGAGGATTTAACCATGAGCAAAACCGCGGTCATAATTCTCAGCAGCCCCCGCAAAGGTTCCAACTCCGGCGTCCTGGGGAGGGCCGTGGCCGAGGGCCTGGCCGGAGCCGGCAGCCAAGCGGAAACCATAGACATCGCCGGCCTGGACATAAAACCCTGCCTGGCCTGCGGCAACTGCCAGCGCAACGGCGGTCGCTGTTCCCAGGTGGACGGCATGCACACCGTCTATCCCAAGCTCCGGGAGGCCTCCGTCCTGGTGCTGGCCACTCCGGTCTATATGTTCAGCCTGAGCGGCCAGTTGAAGATTTTTCTGGACCGCTGCTACGCCCTGATGAACCCGGAGGCCAACGGCCTGGCCGGCAAGACCCTGGCCGCAGCCATAAGTTACGGCGCGGATGACTTTTCGTCCTCCGGGGGCGGGAACATCATCCAGTGTCTCCAGGACCTCTGCCGTTTCACCGCAGTGACCTGGGGCGGTCTGGTCCATGGCCGCGGCGGACAGGACCGGGACGCCCTGGCCAAGGACGGGACGGCCCTGGAACAGGCCAGGGCCCTGGGGGCCAGGCTGGCGGCCGGTTAAACAAAATTACGGGGATATAAAACCTTCAGCCCGCCAATTCGCTCAGGGTGGCGCAGATGTAGTCGATTTCTTCATCCTTGAGCGTGGGGTAGATGGGCAGGGAGAAAGTTCCTGCCCATATTTTTTCCGTTTCGGGAAAGTCCGCGGGCGAAAGGCGGTAGCGTTCGGCGTAGTATTTCATGCGGTAAAGGGGGCGGTAGTGGACCGACAGGCCGATGCCCCGGGCGGTGAGGTCCTCTATCAACCGGTCGCGGTCCGGGCCGCCGGGCTGGAGGACGACCGGAAAGAGGTGCCAACTGTGGTCGGCCGAGGTCAGGCCGGCCCGGAGGCGGGGCAGAGCCAAATTTTTCATGGGCCCCAAGGCGTCCAGGTAGCGCCGGGCGCAGCGTTCCCGCCCTTCCCGGAATTCCTCGGCCCTTTCCAACTGGGCCCGGCCGATGGCCGCCAGGACATCCGGCAGGTTATACTTATAGCCCGGGGCCACCACATCGTATTGCCAGGCGGGTGTCTTGGCCGTGAAGCGCTCCCATACTTCCCGGTCGATGCCATGCATCCGCATTATCCTGGACCTTTTGGCCATCTCCTCCGACCCGGTGGCCAATAAACCGCCCTCGGCGCTGGTGATGGTCTTGTTGGCATAGAAGCTGAAGCAGCAGATGGTCTCGGCCAGGCTCCCGACCTTCGGGCCACCGGCCCGGTAGCGGGCCGGGAAGGCGTGGGCCGCATCCTCGATTATTGAAAGGCCCAGTTCCCGGGCCACTTCCAGGAGGCCGGGCCCGGTTTCGTCGGTCATCATGCGGACGCTCTGCCCCCCATAATGGACGGGCATGACGGCCTTGATCCGGGGCCGGGCTTGGGCCAGGTCCCGAACCGTCTCCGGCTTAAGGAGGCCGGTTTCGCCATCCACATCCGCGATGACCGGGTCCGCCCCCAGGTAGCGGACCACCTCGGCTGTGGCCGTGAAGGTCAAAGCCGGGACTATGACCTCGTCGCCCGGGCCCACCCCTGCGGCTTCCAGGGCCAGGTGGAGGGCCGAGGTGCAGGAATTGACGGCCAGGGCGTGGGGGCTGCCCACGGCGCGGCCGAACTCCTCTTCAAAGGCCCGGCACTGGCTGGCCGTGGTCAGCCAGCCGCTGGCCAGCACCTCCTTTATGTATTTCAGTTCGTGGCCGTCGCAGACCACCTTGGCGAAAGGTATGTTGAAGGCCGGCATCAACCCCTCCCTTTACAATAATCAGGCCCGGACTATGTTGGGGCCGGGGGCGAAGACTCCCCGGGTGTCAACTATGAGCGGGGCGTGGTCGGCTATGAGCCGGTAGTCGAAGGCCGCGTGGTTGGTCAAAAGAAGAGCCGCGTGGGCACCCTTAAGGGTCTCCGGGGTCAGGGGCACGCTGGCCAAATCGAAACGCCCCCGCCGGATGGAGGGGAAGACCGGAATGTGGGGATCGCTGTAGCTGATCTCCGCCCCCCGGGAGGTCAGGATATCGATTATCTCCACCGAGGGCGATTCCCGCATATCGGCCACGTTCTTCTTGTAGGCCAGACCCAATATCAGCACCCGGGAACCCTTCAGGGGCCGGCCCCGGTCATTAAGGGCCCGGGCCAGTTTTTCCACCACCCAGTGGGGCATGGACTGGTTGATCTCCCCGGCCAGCTCTATGAAGCGGGTGTGCACCCCGTAGGCCCGGGCCTTCCAGGTGAGGTAGAAGGGATCGATTGGTATGCAGTGCCCCCCCAAGCCGGGGCCGGGGTAGAAGGGGGTGAAGCCGAAGGGCTTGGTGGCCGCGGCGTTGATGATCTCGAAAATGTCCAGGTCCATGCGGTCGGTCAGCAGCTTAAGTTCATTGACCAGACCGATGTTCACCGCCCGGTAGATATTTTCCAGGAGCTTGACCAATTCGGCCGCCCGGGTGGAACCGACCTGAACCATTTGGCCGATGACCTCCCGGTAGAGGGCCAGGCCCGCCCGGGCGCAGGCCTCGGTTTCCCCGCCCAGGACCTTGGGAATGGTGCGGGTTTCAAATTCCGCGTTGCCCGGGTCTTCGCGTTCCGGGGAATAGACCAGGAAAAAATCAGTCCCTATTTGAAAACCGCGCTTTTCCAGGGGCGGCCGGAGTTCCTCGGCCGTGGTGCCGGGATAGGTGGTGCTCTCCAGGGACAGGAGCTGGCCGGGCCGCAGGTGGGGCAGAAGGCTGCCTAAGGTGCCGGTGACAAAGGAGAGGTCCGGCTCCCGGTGGCGGTTCAGGGGGGTGGGCACGCAGATGATTAGGGCGTCGGCCTCGGAGGCCCGGCGGAAATCGTCGGTCGCCGAAAGCCGGCCCCCGGCCGCGGCCCTTTTAAGGCGGTCTTCCGGGATATGGAGGATATAGCTGCGTCCGGCTTTGATCTCGTCCACCTTGGCCCGGTCCACGTCGAACCCCAGGGTCTGGAACCCGGCCTCGGCGAAGGAGAGGATCAAAGGCAGGCCCACATAGCCCAAACCGATGACGCCCACCACCACGCTCCGGTCTTCTACCTTCCGCAAAAAGGCTGCTTCAAAAGGGGAAACGGACATCAAACATCTCCTGGCGGATTTCGGTTAGTATACTCCAAGGCCGATTGACGGGCAAGCCGGCGGCCGTTATAATTTCAGAAAAATCTCTCAGTAAAAGAAGCGGAAAACCGCCATGCTGACCGGCCGCCCCACCTGGGCTGAAATCGACCTGGGGGCCATCGGACACAATGTCCGGTATTTCAAGACCCTTCTCCAACCCGGGACCAGGCTCTGCGCCGTGGTCAAGGCCGACGGCTACGGCCACGGGGCGACGGCCGTGGCCCGGGCGGCCCTGGATGCCGGGGCCGATCAACTGGCCGTGGCCATTCTGGGCGAGGCCCTTATTCTCCGGGAGGCCGGCTTTAGCGGACCCATCCTGATCCTGGGCTATACCCCGCCGGAAGCCGCGCCCCTGGTGGTCGCCAAACAACTCACCCAGACCATCTGGGATATGGACCAGGGCCGGGCCCTGGCCGCCGCGGCCGAGGCTTTAAACAGCCGGGCCCGGGCCCATTTGAAAATCGACACCGGCATGGGGCGGCTGGGGGTGACCCCGGCCGAAGCCGGACCCCTGGCCGCGGCCCTAAACCGCCTTTCAGGCCTGGACCTGGAAGGGGCCTTCACCCACTTCGCCCGGGCCGACGACCTGGACAAAACCCCGGCTTTGACCCAATTCGCCGCTTTTGAAAAAGCCCTCAAGGCCATTGAAGGCCAAGGCGTGGCCCTGACCAGGCGCCATGCGGCCAACAGCGCCGCCACTATGGACCTGCCCCAGACCCACCTGGACATGGTCCGGATAGGCATCTCCCTCTACGGCCTGGTTCCCTCGGCGGAATGCGGCGGGAGCGCCCCCCTAAGGCCGGCCATGCGCTTCAAGACCCGGGTGGCCTTTCTCAAGGATGTGCCGGCCGGGACTCCTTTAAGCTACGGCGGCGTCTATGTCACCCCCGGCCCGGCCCGCATCGCCACCCTGCCCGTGGGCTACGCCGACGGCTGGACCAGAATGCTCACCGGCCGGGCCGAAGTGGTCATCAAAGGGCGTAAAGTCAAGGTGGTGGGACGTATCTGCATGGATCAGTGCCTGGCCGATGTGACCGGCCTGGAGGGCCTTAAGACCGGCGATGAAGCGCTGCTCTTCGGCGGCCCGGAACTGCCGGCCGAGGAGGTGGCCGCCCAATTGGGCACCATCAACTATGAAGTGGTCTGCCTGGTCGGCCGCCGGGTGCCCCGCCTCTATCTCTGATCACTGGTCGTCGGGGATATCTTCTTCGGGCAGAAAACCAAGGCCCAGGGCTGTCCATTCGTCGTCCTGGTCTTCCAGGACAGCCTCCTGGCCATCAGGCTCCTCAACCGCGTGTTCCCGGACCGGCTCGATCTCCGGAACTTCAGGTTCCATGACCGGCTCCTGGACCTCCGGAACTTCAGGTTCCACGACCGGCTCCTGGACCTCCGGTATTTCAGGCTCCACGACCGGCTCGATCTCCAGAACTTCAGGTTCCACGACCGGCTCGATCTCCGGAACTTCAGGTTCCACGACCGGCTCCTGGACTTCCGGTATTTCAGGTTCCGGGGCCGCTTCCTGGATCGGTTCCGCGGGCTCCGAATCAGGGATATCTTCTTCGCCGGCTACCCGGGCCGTTTCCGGGTCCTCAGTCAGGGCCGGGGGCAAGGGGGGGACTTCAGGCTCCGGAGCCTCGATCTCCTGAATATTTCCCTCGTCAATTTTTTCGTCCTCGAAAAAGCGGACCGAGTTTAATATGGCGTCCCAATAGCCCAGGGCCAGGTCGGCCGAGGAATCCGGGGCGGACAGGAAGATGACCGCCTCCCCTTCCTCTTCGGGCCGCCAGACCGCGGCCAGGCCGGCTTCCGGATCCTGAGTCACTGATTCCTGTCCCGGCCGGCCGGCCAACAAGCGGGGCCCGGAGCGGAGAAGGCGGCCTGGAGGATCATCCGGTTTCCCCGTCTCGGGCCAGGAAATTTCCACAGCCGTTTCCGGGGCGGTAAATTTGACGCTTCCCCGTAAGCGGCAAGTCTGCTCCAGCCTCAGGCGGCCGTGGAGACTGAACCTTTCCCCGGGGCCGGCCCCTTCGTGGCCCCAGGCGTATTTTTCAGCGAACCCTCGGGCTTCGGCGGTGAAAGCCGCTTTTTCCTCTTCCAGCCGGTCCGCCGGGAAGAGCCGGCTCAGGAGCACCGCGCCGCTCTCAAACCCCAAAACCAGGTAGGCCCTGACTTCGTCCGGCCCGTCCTGGACGAAAGCCCAGAGGGCCGGGCGGCCGAAATCGGTCTCGGCCTCGACCAGGCTGAAGGGCGGGGGATCGGCCGGGACCAGGGCGAACAACTGGTCCGTCCGGTCCAGGGGCGGGTGAGGTATCTCCCGGACCCGGGTCAGGCTGGGGGGGCCCGGGCAGAGAAGCTGGAGGCGGCCCGAGGTGGCTTGAAACCCGGCCGGCAGATCGAAACTGATCGAACCCAGGAAATGTCGTTCGGTCGGATCCGGGAGGGGGGGAGAATCAAGGCGGGTCTGCGGCTGGGCCCGGGCCTGGGGCTGTGTCTGGGCCTGGGGCCGAAAATGGATAGCGGCCAAGGCCAAAGCCAGGACCGCCGCCAGGGTCGGTAACGCTATCAAGAAAAACTTGGGTACCTGGCCGTGCCCAGCCATCTTTCACCCCCGGCGGCCGACGGGCCGCCCGGCCGGCCCTGATTCACCAAATTCCCACCGGCCCGTCTATATCTATCGGCCTCCGGAGGGAATTTATAAAATTTTCAGGGACCAGGGGCGCTATAAGCGCCCCTGGTCCCTGAAATGGAGGGTTCAGGTTATCAGAAGGGTTTCCGGATAACGGCCGCGGAGCCAAGTTCCCGCTCTATGGTCAAAAGGCGGTTATACTTGGCGATGCGTTCGCTGCGGGAAGCGCTGCCGGTCTTGATCTGGCCGCAATTGGTGGCCACGACCAGGTCGGCGATGAAAGTGTCCTCGGTTTCCCCGCTGCGGTGGGAGACCACGGCGGTAAACCCGGCCTTGTGGGCCATTTCAATGGCTTCCAGGGTCTCGGTGACCGAACCTATTTGATTGAGCTTGATGAGGATGGAGTTGGCGGCTTTTTCCGCGATGCCCCGGCTCAGGCGCTTGGTGTTGGTGACGAAGAGATCGTCGCCCACCAACTGGGTCTTCTCACCCATGGCGGCGGTCAATTTGGCCCAGCCCTCCCAGTCGTCCTCGGCCAGGCCGTCCTCAATGGAGCGGATGGGATATTTCTTGACCCAGGCCTGGTAGAGAGCGGCCATTTCCCCGGAGCTGTGGGCGGACTTGTCGCTCTTTTTGAAGACGTATTTTTTCTTCTTGTCGTCGTAAAATTCCGAGGAGGCGGCGTCCAGGCAGATTACCACATCGGCCCCGGGCTTATAGCCGGCGGCCTTGATGGCCTTGACGATGTATTCCAGGGCCTCTTCGTTGTTCTTAAAATTGGGGGCGAAGCCGCCCTCGTCGCCGACGGCGGTGGTGAACCCCGCGTCATTGAGGAGTTTCTTTAAGGCGTGAAACACCTCGGAACCGCAGCGGATGGCCTCGGCAAAGGTGTCGCCGAAGAGGGGCATGACCATGAATTCCTGGAAATCGACGCTGTTATTGGCGTGGGAGCCGCCGTTGATGATGTTCATCATGGGGCGGGGCAGTTGCCGGGCCCCGGTGCCGCCCAGATAGCGGTAGAGGGGCAGGTCCAGGGCGTCGGCTGCGGCCCGGGCCACGGCCATGGACACGCCCAGGATGGCGTTGGCCCCCAGCTTGGACTTGCCGGCCGTGCCGTCGAGCTTGATCATGGCCTGATCAACGGCGGCCTGCTCCAGGCCGTCGAGACCCAGGATGGCCGGGGCTATTATCTCGTTGACGTTTTTGACAGCCTTAAGAACCCCCTTGCCGCCGTAGCGCTTGGGGTCCTTGTCGCGCAGTTCCAGAGCTTCGTGCTGACCGGTGGAGGCCCCCGAGGGCACGGCCGCATAGCCGCGGAAGCCGTCCTCCAGCCACACTTCCACGGCCACGGTCGGCAGGCCCCGGGAATCCAGAATCTCACTCGCTAGGACATCACTTATGGGCAACATGACTCTCTCCTCTGGCGCGGCCTTCCCGCGCGGCTGGCATTAAGGGACGAAAGGGCCCGGCTCCCGCAACAGGACGAAATCCCGCTCCTGGATGGTCAAAAGGGCCGGCTCAACTTGATATTCTCCGTTCTGGTCGAAACTGAAAGGCCCGGTGGCCCCGGGCGTCTGGCCGCCCCGGGCCAGGGTCTGGCGCAGGGCCTCGCGGCTGCCGGCCCCCTGGCCCATAGCCCGGATGATGGCCTGCCCCGCATCGTAACCATAGGCGGCGAACTGGCCGGGGGCGTGGCCGTAGGCCCGAGTGAAGCTGTCGAAGAAACGCCGGCTCTCCGGCCGCTGGCTCAAATCGCTGAGGGGCGCGGGGATGACCGCGCCTTGCAGGTAACGGGCCGAGCCGGCCAGGAAATTCGGATCGTCCAGCCAAAGAGACGAGCCCAGAAAGGGCATCCGGGTGACATCGTGAAAGGCCAGGAGGGGTAAAAACTGGGCCACGGGACCGGGCGAGTCCGGCAGATACATGACGGTGCAGTCCATCTTGGCCTGATAGTCGGTGGAGACCCGGCGGGCGGCCTTGCCGCCGGTCAGGCGGGCCGCCACGGCTTCCAGGTCGGGGTTTTTGGGGCTGTAACTGTCGGTCACCGTCACCCGGGCGCCCAGCCTGGTGGCCTCGGCCTGAAAGGCGGACCAAACGACCCGTCCGTAATTGTCGTCAGGATAAACCACGCCCAGGGCCTGGTGGTTCCGGGTCCGGACCGCGTGGCGGGCCAGGGCCTCGGCCTGATGGCCGGGCGTCAAAAAAAGCCTGAAGATATTGGGCCCCAGCCGGGGCAGGTCCGGGGCCTGGCTGATGACCATGAGAGGCAGGTCGGTCCGGCCGGCGGCCTCGGCCGCGGCCGCGGCTTCTTCGCGCAGAATGGGGCCCACGACCGCCAGCACCAGCGGGTCGGCGGCGACCTGGGCGAAATGCCGGGCCGCCTGGTCCGGGCTCCCGCCCGTATCCAGGACGGTCAGGCCCACCCGGCCGGGGGCCAATTCCTTGACCGCCAGTTCCAGGCCCCTGGACACTTCCCGGGCGAACTGGGAGGCCCCCTTCTTGTCGCTCAAGGGCAGTAGGACGGCCAGAGTCACCCCGCCGGGCGGCAGCCCCAGGCCCGGCAGGCCCCCTTCCGGGGGGGCGGGGGCCAGGATGGCCGCCATCTCCGCCCGCGGATCATAGCCGGCCCCGAAGGCCGGGGCCGGCAGGGACGCCTTGGCCGCCAGGGCCTGGACCACGGCCTCGGCCTGGGGCAGAAGGGGACTTTCACTGTAATGGAGCCGGAAATAGTCGGCCATGGCCCCGGCGTGATCCTGGTGGCCGGCCGCGGCCGTTTGGTAGAGCAGAAGGTAAGTGGCCTCAGGCCCGGGGAAATCCCGCCCGGAGCTCTGCTGGATGGCTGCCAGGTTTTGGTAGTCCAGGCGGGCCAGGCTGCCCAGGACTCCATTCCGGGCCGCCTCCCGCCTAGCCTGGCCTGGATTCTGTTTCCAAACCTCCAGAAAATTTTCGGCCGCCTCCCGGTATTTTCCGTTCAGCCAGCGGGCCCGCCCCAGAGCCAGACCGAGGTCCGCCCGACGCCGGGGGTCGGTCTCGGCGGCCAGGAGCTGGCCGGCCAGTTCCTCGGCCGCGGCGCCCTTTCCGGCCGCCAAGTGGACGGACACCAGCCTGAACCGGGCCTCGCCGGCAAATTCACCGGCCGGGAAGAGGTTTAATAGCCGCTCATAAGCCAAGGCCGCCTCTTCAAACCGGCCGGCCTTTTCCGCGGCCAGGCCATAGGAGGCCCAAACGGCTTCCAGGCGGGGGGACTCGGGTTCCCCGGCCAGGAATTGGCGGTAATAATCCGTGGCCGGGCCGAACTGGCCCTGGGCATAGGCCGCCTCGGCCTGGCTCAGGAGAGACTGGCTCCCGCCGTCGGCCGGGCCGGAGGAGGACCTGGTGGTCACGGGCAGGCAGGCGGCGGCGGCCATAAGCCAGAAAAGCCACCAAAGCCCGGCCGCCTTAAAAATTTTACTGTTATTTCGGCGATCAGACACTAGAAACCGAGTTGAGCCAGAAGATCGTTGACCGCGCCCTGGTTCAGGCGGTTTTCCGCCCCCGGGCCCAAAAGTTCCGAGGGGCCGGCGGCCGAAAGTTTTTCCAGGGCCTTGTCCACTTCGTCCTGGGCCATTTTTTCGGTTTTTTCCGGCGCCTGGCCCTCATTGGCCTGATGGACCTTGAGCTTGGCGTCCACGGACACCAGGATGGACAGAAGCTGGGTCTGAATGTCCCCCATGAGGGCGACCACCCGCTTGATGCGCTGGCCAGAGAGATCCTGAAAAGAGAGGGTTTCCAGGATACGGTTCAGATGCCGGCCGGTTTTATGGATAAGTTCATTGGCCTGGGAAACGGTCTGGACAATGGTGTCGCGGTCCCGGGTCAGGATGGAAGTGTAGGCCCCGCCTTCGGCCGGAGCCGCCTGGCCGGACCGGGCCAGGTCATCCAGTTCCGCGGTCAGGGCCCGGAGGGTCCGGAGTTCGTCTTGGACAGACCCGGCCGCCGGGGCCGGTTCGGCTGCCGGGACCGGCTCAGGGGCCGGGACCGGCTCGACCACCGGGACTGGTTCGGCCGCCGGGGCCGGTTCAGGAGCCGGGACCGGCTCGGCTTCCGAAGCCAGCTCGGCCAGGGCCTCGGTGGCTTCGATCTCCATGGTCTCGCCCTCGACCGGTAACACGTTGTCCAGAAAAATGCTGGCCACGGTCTGGTTCATTTTTTTCAGGATAGTGCGGTATTCCTCGGAGGTGGTGGCTCCGTAAATGATTTTGAGGACGCCGGGAATGGGAAAATTGTAAAAGCCGTCCTCCACCTCCACGCCCGCCGCCATTTCGGTCAGCTTCGCGGAAATTTCCAGGCCGTCGAAATCAGTGGCCTGGGCCTCCCGCATGACCCGGATGTGGTCTTTGACCGCCTCGTTGGTGCAGAGTTCATAAAGGGTCTGAAACACCACCTCGACATCGAAGTGGATCACGGTGACCTTTTCCCCGGCCGTAGCCTTGGGGGCGGGGGCCTCGGCCGCCGGAGGGGGCGCGACCGGAATCGCTTCCGGTGCGGGGGCGGCCTCGGGAACCGGGGCGGCCGGGGCCTGCTCGTCCGGTCCGACCCCCAGGAGCCGGTCCAGGATGGCGTTGATTTCGGCCAGTTTTTCCTGGAACGGGGAGCCGGCGGCCGGCGCGGCGCCTGGACCGGCATCGGCATCGGCCATGATATCCAGGCCCTTCAAGAGGTCCATCTGGTCCCGCAGCCGGGTCAACTGATCCTGGATCTCGTCGGCCGAATCCATGATGCTCATGGAGGCCTTTTCCGTCAGGTCGATGACCTCTTCCAACTGCCCCTTGGCGTGTTCCAACTGCTGGTCGGTGTCGCCCAGGGCGCCGGCGGGCGCATCCGAGGGCAGTTCCTCCACCGAGACCGAGAGCTGGCGGGCCAGGCGGCCCACCTTATCAAACAGTTCCTGGGACAGTTCCTGGAAAAAGGCATTGCCCTCGGCCTTGACCGGGATCCCGCCCGGGGCCTCGCCCGGCCGGGTGACTTCCACCAGGTCCGGGCAGACCTTGATCTGGTAAACAGCTTCCTGGGTCACGATGCGGAATTCACCGACACCCAGTTCAAAGGCGATGATGGGAGGAGGGGAATTGTTCATAGGCATCCTGAATTCATCGTGAAATCGCCCGCGGCCGGCGCCGGAAAGCGAACCTTACATGACGCGTCCCAGGAGAGACAGACGCAGCGCATACTCCTCCCTCCAGGGGCGGCAGCCCCGCACTTCGGCCAGAATGACCACGGCGGCCGAATCCTTCGGCCCGGCCGGACAGAGGTCGCCCTCCCGGTCCAGCCGGAAGCCTGGCAGGTCCAGAGCCAGGCTCAAGCGCCGGCCCGGGGCCTGCGGGGCGGCGCAGAGCCAACTTAGACGCGCTCCCCGCCGGATCAGCCGGCCCGGGACAGCCTCAGCCCCGTCCGGGGCCAGAAGGACGGCGACCCGGGCTCCAGGCCGCAGAAAGGCACCCAGATCCATCGTCAATCGTCAGCGCCGCGCTGACGGAGAGAGAGAAGAGCCGCCTCCACCTCTAACGCCCCTTGGCCGTCCCCTTGGCCTTCCAGGTCCCGCCGGAGACAAAAACAATATCCTTAATATTTTACCTAAATAAACCAGGCAAGTCAAGATTACCCGCCGTTTGGAGCGACCTCCCAGAGGCAGTCCCGCCGGAAAACGGCCCGGAGCGAACCGCCGGTAAAATCCACGACCGTGGTCAGGACCACCTGGTTCAAGTCCAAAACCAGGCCCTCCTCGAAAGAGCCGAAAAAAAGGCCGTAGCGCGGCCGGGCGGGGAAGCTCACGGCTCGGCCGGGTTCGGCCGGGCGCAGTAAGGCCGGCCGGCCTTCCAGGCAGAGAGCGGCGGCCAGGCGCGGAATATCCGCTTCGGCCATGATTTGAAAGCGGCCGGGCCGGGCCGGGGGAACGGGGCGGACCGGTTGGTCCCGGACCATCTCGGCCAGGCTCCGCCGCTTTTCCCCCGGTTTCAGGGACAGGACGAAGCCGGCGGCGATGTCTTCCGGCACGAATTCGGAATCCTCCGGCGACGCGGCCGGGGACGCGGCCGGCTTAAGGCTGAAGCCCGAGGCGGAACGGCCCAGGAGGAAGGATTCGGCCCCGGGCCCGGCGGGCAGGATATCTCCGCCGCTGAAGGCCAGGCCCGGCCCGGCCGCCGGGCCGCAGGTCAAGCCGAATTCCTCGTTCCAGTCCAGCCGGACCGACCGGCCGGGCCCGCAGTCCCGGCTCCGCCAGACCAGAGGGTGGCAGGCGCCCGGCTCGGCTTCCGGATCTTCCAGGTAGACGCCCATCTGGCCAGCCAGGGGCGACTCGTTGACCAATTCAAGGCGGTGGCTCGGGGGCATGATAATCTCCTCATTAAAATGTTTCCGGGTCTTTGGTCCAACTTAACATTATTTGACCGGAAAATAAAACACAATATGGCCCGCCGCGCCCGGGTTGAGCCCTGGGCCAATTTCGGCGATCGAGCCCCTTGACACTATTCAATTACTGTTGAATAATTGCCCAATGGAAACAAAAACAGCCATTACAATCTTTGAAGCCCTGACTTCCGAGGCCCGGCTCTCCATCTTCCGGCTGCTGGTCAAATACGCGCCGGACGGCCTGGTGGCCGGAGAAATTGCCCGGAGGTTGGGCATACCGAAGACCAATCTTTCCTTTCATCTGAAAACCATTGTCCACAGCGGGCTGGCCGACATGGAACGGGAAGGCCGCCATACGCGCTACAGGGCCAACATTCCCCTGATGCTGGAAACCATAGCTTACCTGACGGCAGAGTGTTGTTCCGGCCGGCCGGAGCAAAGCCGGAGCTTCCAGGCCGCCTGTTGTGATGGAAGGAACCGCAACCTGGAGGAAACCATATGAACACGCCGGACAAAAACCAATCCAACGAACAGATCAGAAAAACCGTGCGGGCCGGATACGCGGCCATAGCCACAGGACAGCGTTCCTGTTGCGGTCCCAGCGATTGCTGCGGCCGGGCTGATCCTGCCCAGTTGGCGCAAGCCGTGGGCTATGACGCGGAAACCCTGGCCAAACTCCCGGAAGGCGCGAACATGGGCCTTTCCTGCGGCAATCCCGTAGCCATCGCGGCCCTCCGGGAAGGCCAGACCGTGCTTGACCTCGGCAGCGGCGGTGGCTTTGACGTGTTCCAGGCGGGAGAAAAGGTGAAAGCCTCCGGGCGGGTCATCGGCGTGGACATGACCCCGGAAATGCTGGCCAAGGCCCGTAAAAACAATGAGCAGTACAGGCAACGCACCGGCTTGGACAATGTTGATTTCCGCCTTGGCGAGATAGAGCACTTGCCCGTACCC
>Ga0082212_10003186_pt1 | contig 23413 bp, 20 predicted proteins | sample TergutNt197P3_FD_71548 | JGI IMG/M metagenome (GOLD analysis project Ga0082212, IMG submission 71548) | Neocapritermes taracua P3 segment gut microbial communities from Petit-Saut dam, French Guiana - Nt197 P3 | ecosystem: Host-associated > Arthropoda: Insects > Digestive system > Gut ... | reverse complement strand
GAACTTGGACTGCAACTTCATCAGGTTCAAGCCGAACGTTTGCTTGACAAAATCGGGATACCCTATAATCCTGATGATAAATATAAAGGCAAGTCCGGAAAAATCCTGCCGAAGCCCGAAAAACCGCGAAACCTCTTAGTTTGAAATTTCAAACTGCTAATTATTAATAACTAACTACGAATTATGAACTTAAAACAAACCTATCCGATTGCCATAATAGGCGGAGGGCCTGCCGGTCTGGAGGCAGCAGCCGTATTGGCAGAAAACGGATTGTCCGTATCTCTGTTTGAAGCGAAAAACCACTGGGCGGATAACCTGATTAACAAATATCAAATCTTCCCTGATTTTTCATCGGCGGACGATCTGTTTAAGCAGCTGCAATTGAAAATAGAACATGCTTCAATTAATAAAATCCTGAACAAGGAAATCGTTCATCTTTCAAGAGAGAATGATGTCTGGAAGCTGAAAGACGAACAGGGAAATGAATACAAGGCAACAGCTGTGTTGCTTGCCACAGGTTATGATGTGTTCGATGCAAAACGCAAAGAGGAGTTTGGCCTCGGCATCTATAAAGGGGTGATTACTTCCGTGTATTTAGAAGAAATGCTCCAATCGCAGCAAATAAAAAATATATTTGATGAAACTCCCCAGCGTATTGTATTTTTGCAGTGTGTCGGTTCGCGCGACGAAAAAACGGGTAACCACTATTGCTCAAAAATATGCTGTGTGACTGCCGTTAAACAAGCCATCGAAGTGAAAAAACTGTCACCCCAAACCGAAGTATTTATTTTTTATATGGACTTGAGGATGTGGGGGCAGCATTTTGAAGAGATGTACCGCGATTCGCAGGAACAATATAATATTCGTTATGTACGCGGGCGCATATCCGAAGCCTCATCGACATTCGACGGACGTATTCAGATTAAGGCGGAAGATACCTTGATCGGTCAGCCGCTTAAAATGTCGACCGACTTGCTCGTACTAATGGTTGGCATGGAACCTTCGGAAGGAACAAAAAAATTAGCGGAACGTTGTGGAATATGCGGCGAATATGGATTCGCGCAAAGCAGGGACGCTCATTTATATGACAACTCGACAGATAAGACAGGTCTGTTTCTTGCCGGGACATGTAAACGACCGATGAGTATTACAGAGACCATAACGGACGCGCGTTCTGCTGCGCTGGAAATAATAAAATATTTGCACAATGGATAATTTCGGATTTAGCATCATGCAACCCCGTTCTATCGAGGTGAAAAAAAATACTCAGGACCCGCTACTGCGACTTGAAAAAAGAGTACCCTCCTATAAAAAATGTATCAAATGCGGCGGGTGTACGGCTACCTGTTCGACAGGACACTTCACGTCTTTCAATATACGAAAAGTTCATGCACTCTATCAATGGGGTGAGTACGATGGCCTGGAAGACGAATTGCGGAAGTGTATGTTTTGCGGAAAGTGTACACTGGTATGTCCGAGAGGCGTAAATCTACGTGACCTGATTATTAATTTACGAAAAATTTTATCCAAACAATATCAATAATGCGAACCTTCTATCATCCTTTTGTTCTTCCTTTTATTATTGGGACAATCGCTTTATTCGTTATAACAGCCATTAAATTTTATCGCTGGATAATACGCTTAGACCATAAGCAAAAAACGGATATCCAAAAAACATTCTTTACGATAAGGATATTTCCCGCTTTGTGGAAAATGCTAAAAGAAATAGTCAATGAGGTATTACTCCATATCAAAGTATCCAAACAAAACCGTTTGCTTGGTTATATGCATCGAAGTATTGCATTAGGCTGGTTTCTGCTGATTGTTGTCGGTACGATAGGCGTCGTTTTTTACCTGAACTGGAGGTATCTGAAGGCATCGGAACATCCGTTCTGGCTGGGCGTTTTCTTTAACTATTTTATACGGGATTATCATACACCGGCAGGAAAAATGTTCGCGCACGTCATGGATTTTCTGCTGCTGTATATCTTGTCCGGTATATTGCTGGCTTTTATAAAATCCATCCATTCGCGTTTTGTGGGTATGAAAAAGACGGCGCGCCTTAAACTGGGGGACATCCTGTTGAGATATACGTTATGGCTCATTTTTCCATTACGCCTGATTGCCGAAAGTATAACATCGGCCATATCCGGTAATGGCGGGTTCGTTATCCGGTTTCTTGGCGACCTGATAAACAGACATTTTGCTCAACTAACCGAATTGCCTTTCTGGACAGCCTACTCCATTGCGCTTGGCGTATTCCTTGTATTATTCCCTTTTTCAAGGTATATGCATATTTTTACCGAACCGCTGCTCATCGTACTGCGTAGTCTTGGCGTGCGTGAAGGTGAAGTTCACACCGGCTATACACGCGTAGAACTGTCGGCCTGTTCGCGTTGCGGGATATGTATCGACAGTTGTCCGCTTGATTCCGAGTTAGGCATAAAAAATGTGCAGGCGGTCTATCTGATTCGCGATATCCGTACACGTAAATTCCACCGTAAGGCGACCGAAAATTGCCTGATGTGCAACCAGTGCGAAACTGCATGTCCCGTAGGTATCGAAATTTCCGCCATTCGTTGTCAGGAAAGGAATAAAGGGATACTCAATACCAAAGATAATTATCATTTTATTGATCCATTGAAATCTTTCAATGCCATCGGGCGTGTAGCCTACTTTGAGGGTTGTATGTCGCACCTGACACCTACTGTTACCGAATCTATGAAAAAAATCTTTGAAGCAGTCGGGCAGAAATACTGGATTATGGATGAAGACCGTACAATCTGTTGCGGACGTCCGTTGCTTCAACAGGGATTCTATACGCAAGCCGCCGAGCTCCGTAAAAAAAATACGGCCTTACTGACCGAATCGCAAGCCCAGCTTCTTGTAACATCATGCCCGATATGTTATCAGTCATTTAAAAAGGAATATGACCTTCCAGTGAAAGTTTTGCATCATTCGGAATATATTGCCATGCTCATTAAAAACGGAAAACTCCGTCTTAAAAAAAGCAATGCAACCGTCGCCTACCACGATCCCTGCGAATTGGGGCGTGGGTGCGGAATTTACGATGAACCCCGTGATGTGATAAAGGCAGTATCACAACCCGTACCGGTTAAAAAAATGCGCAATAACAGTATTTGCTGTGGTTATAATCTGGGGAACACGGTTTTAACGCTCGAACAGCAAATGAAACTGCGCGATGCTGCACGTCGTAATCTTACAAAGAACAATCCTGACATGATTGCAACCGCCTGTCCGTTATGTAAAAAAGCATTTCAATATTCATCAAGCGACAAGGTAGTAGATATTGCCGAATTAGTTGCCGAAAACATCATTGTTTGAGAAATCTAAAAAATTGAAGTTATCATTTTATGAATAGTCTGAAAAGGTTTGAACATAAAAACATCCTGATCACCGGAGCAGGTTCAGGCATTGGGAAAGCATTGTCTTACCTGCTGTCAACCGTGAATGCCAATCTTTTTCTGTTAGACAAAAACAGGGAACAATTGTCGGTCGTCCGCGATAAATCCGAAGAAATTCGTAATGATGGTGTGACACGTGTTTTCTACGTTGATTTTTCGGATACTTCTTCCATAGATAATGTTGTTTGCGATATAAATAACGCAGAACTATGGTTCGACTATATCTTTCCTAATGCAGGAATCTCGCAACGTGCACTAACATTGGATACGGATTTTGCAATTGACCGCAAAATAATGGAAGTCAATTATTTCGGGCCGGTTTACCTGATTAAAAAGTTGTCCTGTATGCTAAAATCCGGTCGACCGGTACACCTTGCAATTACCACATCCATTTCGGGTTTATTCGGTTTCCCGTTGCGTTCGTCCTATTGCGCCTCCAAACATGCCCTGTTTGGATTTTTCGAATCGCTTGCACTTGAAAACGACCATATAAAAGTGACATTCCTCATTCCGGGACGTATCAATACGCCTATCAGCAAAAGCGCCATACTTGGCGACGGATCAACCTATTCGAAAATGGACAGCGGACAGGCGGACGGAATGGATGTCAATAAATGTGCCCGCATTGCCCTTCGTGCAGTCGCCAAAGGTAAACGCCGCAAATTGATTGGCGGCAAAGAACTCTTGATGGTATATATCAAAAAATATATCCCCCCGTTGTTTTTTTTGCTGGCAAAAAAAATAGAAGCAACTTAACAGTTAATAATTTTTTCATATAATTCATAATTCATAATTATTTATGGTAATTTGCGGAATACAGCAGGTTGGAATTGGCGTCGCGGATGCAGCGGAGGCTTTTCGCTGGTATATAAAAGCTTTCGGGTGTGATATTAAAATATTGGAAGACGATAAGGATGCCGAAAAGATGCTGCCTTACACAGGTGGCAAACCGCAACCCAAACATGCCATTCTGGCAATCAACCTTCGCGGGGGAGGCGGTTTTGAGATATGGCAGCCAAAAGGGCGTAATCTGAGATACCTTGCCGAAAAGCCCCGGTTAGGCGATCTCGGTATTTTCGCCTGTAAAGTGAAAAGTACCGTTATTGAACGTTCATATCATCATATTAAAGCTACGGAAGGTGCATTACCCGCCGGTGAAATAGAAAAAAATCCCGCAGGAAATAAACATTTCTTCCTCTACGACCCATATGGCAATCTCTTTGAAATAGAAGAAGACGGGTATGTTTTTTCAAAAACGGACAAGCCGACCGGAGGTGTCAATGGCGTAATAATCGGCGTATCGGACATGGAAAAATCCGCCGGTTTTTACGGGAAGTTACTTGGATATGATGTAGTGGAATACGATGAAACAGGCGTATTTGGCGATTTACGGCATATTAACGGTGGCGAAAACCGGTTACGCCGCATGATGCTGAAGCCATCAGCGCCGATGCAGGGTCCGCTTTGCGAACTGATGGGACCTTCACATATCGAATTGATTCAATCACTTGACAGACAGCCTGTAAAATTATATAAAGACCGCTGGTGGGGTGATCCGGGATTTATTCATTTGTGTTTTGATATCCGTAACATGGCGAGTATCCAAAAAACAGCGGAAGCATTGGGTCATCCTTTTGTGTGCGACAGCGGTTCCGATTTCCAAATGGGTGAAGCCGATGGACATTTTACGTATGTTGAAGACCCTGACGGTACGCTAATAGAATTTGTTGAAACTTTCAAGATTCCCATTCTGAAACGGTTCGGAATTTTTCTCAACCTCAAAAACAAGGACGATCACAAACCCCTTCCCCGTTATATCACCAAAGCGCTGAAGTTTTTACAGGTAAAAATCTAAAAAACTACTTCTCCTCGTACCTGCTGGATAGCACGATTACTTTCATATATTCTTCTTCAGTGCGTATTTTTGTACCAGTAAGAAAAAAACTATGTGAAATGCCGGTTGTATAATACATATTATTATAAGTAGCCAATTTACGGGTTACAGGAACGACCAGCAAACTCAAATCTTTTTCCGGACTGTTTTCAATATGCGTTTTAAGCAACCGGCTGATGTTTCCAAACGAATAGGATCGGGTATAGAGTGAATATCCTTCAGGTGTTTCATAAGCTGAGGTATTAAAAGTGCCATTGGAATTATCGGGTGCGAAAGATATGAATGAGGTAATATTGTTTTCAATATTTGCGTTTTCAAAAAATGATATGACGGAATCCTCCGGCAACAATAGTAAATATTGAGGAGGAGTAAATGCATAGTTCCATTCATCTACGGGTAAGTACTTCAGGTTAAGCGTAAAGCCGTTAATGAACCGTTCATTAATGTTAATATCTTTGGAAATTTGCGTGGTGGGCAATTCCAGTTTCGAACACACACCTGCCGGAGATTTTATATACATGTAGGATGGATGATCAACTAATAATTGATCTATATTGCTGTTTTTAAACCGGTTAATCTGAACAACATCTTTTGAAACATAAAACCATTCCGCCCATGTTGACAATGTATCAGGATTTTCTTCGGTGGGTTCATGCGGGATACTGTAAAACATTCGTATCCCAATCGATTCACCGGTAGTCTTCAGGAGGTTACCACTACCATATGTATTGGTGATGTACACGCCCGGAAAGAACTCGTTGAATGAATTCTGATTATTAAAGGAAGAAGGATTCTGAATGGTTTCATCGTAGAATTTCTGTCCCAATTCTGTCGGCAGATTTACGCGTATGAAGGGAACAAACTGATATTCGTTGGAATAGCGTATGGAATCAGGAACAGCCAGGTCAAACAAAGTATATGTAGCGCTTCCCAACGGATTTTGCATGTCGCAATATTTTTCAGGGTCTTCGTTTGAATAAAAATTCCTCTTGATCGGCTTGTTAATGGGGTAAACCGTGACTTGCATGGGAGACAATGTGTCTCCGTATGCTGTTATTGAACCGTTTGCATTTAAAGGATAGAATATGAATAACTCGACGGAATCGATTTTATTATTATAGGGTGTATGTTCAAATCGAAATCCCTCATCACAATAAAACTGGCACAGTAAATCCGCCTTAATAATTCCATATACCGGGTCGTACATCTCGCCTAACAGGCAGTCGGATGTTTTAGCGAAAATCGAATCCAACCGTACAGTAGTTGCTTTCATTCGAAAAGTATCCGAATATACCGTTATCAAATCTTCAGGCGGTTGAATGGTTATACCAAGTTGTGTCAGTTTATCATTACATGAACTAAAAAACATCCCTGTGAAAAGACACAATAGGAGCGAAAATTGAGTATACTTTTTCATCTTTTTGTTTTTGTTGTAAGTACTTTGTCATAAAACTCATTGTAAGCATCAATGTAAGTATCATCTGTTTGGTATGGCAGGAAAAGTTTGTTTTCTTTTTCAATATATTCGGAAACGGCCTGGTTGATGTTTTGACTTCCCTGAATGATGCCATCCGAATAGCGGATAGCAAGGCACGTTAATCCAATAAAATCTGTTGAATTTTTTAATATCAGTAAGTCTTTATCGGACATGTTATCCTGTTTCATCTTATCGGGGAGTGTCTTGCTCAATGACGACATAAACGGATCATCATAAACGGAATACACGATTTTTGCACCTGAAAAACCCGGATCGTCTGCATACATTTTTTTTAAATAGATGGGAGCAAGCGCCGACAACCAGCCATGGCAATGAACTAAATTGGGAATCCACCGTAGTTTTTTTACCGTTTCAAGCACGCCCCTTACATAGAAAATGGCGCGCTCGTCGTTATCCTCAAATTCTATCCCCTCATCGTTGGAAACAATCGCTTTTCGATGAAAAAAATCCTCATTATCAATAAAATACACCTGCATTCGGGCTGATTGGATTGAGGCAACCTTGATAATCAGCGGATGGTCGGTATCGTCAATTATCAAATTCATTCCCGAAAGACGTATTACCTCATGCAACTGATTTCTTCGCTCATTAATAATCCCGTATCTGGGCATAAATGTCCGTATCTCGCGACCACGGTCCTGAATACCTTCCGGTAAGTATCTGCATATTTTTGAAATTTCTGTTTCCGGTAAGTACGGTGCTATTTCCTGAGTAATATACAAAATTCGCTTTGCATCCATTCCTTAATTTTTAATGAAAATCGCCACAAAGATAGTAAAAAATAATGAGATAATAAACAAATAAAAAGGCAATGAATTTTCATATTATTCAATTTTAGCATATTTTACCATCTAAATTTATTTTTTTTACATTTTATTTTGTTGCTTTGCAGTCAATATTTATACGGATATTCGATTTTAAGGATATAAGCTTATTGTTTTGATATGATTATTATACATACTATTAATGAGTTAAACGTTTCGCTAACTTTTGAACGCGCGGCAGGTAAAACGATTGGTTTTGTTCCGACCATGGGCGCTTTGCATGACGGTCATTTAAGTTTGGTAAGGCAATGCAAACTGGAAAATAATGTTTGTGTCGTCAGCATTTTTGTTAATCCGAGCCAGTTTAACAGTCAATACGATCTTCAAACCTATCCGCGAACGCTAAAAAATGATTATGAACTGCTCGAATCGGCAACATGCGATTTTGTTTTTGTTCCATCGGAGGATGAAATGTACCCTGAACCCGATAAGCGTGTTTTCAATTTCGGGGCGGTTGCTGCAGTAATGGAAGGGGAACGCCGTCCGGGACATTTTAACGGTGTAGCGCAAATCGTAAGCAAACTGTTCGACATCGTTGAACCCGATAATGCCTATTTCGGTGAAAAAGATTTTCAACAGGTAGCCGTTATACGAGCGATGATAAAACAGTTAGGCCTGCGGGTAAACCTGATTGCCTGTCCGATTGTTCGTGAAAGCGACGGACTTGCCATGAGCAGCCGAAACATGCGACTAACATCCGAAGAACGCTATTTTGCACCCTCAATTGCACGTACTTTAAAAGAAAGTCTTACCTTTGCACCCTCAAAAAGCATAAGTGAAGTAAAGGCATGGGTTACAAAAACATTAAATGATACTCCCCTGATGCATGTTGAATATTACGAAATAGTTGACGGGCGTACTTTACAACCGGTAAATGAATGGACAGATTCCGATTTTCCGGTAGGTTGTATAGCCGTTTTTTGTGGAGATGTAAGGCTGATTGATAACATAAAATATGAATTTTGGAGATGATTGTTGAAGTATTGAAATCGAAAATTCACCGCGTAACGGTGACGGAGGCAAACCTGAATTATATCGGCAGTATTACTATTGACGAAGACCTTATAGACGCTGCCAACCTGATAGAATTTGAGAAGGTTTATATATTGAATATCAACAATGGAGAACGCTTTGCTACCTACGTCATCAAAGGAGCGCGCGGTACGGGTATTATTTGCATTAACGGTGCGGCGGCGCGAAAGGTACAGTGCGGAGATATTATTCTTATCGTATCGTATGCGCAAATGGATTTCGAAGAAGCGAAGATGTTCAAACCTGCGATTGTCTTTCCCGACACGGAGACGAATCAAATAATTCATAATTGAATTTATACAAACATATCTGGGCGCGGCCAAGGGAGGTATTTATTTAGAAAAAGAAAAAAATATAGTTACCTTTGTGAGCAAAATTTAACCATATAATATTACGAATTTATGACAAACAATGAGTATTTACAGATTTTATCGCATTTTGATCTTGACGAAAATGCAGTTGAAGTAACCCCGTTTGGAAACGGACATATCAATGACACTTACAAGGTTGTGACAGCATCCGGAAAGTCAAAGTACATATTACAGCGCATTAATCATCTTATTTTTACCAATGTAGTGATGTTACAAAATAACATACATATTGTTACATCGCATATTAGAAAAAAACTGGAAGCGCAGGGCGAGGCGGATATTAACCGGAAAGTCCTCACATTTCTTCCCGCCAGCGACGGCAAATATTATTACCATGATGGTGAAAGCTACTGGCGCGTATGCCTGATGATTCCAGACAGCACAAGTCTGGAAGAAATTACTCCCGAACTGTCGTATGAAGCAGGTAAGGCTTTCGGCGATTTCCAGTCAATGCTGGCAGATATACCGGAAGGAACAATCGGCGAGACAATTCCGAATTTTCATAATATGGAATTTCGTTTGCAGCAATTTCATGACGCGATCAAAGCGAACGCAGCAGGCCGTCTGGAAGGTGTAAAAGACCTTGTAGAGGAAATAGAAAAACGAGCCAAAGCCATGTGTATTCAGGAAGAGCTATTCCGCGAGGGCGAGTTACGCAAACGCATCAACCACTGCGATACGAAAGTAAATAATATCCTGTTTGATGATAAGAGCGGGAAGGTATTATGTGTGATAGACCTTGATACGGTTATGCCCGGTTATGTACTATCGGACATAGGTGATTTCATTCGTACAGGAGCGAATACCGGCGCGGAAGACGACACAAATTTAGACAATGTGAATGTCAGCATGGAAATTTTCAAGGCCTATGCGCGCGGGTATATGGAAACGGCTCAATCATTCCTTACGCCATTGGAAATCAGCCTGCTTCCTTACGGCGGTCGATTGCTTACCTACATGCAAACCGTTCGATTCTTTGCAGATTATCTCAATGGTGATACCTATTATAAAATTCATCACCCCGAGCATAACCTCCAGCGAACAAAAGCACAATTCAAACTGTTGCAAAGTCTGGAGGAACATGCGGCAGAAATGGACGGATTCATGCAGGAATGGTTATAAACAAGCAAGGCGCTGAATTTTCAGCGCCTTGCTTGTTTATAACTCCTTCTCTATTTTGTAGCGATTGCGGTTTGGGGAGTTGCGGGATATAAGTTCACCGATAAATCCGGCAAGGAATAGTTGTGTACCAATGATCATGGCTGTCAGTGAAATATAAAAATAAGGCGAGCTGGTCACTAACGGACGTAAATCGCCTTCAATGATAGATACTAATTTTGCTGTCAGAACGACAATCAGGGCTATCAATCCGATAAAAAACATAACGCTTCCCCACAGACCGAAAATGTGCATCGGTTTTTTACCGAATCTTGAGGTAAACCAAAGCGTGATCAGGTCTAAATAACCATTAAAAAAACGGCTTAGCCCGAATTTTGTCTTTCCGTACTTGCGGGCCTGATGCTGCACCACTTTTTCGCCGATCCGACCAAATCCTGCAATTTTGGCAAGATAGGGAATATACCGGTGCATATCGTTATAGACCTCTATGTTTTTGATTACTTCTTTGTTGTAGGATTTCAGTCCGCAATTGAAATCATGCAGCCTGACGCCGGAAAATTTTCGTGCCGTGGCATTGAACAGCTTCGACGGCAGGTTTTTTGTCAGTTTATTATCAAACCGTTTCTTTTTCCAGCCGGACACGAGGTCATAACCGTCTTCTTTGATCATTCGGTACAGTTCCGGTATCTCGTCCGGGCTATCCTGTAAATCTGCGTCCATTGTAATGACAACATCGCCCTGTGTGCGCTGAAATCCGCAATGAAGCGCCGGCGACTTACCATAATTACGCCGAAATTTGATACCTTTCACTTCAGGCGCTTTTCTGCTCAGCGATTCAATTATTTCCCACGATTCGTCCGTGCTTCCGTCGCTTATAAAAATTATTTCGTAGGAGAAATTATTTTCCTCCATCACACGTTTTATCCACTCATACAGTTCGGGAAGCGATTCGGCTTCATTATAAAGGGGTATTACTATTGATATATCCATCCCCTTTAGTTTACGGATGATTTTATTTTCAATTTGTTAAGCACCCCGCTAATTTTTTCATAAGTGGCGCTTCGTGCAGGTACAAGCGGTAGACGAAGCTTGTTTTCGATATAGCCCATTAGATATAAAATTGTTTTAACGCCGGCAGGGCTTCCGTCAACAAACAACAGTTCGTAAATTTCAGTTAACTGCTCATTGATTATGCGCGCATTTTGATAATCGCCTTCCGATGCAAGATGCACCATACGACTGTAAAGTTCCGGTAAAGCATTACCTGTTACGGAAATCACGCCGATTCCGCCTGATTCCATGATTGGAAAGGTGAGGCCGTCGTCGCCTGAGATCACCTCAAATCCCTCAGGCCTGTTTTTAATAATTTCGCCTATTTGGGTAAGATTACCGGATGCCTCTTTTACGGCAATCATATTATTAAAATCCCGTGCGATACGAAGCGTTGTTTCGGCTGTCATATTCGTTCCGGTACGACCGGGTACATTATAGATTACAATCGGAAGCGGAGCAATTTCTGCAATCGTTTTATAATGCTGATAGATGCCTTCCTGCGACGGTTTGTTGTAGTAGGGAACTACCGATAATATCGCGCTGATACCCGTGAAATCAGTACGATCAATTTGCTTAATGATTTTTCGGGTACAATTACCACCTATACCGAGAACGATTGGGATACGGCCATTTACCCGTTCTACGATTATTCGTGTAATTTCTTTTTTTTCTTCATCGAACAGACATGGCGTCTCGGCAGTTGTTCCGAGTGCAACGATATAATCCGTTCCATTTTCCATGAGATAATCAACCATTCTGATTAATGCATCATAATCAACGCTTTCATCTTCTCTGAATGGCGTTATCAGCGCAACGCCCATTCCATGTAAATCTACATATGCCATAGTATTTATTTTGTTTTTTTAGGGGACAAAGATAGTGCAAAATTATGAATTAAAAATTATGAATTATGAATGTTTTCTTTCAAATTTCAATTCTTGCCGAGCTGATTGTTGTCAGGTAGTTGATTAATTCGTCGAATAAGTATGCCAGTGTACTATTGTCTTCGGGGGGTATGATTGAAAAATCATGGGCAGAATCTTTCGAATATTTGATACCGGCCTTAAAAGTGGAGGGATGTTTCAAAAGCATATAATACAAAGGCGATGACTGTGAGCTTGTGAAATCGATGAGCAGGTCAGCCGGTACGTCATAGAACTGTTTTTGAAGCGATTTTTCAGGGAACCCCAGTAAGTTAACGTCTTTGTCGGCGCGCACGAGCAGATAATTCGAATACCAGGTAGGAACATCATTTTGAGAGGTGGCAATAATTGCCGTGTGAACAGTTTTGTTCATTACTTTCAGTTTTTCAATACAGCTTCGTATGATATCCCAGTCTTTTGAATCGCAAATAAAGAAAATATGCTTGATATCATTCATTGAACGATACTGGTGCGGTCTTTCCGACGCATTACATATCAATTTTTGAATTTCTTTTTTAAGAAAATAATTAGTTAGTACCATTGTCGTTGAGTAATTTTAAAAATTCAATTTCATGCATGATTTTAATACCTAATTTTGTTGCCTTTTCTAATTTTGCAGGCCCCATATTATCGCCGGCAAGCAGGAAATCGGTGTTTCCTGATACCGAACTGCTATTTTTCCCGCCGTGCTGTTCGATCATCGTTTTGTATTCATCGCGCGAATGTTGGGCGAAAGTACCGCTAATGACCACTGTTTGTCCCTTGAGCCTGTCGGTGCGAACTGTTTGAAACTCGTTGCTAATCAGCATTTGAAGTCCATATTCTTTCAGGCGATGACCCAATTCAATATTTCTATAGTCTGAAAAATAGTTGATTACGCTTTGGGCAATCCGTTCGCCTACCTCCTCGACTGCGGTCAAATCGTCAAATGATGCATTCGCAAGGTTGTCGTATGAAATAAATGCGTTAGCCAGTCGTTTGGCGACGGTTTCGCCCACAAACCGTATTCCCAGTGCAAAAAGAACCCGTTCAAAAGGAGTCTTTTTTGATTCTTCAAGGCTTTCCAGGAAGTTGCGTGCGCTCTTTTCCGCCCATCGTTCAAGACGCATCAAATCAGCAAACCTGACCGTATACAAGTCTGCTGCATTTCGAACATATCCTGCATTATAAAGGTCTTCGACCGTTTCCGGGCCGATATTGATATTCATCGCACGCCGGGTGACAAAATGTTCGATTTTACCTTTTATCTGCGGTGCGCATGACCATTCGTTGGGACAGTAATGGGCGGCTTCACCTGTTTCCCTTACAAGAGGAGCGCCACATTCAGGGCAATGGGAGATAAACCTTACCTTTTCGCCCTGAAACAGGGTGCGGGCATCTTTGTTAACCCCAACAATCTTGGGAATTATTTCGCCTCCCTTTTCAATATAGACAATATCATCCATATATAAGTCAAGTTCGGCAATGATGTCAGCATTATGCAGCGAGGCGCGTTTGACGATTGTGCCTGCCAGCAGAACCGGTTTCAGGTTTGCAACCGGTGTAATGACGCCGGTACGGCCTACCTGATACGAAACGGAATTAAGTAGCGTTTCCGCCTGTTCAGCCTGAAACTTATACGAAATCGCCCATCTGGGACTTTTTGCCGTAAAGCCAAGGAAACGTTGCTGTCGTAAAGAATTTACTTTAAGGACAATACCGTCGGTTGCCACCGGCAGGTTTTTTCGATTGATGTTCCAAAAATTGATAAAATCGTAGATTTCCTGCAGACTGGTACAAACCTGCACGGCGTTTGTTATTTTAAAGCCATAGGAACGGGCTGCCTTAAGATTCATAAAATGGGTATCAGCCGGTAGTGATTCGCCCAACAGATAGTAAAAATACGCATCCAGACGCCGATTGGCTACAATGACCGGATTTTGCTGTTTTAGCGTTCCCGATGCTGCATTACGCGGATTGGCAAACAAGGGTTCTTCCTGTTGTGCCCGTTCTTTATTGATGCGCTCAAATTCCTGCCATGGCAATAGAATCTCGCCGCGAATCTCGAATTTATCCGGATAGTCGTTTCCAAAAAGTTTTAGCGGAATGGAGCGGATTGTTTTAACATTGGCCGTCACATCGTCGCCGCGTATGCCGTCGCCGCGTGTGATAGCCCGTTTTAGCGCTCCCTGTTCATAGATGAGCGATATGGATGTCCCATCGTATTTTAATTCGGCTACAATCTCAAAAGGCTCCACCAAAGTCCGTGCCGTCCGATTGTAAAAATCACGTATTTCTCCTTCGGAGTAAGTGTTTCCGAGCGATAACATGGGATATTGATGTTCAACCTGTTCGAACTCTTTTGACAGGTCGCTGCCTACCCGTTGCGTGGGTGAGTTCGGGTCGAAATATTCGGGATGTAATTCTTCGAGCGATTGCAACTCTTTCATCATCTCATCGTATGTCCTGTCGGAAATGGAGGGAGCCGATAAAACATAATACTGATAATTATGTTTCTCCAGTTCCTCGCGGAGTTGTTTTATTTTTTTTTCAATTTCGGACATACAGATGGACATAATTGGTTTATGAGATGCAAAGATAGTGCAAGTTGAGAGACCTGCAAAATAAACTTGTTAATTTTTATGTCCCAAATGTACATTACATAAATACGACAATTTTGAATACATGAAAGTTGGTCGTGTCATTCTCCTCAATAAAAATTTTCAATTTTCAATTTTCAATTCACAATTTAATACCTACCTTTGTAAACTCAAATGAAGGATAAAATTATGCGCGAATTTAATGTAACAGGAATATGTGTCCCGGAAATGCACTACATGGCCGATACAGGTGAGAAGATCGAAAAAATCTTCCAACTTGTGGAAGGAAAAAAATACTTCACCATCAATCGCGGACGGCAGTACGGGAAGACAACAACAATCGGATTGCTGGAAAAACGCCTTGTTGGTGAGCCTTGTCGAACCATGCCGGACGACTATATTTGTGCAAGCATCAGCTTTCAGTATTCCGATGATGAAATGTTTTCCGGCGAACAGGGTTTCTGTCAGGGACTGTTAAGCAGCATCCACCGTGCACTGTCAATAGCAAACAGGGAAGAGGCAAAACTTTGGCTTGACGACAGCGTGACAAGTCTTAAAAAACTGGATTATTTCATCACCGAAAGATGTACGGGCAAAAAGGTTGTCCTCATCATCGACGAGGCCGACGAAGCCTCAAACAACAGTCTCTTTGTCAGATTTCTCAAGATGCTGCGCGACAAATTCCTCTTTCGCAATGCAGGAAAGGACTATACTTTCCACAGCGTGATCCTTGCAGGCGTTTACGACATCCGTAACCTGAAACAGAAGATGATATTGGCAGGGAACTATACCCCGTCTGCAGGCGAAAGCGTCATGAACTCGCCGTGGAACATTGCCGTAGATTTTGATATAGACATGTCGCTCTCGGCAGCGGAAATAGAAACGATGCTCGTCGAATATGAAAACGACTGGCATACAGGTATGAACATTGGAGAGATTGCCCGGGAAATTCGTTTCTACACAGGTGGTTATCCGTATTTGGTATCAAGAATCTGCCTGCTGATAGAACGTAAATTAGACCGGAACTGGACGCCGGATGGTGTGCAGAAGGCGATCAAACTGATACTGAACGAGGAAAGCACCCTGTTCGACGACCTGATCAAAAAGATTGTGGAAAACGGAGAACTGAGCGACCTGATGTTCGACCTGACGGTAGGGAGAATAAAGTATGCTTACAATGTGGATGATCCGGTAATGAAACTCGGTCTGATGTTCGGATTTTTGGCAAGGGGTACCGAAGGACTGCAGGTACACAACCGTATTTTTGAAATCCGTATTACAAACTATTTCATTACCCAAAAAACACGTAACTGGCGGACGAATGAAATCCCCCAAAACGCGGCGAATGAAATAATAAGGGACAATGTTTTCGATATGGAACTGTGTCTCGACAAATTTAAGAGAAACTATGCGGAAATATACACCGGCGAAGACCTGAAGTTTTTAGAGAGGGAAGGCAAACTGATCTTCCTGACTTTCCTGAAACCGATGATTAACGGGTTGGGTTTCTATCATTTCGAATCGGAGACGCGCGATTACGGAAGAATCGACTTAGTAATCGATTTTCTGAAACAGCAGTTTATCCTTGAGATGAAACTCTGGTACGGCGACAGCCGTCACGAGGAAGCCTACCGCCAGCTCGCCGACTATCTGACGTCGAAAAATACGGACTGCGGATATTTACTTACATTCGACTTTCGGCGCGAGGGCGACAGCGCCTTTCTCGAAAACAAATGGATTGATTACGACGGCAAGCGGATTTATGACGTGGTACTTCAAGTGGGAGGCCGTTCCCGAACTCGCAGGAAAATACAAAAGTGATACGGTCGTCGGCGAAGGTTTGCCAATGCATATGGATTTTATATATGAATTTTTAAGCAGTATGATAATATGAAAAAGGATTGTGTTATTTTTGAAATTATTGAACGGGAGCGTCAGCGTCAGTTGAAAGGAATTGAGCTGATTGCTTCGGAGAATTTTGTGAGCGGGCAGGTTATGCAGGCCATGGGAAGTTGCCTTACGAATAAGTACGCCGAAGGTTATCCCGGGAAGCGTTATTATGGTGGTTGCGAGGTGGTTGATGAGAGTGAAAGCCTTGCCATCGAACGTCTGAAAAAACTTTTCCATGCTGCATGGGTGAATGTGCAGCCTCATTCCGGTGCGCAGGCCAATGCGGCAGTATTTCTTGCCGTGATGAATCCCGGCGATACATTTCTGGGTTTGAATCTGGCGCATGGAGGTCATTTATCGCACGGTTCGCCGGTAAACAGTTCCGGAATTTTATACCGCGCTACCGAGTATAATGTAAAAGAGGATACCGGTCGTGTGGATTATGACCAGATGGAGGAGGTTGCAATGCGGGAAAAACCGAAAATGATTATTGGCGGCGCATCTGCCTATTCACGCGAATGGGACTACCGGCGTATGCGTGAAATTGCAGATCAGGCAGGCGCGATCTTAGTGATTGATATGGCGCATCCTGCCGGATTGATTGCGGCAGGATTGCTTGATAATCCATTGAAATATGCGCATATTGTTACTTCAACCACCCATAAGACATTGCGTGGGCCTCGTGGGGGAATCATACTTATAGGCAAAGATTTTGAAAATCCGTTTGGAAAGAAAACGACAAAAGGAGAATTGAAAATGATGTCACAGCTACTTGATTCGGCTGTATTTCCGGGTATTCAGGGCGGACCGCTCGAACATGTGATTGCAGCAAAAGCCGTATCTTTTGAAGAGGCGCTGCAACCGGAATATAAAGATTACCAGTTGCAGGTGATGTTAAATGCGGCTGTAATGGCGCAGGCATTTATGGATAAAGGGTATAAAATTATTTCTGGAGGTACGGATAACCATAGTATGCTGATTGATTTGCGTACCAAATTTCCGGAGCTTACCGGGAAAGTTGCTGAAAATGCGCTTGTCAGGGCGGATATTACAGTAAACAAAAATATGGTGCCCTTCGACAGCCGTTCGCCATTTCTGACTTCCGGCATACGCATCGGAACGCCCGCAATTTCTACACGCGGCGTGAAGGAATTGTTTATGGGCGAGATTGTAGAATTGATTAATGCTGTTTTAACGAATCCCGAATCGGAAGCAACGATACAATCTGTTAGGGAGAAAGTGAACGCAGCGATGAATGAATATCCGTTGTTTGCATGGTAGGTTTTATAATTATGAATTATGAATTATAAGATATGAATAAACTGTTTTTTTTCAAATATACGGGTATCTTTCGGAATATTGCCCCTGTGATGACATTGTTACTGGCTTTTGGGGCTTTCTCATGTGTAGATGGCGAAAACCAATCATCGAAAGAATATAACAGCGGAATCAATATTGTCCCCAAGCCTCAAAATTTAACGGTAAATAATGGCTTTTTCCACCTGAATAAAAAGACCTGTTTTTATACCGCTTCACAGGATGCTGAAACAATTGCCTGCTTTTTCTCCGATAGAATTAAAAATGCTACCGGATACCCCATGACCGTCAGTGATAGCGAAATGACAAATAATGTCATTACATTACTGATTGATGCCTCGCTTGAGGTTAATGATGAAGGGTATACATTAGATGTTACACCTTCGGCAGTCATTGTGAAAGCGAAGACGCCGCAGGGTTTATTTTACGGTATGCAGTCGTTCATGCAGTTACTCCCTGCGGAAATTGAAAGTCCGGCGCTTGTATCAGACGTTGCATGGAGCGCTCCGTGTGTTGCTGTTCGGGATGAACCGCGCTTCGGGTATCGTGGTCTTTTGTTAGACCCGTGCCGGCATTTTATGACTGTTGAAGAAGTTAAAAAAACGCTGGATGTGATAGCCCTATACAAAATTAACCGTATGCAATGGCATTTATCGGATGACCAGGGCTGGCGTATTGAAATTAAAAAATATCCGAAATTAGTTGAGACAGGAGCCATCCGCAGAGAAGGGGAAGGCTTTGAATATGGCGGATTTTATTCGCAGGAACAAATCAGGGAAATAGTCGCTTATGCGGCGGCGCGTTTTATCACCGTCATTCCCGAAATTGAAGTTCCCGGGCATGGCCTGGCTGCGATCGCATCCTATCCCGAATTATCATGCAGGGAAGAGAAACTCAGACCGCGCATCATCTGGGGTATTGAAGACATTGTTTTTTGTGCAGGAAAAGAACATACATTTGAATTTCTTGAAAATGTATTTAAGGAAATAGCGGCGTTATTTCCATCCGAATATATACATATCGGGGGCGATGAATGTCCTAAAACCGAATGGGAAAGCTGTCCGCTTTGTCAGAAACGCATCCGTGAAGAGGGATTGACTGCCAAAGACGGTCATACGGCCGAACAGCGCCTGCAAAGTTATTTTGTGCAGCGGATTGAAAAAGTTTTGGCAAAGTACGGTAAAAAGATAATTGGCTGGGATGAGATTCTGGAAGGTGGTATTGCACCTACGGCGACAGTCATGTCATGGCGCGGCGAACAGGGAGGTATTGCTGCTGCAACAATGGGGCATGAAGTCATTATGACGCCCAACCCAAACGGCATGTATATTGACCAGTATCAGGGAGACAGTAAAATAGAGCCGGTTACGATCGGCGGCTATACATTGCCAAAGCGAATATATGACTATAATCCTGTTCCCGACACATTGGCTAAGGAAGGGATGGCGAATTTTGTGAAAGGCGTTCAGGCTAACAGCTGGGCTGAATATATGTATACCAATGATATCCGTGAATACCAGATTTACCCGCGTATCCTGGCGCTTGGCGAAATAGCCTGGACAGCGCCTGAAAATAAAGATTATGAAGATTTTGAACGTCGAATGAACAATGCGTATGTCAGGTTGGACGGACATGGCGTCAATTATCATATACCTCAGCCGGAACAGCCGTACGGTTCCTGCAATTTCGTTGCTTTTACGGATAGGGCGACACTGGAATTTACCACTACCCGTCCGATAAAAATGGTTTATACAAAAGACGGAACAGAGCCGGCGCCCAATTCAACCGTGTATGAATCGCCCATTGTGTTCACTTCGTCCGGAACACTCAAAATCCGATCTGTTCTTCCATCCGGCAAGATGAGTCCGGTACGGACAATTACCGTCGAAAAACAGGCGTTTTCGCCGGCTAAAAAGATTGCTTCACCCGGGAAAGGACTGGTGATGCATACGACAGAAGGCATGTATATTGAAACAGCCCGCCTATCGGCTGTGAAGGAGTGGAAAGAAGTTGAAATCAAAGATTTACGCGAACTAACCGGAAATATAAGAGTAGGTCAGTCCATGCGCGGCGTGAAGCAATATGCCGCGATTGCTTCCGGCTATGTTGATATTCCGGAAGACGGCGTATATTATTTTTCTTCAGAACTGGAGGAGGTATGGATAGACGGTAAAATGCTTATCAGCAATCATAGACAGGTCAAACGTTTCTCCCGTAGCGATAAAAGCGTGGCCCTGTCTAAGGGGTTGCATGAGTTGAAAGCAGTCTTCCTGGGTCATATCATCGGTGGATGGCCATCGAACTGGAACGACGGCAGCATACGGATACGCAAGTCCGACGCCGAACGGTTTGTCAGAATCCGACCGGATCAGTTATTCCATGAATGATTTAATATGGAAGTTTTTGTTATCATCGGACTGATACTGTTAAGCGGATTTTTTTCCATGTGCGAAATTGCGCTGGTGTCGTCCCGCAAGACAAGATTGGAGGCATTGGCGAAGAAAGGTAAAAAATCTGCGCGAAGTACGTTGAATCTGATAAGCGAACCCGACCGCTTTCTTTCCACCACACAGATTGGCAGCACCCTGATCGGTATTTTTACCGGCCTGTATTCAGGCGAGGCGTTTGCTGAAGACCTTGCCAAAGCTTTATCAAATATTTCTTTTCTGCAGCCATATGCTTTTGGTGTATCCAAGTTTATCATTGTTGTTGTCGTCACCTATCTTACGCTTGTGCTGGGCGAGCTTGTTCCGAAACGTATCGGGTTGGGTTATGCAGAACGTGTAGCCATGGCTATTTCCAGACCCATGCACTTATTATCAAAAATTGCCACGCCGGTTGTCTGGATATTATCCAAAAGTACAAAAGGTGTTGCCGCACTCATAGGGCTTAGTAAAATAGATAACAGTCATATAGTTACGGAAGAAGAGATACGTGAAGTTGTGCTTGAAGGCGTTAAGGGCGGCGAAGTGCAGGAAGTGGAACAGGATATTGTAGAACGGGTTTTTCATCTGGGCGATCGCACAATCGGGAGTATTATGACACATTATAGCGAATTAGTAAGTTTTGACCTCTCCGACAGTGTCGAAATGATACGCGACAAGATGAAAGCGGATATTTATAATACCTATCCCGTGATATCGGATAATCTGGATAATATCCAGGGCGTCGTTTTTCTGAAAGATATATTCGGTTATATGAATGAGCCTGATTTTTCACTTTCGAAAATCATCCGTCCGGCTCATTTTATTCCGGAAAACATGAGTGTCTACAAGGCGCTGGAACAGTTTCAACAGCTACAGACCAAATACGGGGTCGTTACGGATGAGTTCGGCAGTGTTCAGGGTATTGTTACGTTTGGCGATATTGTAGAAGCGCTGGTGGGCGAAGTAAGCGAGGTCGGAGAAGAACCCGAGATAACCGGTCGTTTGGACGGCAGTGTATTAGTCGATGGCCAGTGTTCATTTTTCAGTTTTCTGGAATATTTCGATATGGAAGATTTGTACGAGGAAAATGATTATAATACATTGAGCGGATTGGTATTGGATATTTTAGAGCGTGTTCCCAAGACGGGTGAAACGTTTTCATGGATGAATTTTGATTTTGAAATCGCTGATATGGATGGCGCCCGCATTGACAAGGTGCTGGTCAGGAAAAATTGATTAATAATAAAAAACATGCTGGAAAAAATGAAGGATAGACGGACGGTACGTCAATATTCGGAGAAGGAGATACCGGAATCGTTGCTGAATGAATTGCTGGAAGTGGCGGCAAGGGCTTCCAATACCGGCAATATGCAGTTGTACAGCGTAATTGTCACACGCGACAGGGTGCAGAAGGAAAAGATGGCGCCGGCACATTTCAATCAGCCGATGGTTACCACAGCGCCTGTCGTACTTACCTTTTGTGTCGATGTCAATCGTTTTGTCAAATGGGCTTCTTTCCGTCAGGCGGATGCCGGATTTGATAATTTCCAGACATTTATGGCGGCTGTAATCGATTCGATGCTGTTTGCACAGACCTTTTGCGTTGCCGCCGAAGAAAAGGGGTTGGGTATCTGTTACCTGGGAACCACAACCTATAATGCGGCGCCCATCATTGATGCGCTGTCATTGCCCAAATTAGTTGTTCCCGTCACAGCCATCACCGTCGGATATCCGGCAGAACCGTTACCGGAACAGTGCGAGCGGTTGCCGCTGGAAGCAATCGTTCACCGCGAACGTTATGTGGATTATACTGAATCGGCTATTGATATGCTTTATAGGGAAAAGGAAGCGCTGGAAGCCAACCTGCGTTTTGTCAGGGAGAACGGAAAAGAAACTTTGGCGCAGGTATTTACCGATGTACGCTATACACGCAGGAACAATGAATATTTTTCGGATGAGTTTTTAAAAACGCTTGAACAGCAGGGGTTCGCCCCTTTACTCCAAAAACAAACCATACTTTAAATAAATAAATATGAAACGTAGAAATTTCCTTAAATCTGCCGCTGCAACAACAGCGCTGGCATTTGTGCCTGACATGCGGATGTTTGCCGCACCCCGTCCGGTTGGTTCGTTGCCTGTACGGGTAAAAATATCGTTAAATTCCTATTCATTCAACCGTCCTTTGGTATCAGGGGAAATGAGTATGGACGATATGCTTGATTATGCCGCTCAAACCGGCTTTGAAGGAATCGACCTGACCGGTTACTATTTCCCCGGTTATCCGGAAGTTCCACCGGATGAATTTATTTACCACATCAAACACAAGGCTTTCGATTTGGGGCTTGAAATATGCGGCAGCGGCGTTCGGAATGATTTTGCGCAGGCCGACCCGGCTGCCCGGGAAGCAGCCATGAAACATGTCAGGGAATGGATCGGGGTAACATCCAAACTTGGCGGGCAGACATTACGGATTTTTGCAGGAAATAATGTACCTGCCGGACATAGCCGCGGAGAAACGCTTCAGTGGATTGCCGGCTGCATCAGGGAATGTGCCGAATATGCCGCCGGGCATGGGGTTGTCCTTGCAATTCAAAACCATGACGACTTCCTGAAGACAGCCGATCAGGTAGAAGAACTCCTGCAGGCGATCAATTCCAAATGGGTCGGGCTGATGCTTGACATTGGCTCCTACCGCACGGCAGACCCTTATGTCGAAATCAGACAGACCGTCAAGTACGCCATTACCTGGCAATTGAAAGAGGAAGTCTACATCAACGGAAAAGTTACGAAAACGGATTTGGACAGGATGAAAGAAATCATTGATAACGCCGGTTATCGTGGCTACCTGCCGATAGAAACGCTTGGCGAGGGCGATCCGAAGCAGAAAATCGCTTTCATGTTCAATGAAGTCAAAAAGCGCTTCGGATGAAAACGGATGCCTGAATAGGCGGGTACCGTATTTTCGCATTACAAATGCTCATACTCGAAACCGCCGAATTGCAGATTCGGGACGGGGGGCGAGTAATTATTTGAACAATATTTTCTGTACCCAGCCGGAACAT
>Ga0082212_10003185_pt1 | contig 23415 bp, 21 predicted proteins | sample TergutNt197P3_FD_71548 | JGI IMG/M metagenome (GOLD analysis project Ga0082212, IMG submission 71548) | Neocapritermes taracua P3 segment gut microbial communities from Petit-Saut dam, French Guiana - Nt197 P3 | ecosystem: Host-associated > Arthropoda: Insects > Digestive system > Gut ... | reverse complement strand
ATAAAAATTATAAAAATTATAAAAATTATAAAAATTATAAAAAAATATACAAAAAAATATTAAAAATTATAAAAAATATAATAAATCCATAAAAAATATATTTAGAAAATTAATTAGATAAAATGAAAGAAAAACACAAAAGAATTATAATGATTATATTCCTAATATTTGCATTATTTACAGTGGTTGGTAAGCTATTAACTGGAATAGATAATAACGGTTCTATATTTAATAGTAATTCAATTATATCTAAAGCTGAAAGTGCTGGAAATAGTTTCAACTTTAGCCAAGAACGAAATGGAACGGCACTTACAATAGATAATTATGAAACATATTATGAAGCTAAAGGGCTTTGTGACCATGTAGTAGATGGGGACACCATAGATGTTGTAGGTGTAGGAAGAATTCGCCTCGTTGGAATAGACACTCCAGAAAGAGGTCAGGCAGGATATGATAATTCTACCCAATTTGTAAAAGATATGTGTCTTGGAAAAACTGTGTATCTTGATATTGATGATGCTGAAAATACCGATAAATATGGCAGAATATTAGCTATAGTATATGTTGATGGATATAATATTAATGTAGAATTATTAAAAAGAGGTTATGCTCGAATATTATACATTCCTCCATCAGAATTTGATCCTTATTCATGGGTTGATGATAATAGGGTTGATAATAATACTTAAAGTTTTTAAATTAAAATAAGTCTATATTTAAATAATAATAATAATAATAATACGTTAAAATAGGACAACCCTATATTTCAATGATAATTTGTCATATATTAATGTTATAGTGGAAGATGAGCATCCACAACATAGAACTTAATATTATCATCTTCTAAATTTTTTATAATTCCCTTAGCCATATCTCCAACTACAAAAATCATCACATTTAATCCTTTTTTTGCTGCAGATATACATGATGAAGATATTGCAAATTCAATGTCAATTGGAATATTTAGCCTATTAGCTACAACACGAGAAACAGTGCCCATAGCTCCAAATTTATCTATCTTATTAATTCCATAGTTTTTATAATCGGATTGATACAATAAATTAACCAATTCAATGTCAGTACTACGTGACCCTCCTTGTTTTATAGTAGGTAATGTGACAATAATTACTTGGCCTATTTTTAAGTCAATCATCCCTGTTAAAGAACTTAATGGAACGTCATCCCCTTTTTCAACATCAATTAAGACCTCAGCAGATGCACTTTGCTGAGATTTATCTGCAAAAAGAATTCCTTCTTCCATGTACAATCCAACTTGTTCTCCTTCTTTTAAATCTTCTTTAGCTATAGCGGGCCATACTGACTTATAATAGTTCATAGTTTCTAAAACATCATCAGAATATTTTCTTAAACTTATAGCATCTTTTTTAACCTTAGCTATTCCTTTTTGACTTATTTTATAAGGAGCTCTTCCATCTTTTGAAGTTATATATCCTTCATCTATCAATGTCTTAATATTTTCAGAAACTGCTTGAACTGTTATTCCTAAACGTTCAGCTATGTCTTTTTGGCGAAGATGTGGTTCTTGTTTAGATATTTCACCCAATATCTGAAAATGAGTCATTTCTCCTCTTTTTTTGAAAATTTTCATTATATTCCTCATGATAAATTTTATATATAAACTTGAATTATATTCTTATATTATATTATATTTTTAAGTTATATTATATTTTTAAATAAAATTATATTTTTAAATTAAATTATATTTTTAAATAAAATTATATTTTTAAATAAAATTATATTTTTAAATAAAATTATATTTTTATATAATATTAATATAATTATTAAAATTAAATGAATTTAAATATTTATATCTATACCTCTTAAACAATACCTTTTAAATAATCATTAAATATCCTTAAAAATTCTTCTTTTTTATTAAATGGAATATAAGCTCCACAAGCTACAGAATGACCTCCACCAGTTCCACCGACAGACTTAGCTACTTTACGAATTATATTTCCAAAATGAATTCCATCATAAGCAATTAATCGAGAACATCTTAATGAAACTTTTAAATTTTCATCTTCATCGCTAATTTGTGTAAAACCAATCATTGGTTTTCTCCAGTCCCCATAGCTAAGAATCATACCTGCAATAGTTCCAACAACTTGACTTCTAATTCCATTTCCATCAAAATATTGTAGATTATCTAAATGAGTTATCATATCGCCCTCTTCTATTTTATGAATATTTTGAGCTAAATATCGTCTGTGATCTTTAGAAATAACTTCAAGTTCGTCTAATGCAGAAGTTCTATCTCCTTTTAATATTTTAAGAGCAATGTCCTCACGATTATTTCGTGTACATGCATTCATAGCTGTTGAAAATTCAGAAGCATCTCTAAGGAAAGTATGATTATCTTCCATCATAAATTCATAAGAATCAGAAACTACTAATTTTGGTACATATTTTATATATCTTTTTGGAACTTCTTTTGAAAGCATTCTCACAAGTTCAGAAAATAGTTTTCCTTTTTCATCTTTGTCTAAATCACTGAGAGTTCTAGATCTATCTCCAACTTTTCTTGCTATTCCAAGGTCTTTCATCAAAGCTATTGATTCTGTCCGATTATTTGTAATTGGAAGATTAACATCACTAAAATAAGATAAAGCTACAAAAAGTGGACGAGTTTGCCTTCCATAAAGAGATAAATCACTGATAGATGATACATACCCTTTATCAATACTATCATTTAACATAATAGAATTTAATCCTTCAAGCTTACCATTTCGGCTATTTTGCATATCTCCAACAGCTGCAAGAACACCAATCCAGCTTAAATCATCATAACCAAATTCTTTAGCTAAAAAATAGCTTAAACCTCCTCCAGATATATAAAATGAGCCATCGATACCATGATGAAGAGGATTTACCTCTAAATAGTTATAAGGAACCTTGTTATTATAGCTAAAATCTCTAAGAGGAGGATGATGGTCTAATATAATAATTTTTGAAGAATCCTTAGCTAATTTATCAATATTTTGTCCAGACCCTAAATCAGAAAAGATAGTTAACTCATGGTCAAACTCTAAATTTTCAAGTTTGTCTAAGCTAACAATTTCCACTTCATGGTCTTTATCTTGTCTATCCATAATAGTAGACAATATAGCTCCTGCAGATATCCCATCACAATCATTATGACTGTATATTTTAATATCTTCCGAAGATTCAATCATTTCTTTAGCTTTACTAAAGGATTTTTTCATTTTTAAAGGCATTTCATCCATTTTTTCACATAAAATACTTAATTACTGAAACAATTATTTCTGTCTCAAATCCTTTATTGTTTCACTAATTTTAATTAAAATATCATTTTTAGATATGTCTTCTCTTTCAATAATTATTCTACCAGATTCTTCCCACCAAAATCTAGGATAAGATTTATCATCCTCAGTTTTAGGATTTAAATTTAGTTTATGTGCAGCACGTGAAATTTCAGTTAGCTTTGGACTAGCTATTCCTGCACTTTTATTTATTCTTCGCCCTTCCTTTCTGGTTCTATTAGAATCTATGTAAACGGGCCATATAATTGTTTCCACAATATCCTCTCTTAATAATCTATTAATATAACATCCTTAATAATTCTATAAATCTAACACTCTTAATAATCCTATAAATCTAACACTCTTAATAATCCTATAAATCTAAAATCTTTAATAATCTTATAAATATAACACTCTTAATAATCCTATAAATCTAAAATTCTGAGAATCTTAGTTAATAAATTCAACTATTATAGTTTTTAAAACTTTGATTAGACTTAAAATAAGTTGCATTTTCATCCACAACTTCTGTTCTAGAGACTTTTCCTAAAAATCTTTCATTAGAAGACCCAACAAATCTACCAATTAGCATATCAATTATTATAGGAATCCAATAAATCTTTGACAAATTTCTTAAAATAGCTTGTTTATATGTAATATTTGAAAAATAATTAAAATTCATTGTAGAAACAACTTTTAAATACAATAAATGCTTTCCAACAGTTGTTCCTTTGTTAACTTCAAGAATTACAAAATAGCTAAATCCTACAATAGGTGCTAGAATTATTAAATAGTCAAATAAGAAAAATGCTAAATAAGGGAAAATAATAAATGATAAAAACTGCGCTATAATCCACATAATTGCTGAAACAACAAAATAATCTGCAATATATGCTAAAACTCTTTTTGTGAATAAACTTACCATAAAAACACCAATAAATTATTTTTTTTTAAATTTATAAATAACATTCATTATTAAAATAATAATTATAATAATAATAATTATAATATAATATGATAATTAATAAATATAGATATTAAATATTTAATATTAAATTAAACCTTACTTACTAACATACTCTTGGAACAGGGTCTGCAATTGGAGATTCTAATATTCTTTGCCCACCAACAGCGGTTTCTATTAAAACATGGTTTTTTTCACTTTCAATAACTTCTCCAATAATAGCTGCATCTTTACCATATTTATCTTTTTTAATAGCTTCTAATGTTTCATGAGCTAAATCACTTTTAACTCCCATTAAAACTTTTCCTTCATTAGCTACTTCATATGGGTCAATTCCTAGCATATCTGAAACGGCCTTTACTTCTTGTTTTAGAGGAATTCTATCATCCTGAAGAAGAACACCAACACCTGATTTATTTGCCATTTCATTAATAGCATTAGCTAAGCCACCTCTGGTTGGATCTTTCATAGCTGTAACTCCTCCAACAAGTAGAGCTTTTTCTACCATTCCCCAAACTGGAGCAACATCTGACTTTAAATCTGTTTCAAACCCGAAACCTTCTCTAAAAGACATTAAAGACATCCCATGATCTCCAACACTTCCAGTTATTATAATTTTATCTCCTACATTTAATCCAGAATCTCGAATAGCTTTTCCCTTTTCAACAACACCAATACCTGTAGTAACAATAACCATCCCATCAATCTTATCTTGCTCCATTACCTTAGTATCTCCAGCTATTACAGCCACATCTGCTTCAGCACATGTTTCATCCATAGATTTAATTATTTTATCAATGTCTTCAATAGAAAAACCTTCTTTAATAATCATTGCATTGGTGATAGCTAATGGTTTAGCTCCCATAACTGCCACATCATTAATGGTTCCAGCTGCAGAAATTCGACCTATATCCCCACCTGGAAAGAAAAGAGGATTGATTGTATGACCATCAGTAGTAACAACAATTTCACAATCTTTTAAAGGGATTGTAGCTCCATCATCAAGAGCATCAAGCCCAATTCCATTATTTACTGCTTTCTTTGAAATATTATTAAGAATGGTTTCAGAGATGAGTTTTCCCATAACTTCTCCACCAGCACCATGAGACATTCCTATTTTCATTGTATTCTCCTTATTATGATAATATAAATTTAAATAAAACTTTAAATCAAATAAATTTATAATTAATTTAGTAAATTTTATATTAATTTAATATGATTAATCAATTATTATAATAATTTATATGAAAATCATCATTATTAAATTTATGTAAAATATATTAATAAAATCAATATTTAATATTAAAATATTTTAAAAAGAAAAAATTTTTAAAATAAAAAATAATAATATATACTAAAATAAATTTTAAATTTTACTTTTTTAGCTACTATATTTAATCATCTAACAATGCTTCAGCTTCTGGAAAATTAACTTCATAAATATGAGCACTTATTGAATGAATTGTAATAGATTCAATAGCCGCATTCACCTTTTCTGAAACATATTGAGCTAAATAAGTAAGACCTACTGCATTTGGAAACCATGCTCCATAAATATCATGACTTCTCCAGAGAGCAGTTGTATAAAGTTTATCATCCCTTATTTTAAAGTCAACAAGAATCATACAAGGAACTTCCTCGCTTTTTGAATCGATGACTTGGTCCCATGTTATAGAAATAGCTCTTCTTGATTCACGGCAATTGTTCAGCCTATCAATAGCTTCACTTATCTGATCAACACCATCAAAATGAGCTCTAAGTCTATTACCATAAGTATAAACGAAACCTTGTTTATCATTACTAATAAACTGTTCACTATAAGTTTTTAGTTTGTCTCCACTCCAAAAATACCCTTCAGGAACACGAATATCTAAAATATCAGAAACTTTTGATTTAATATTAAAAAAATCCTCACTCTCTTGTTTAGCTAATGGTTTTTTAATAGAAACCATAACATTTAAAATCTCTTTAGTCAATGATCCTCGCTCATCATTAACATCTTTACCTTCTTTTATTATTTTTTTAACTAATGTTTCCCATCCATCAGCTATTTCATCAACTTCTATTAAAGTAGCCATTTTATCACCAAAAATCATATTAGTTAAGATTATACTTGTTTTATTTTAAAAACATCTTATAAAAAATATTTATATTATTGTATTATTTTAAAAATTTATAAAAATATTATTTATATTTATTTACTTTAAAATTTATAAAATTATTAATTATTTATTTACTTTAAAAACTTATAAAAATATTAATTATTATTATATTTATTTTATAGTTAAATATTTATAATTTTACTATATATAATAAAAATAAATAAAAAATATTAAATTAAAAATAAATTATCCCTATCCAAAAGAATTCATAGCTTCAACCATATTTTTAAGTTTCAAAAAAGCTATTTTATCTGAAAATAATCTCATACCACAGTCTGGATCGATATAAAGATTTTCTTTTCCTAAAATAGCTATTCCTTTTGTAATAATATCAATTATTTCATCTACAGATTCAACAGCTGGTTTTTTAGTATCAACAACACCTAAACCAATTTTTTTATTAACCTCTTTTATATTCTCTGCATACTTAGCTAAAAGATCTAAATTGTTAGGATGACCTGCAAATTCACCATCAATAATATCCACATTAAAACTAATAATGTCTTTAAAAACATCTTTAAGATTACCACAAGAATGTAAAGACACGGGAGTATTTAATGGCTCAACAATAATATCAATAGCTTTTTTAGCTATTTTCATATCAATTAATCCTGTAGAGATAAAAGGTTCATCTATTTGAATCATCTTTGCACCAGCTTTCTCAAGAGAAATACATTCATCCTTTAATGCATAAGCCATATCTATAATAGCTGTATTCTTATCTTTGTAAAAAGAACCTAATCTTGAAGATTGAACTATAGTAGAAGGACCTGTGATGATACCCTTAACACCTTTTTTTGCTTTTTCTTTAGAATCCATATCAGATTTGTCTAAAAAGTCATTCATATATTTAATAGCTAATTTTAAATCACTAGCTCCAATAGATTTATAGGGTTTATTAATTTTAGAATTGATGAAACAAGTATTTCCTTCAATTTTAAAACCAGGAATGTTTTTTGCAAAAATTTCTACCATTTCACCTCTAACTTGGCCATCAGATATGATATCTATTCCTGCCTTTAATTGAGATTCAACAGCATGCCTAATAGCTATCTTACAAGAATCATTACCTGTAAAAACTGATAAAATCCTATTTCTCCGAGGGTTATTATTTTTTTCAACAACAACTGGGTAGCTACCTACAACTGTACTTATCATCCAAATTCACCAAAAAATAATATAAAAATCATGATTCAACTAAAAATCAATAATATGAAGATATTAAAAACTAGCAAAATATTAAAATTAATATAAAATAATATAAAATAATATAAATTAATATAATTTAATATAATTTAATATAATTTAATATAATTTAATATAACTTACCATAATTTACTATTCTTCAATAGCTATTTTCCTAATATTTTCAACTTCCTCATCATCAACAGGTAATTCGATTGCTGCAGTTCCATGACATGGCTTTGTATAAGAAAGGATTATAGTTCCTTTATCATTATTAACACCAACCGGAATCGGAGGAATTCCAATAATACGAACACCTAATACTTTATCTCCAGGATTTATATAAAGAACTTCAGTAGCTTTTTCTTTAATAATTTTTGCACAATCTTTAAATCCTGCTCGTGAAAGTAAAATTTCATAATCATCAGACTGTTGAAGATAAGTTTCTAAACAAAATGACATAAATTAACACCGTATAAATAAATTAAGACAATAATATATAGATTCAACCTAAACTAAGATTATACATAAATATAATCGAAATTAACATAATGCATAAATCTAATCGAAATTAACCTTTAAACTATAACTCCTTTAAAACCCTATCAAATTTAACTCTAAGAGGAGTTGGATTATGGAAAGCTCTGACAGCTACAATCTTTGCATCAGTATTTTCAGCCACCATATTTTCAAATTCTTCTAACAATTGATGGTCTTTTTCAAATACTAAAGCTATTGATTCACATTGCAAGATATGATAAAATGTTATAAAGTAAGAAATTGCTGCATCTTTATGAGCAAATCCTACTAATAAATCATATTTTCCTGGTTCCAATCCATCTAAACTAGATTCTATATCTATTTTATTTTTTATATAGTACTCTTCAGGATCTGAAACTTCTAAAAGTTTAGCTGCTGATGGAGTACTAGCTACAGTAACATCATAACCAAGTTCTGATAATTTATGATTTGCATAAATAGTCATTGGAGTTTGAGAAGGTGATTCTGGGCATCCTAATAGTATTAATGCTTTTTTCATTTGTTTCCCTCATATTTAATAAAGTTTCAATTATATATTTAAAATATATCTAATAAAATTTCAATTATATTAAAATTATCTTTAGTACAATTTCAATTATATTAAAATTATATTTAATAAAAATCATTATTATAAAAAATTATTCAATTACGCTTTAACGACACAACATGACCAACAACAAGTGCTGCTAAGAAAATAAATGTTAATAAAGCCATTCCATTTATAGAACGATTAAAAACAAATATTCCTACCACTGCTTGAGCAATGAATGCTGTGAGCGATCCTATCAAAAGAACTTCTTTTCCTAAGTATTTTTTATTATTTTTTTCACGTTTTTCTCTATATTTCTTGAGCATAGTAAGTCCAATGAATATTACACCTAAAACAAATCCAACTAGACAGATTAATCCTAAGTAACCAAAATCAAATGAATAACCAAATAATCCTGGAAGCATATAATCAATAGCATCCTTTTTAGTAACCAAGAGACCATAAAATAATGGGAAAGGTAAACCAAAGAGTAAAATCATTGACATTGGTAAACTAACATATCCCGAAGCGAAACCTGTATCTTGAGGCCCCCAATAAGCAGAACCTGGAGTGTGACCAATTAAAAGAGTATTCTGTAAAACATTTTTTAGACTTCCAAGAGAGTTTATTTCAAGTCTTTCAATCCTAAGTAATGGACTAAAAATTGGCATGTTTAATATCCAAGATAATAGCTCTAAAGCAGCGAATCCTGCGGCACCTACGCCTAAAAATATAGCTACGGTTCTAATGGTTAAAAAGGTTTTCTCTCTAAATGATTTAGATATTAAGAAGTAACCGACCAGAAGACCTAAAATCCAAAGTAATAAGAAAGATCTATGCATTAGTCCGCCGAATATAGTTATAAACACCAACATACCAAAAACTATCTTTCTTAATCCTTCAATATTAACACCAGATTCTTCCATAATCTTTAAGGAAGCTAAAGCTGTTATAATAGCAAGTAAAGCTAAAGGACCAAAAGGAGCTGTAAACTCATTTTGACCAAAATTAAGAAACAGCATAGCTATATCTACACCAAAAAGAAGTGTAAATCCTGCTGATAAAAATAAAGCCAAGAAAGTTACTACACTAAGAGAAATTGGAACTAAATTAATTGTAAACATTACTCCAGCAAATATTATTGCTCCAACCTCTAATATAAATTGAAAATGATTTTGAGCTATGAAAGGCATTGAAAACTCCGGTTATTTTGTTAAATTTATTTATTAATAATATTTATATATTAATCATTATATTATAAAAAGTTTTTCTATAATCATCATAAATATATTTTTTTCAATTAATTTAATAAATAAAAATTATGAAAAATTGAAAATTAAGATAAATAATTAGAAAATAATAATAAAGTATTAAAATTGGAAAATAGAAATTAGAACTATTAACACTTAAAAATTGAAATTAGAACTATTAACACTTAAAAATAGAAATTAGAACTATTAAGACTTGAAAATAGAAATTAGAACTATTAACACTTAAAAATAGAAATTAGAACTATTAACACTTAAAAATAGAAATTGGAACTATTAACACTTAAAAATAGAAATTAGAACTATTAACACTTAAAAATAAAAAATGGACTGACCGGGATTTGAACCCGGGGCCTCCGCCATGCCAAGGCGACGATCTACCATCTGAGCTACCAGCCCTATTGAAATTCATTTGTTGAAAATACAACACTAAATATTTTATTCTTAAAGTATTTAAATTTAACTAAATTTAATCAATCCATAGAAAAATAATCATCAAATCAATAACATGAGATTAAATAATCATTGAATCAATAACATCAAAGTAAATAATAATTAAACAAATAAATTCAAGTATTATTTCCCATTTTTAGCTAAATCATAAACATTATCAATGATTAGCTGAAACAAATCATCATGTTGGATTTCACCAATAGATGTTGGGTTTACAAGATAACTTAAAGACTTATTTATAATTTCTTCTGTATTATTAGACCTAAACATTAACCCCTTATCAATATAATATTGATCTACAGATAAAGGAACTCCTGGATAACATGAAATAACGGGAGTATGTAAAACAGCTGCCTCCCTATTCATTGTCCCCCCAGCACCTACAACTAAGTCACATTTTTTTATTATACTTGAAGTATCAACTGGAGGTTTTAAAATAGTAACATTATCTATACCTTCGAAAATACTAGCTTGTTCTTTAAAACGAGGTAAAATAAGAATATCTGCATATTCCTTTAAAATATCTACAATTGGAGAAAGAACTGATTCTCGACAATCTGCATCAAGATAAGATGCAAGAGATGGTTCTGGTCTCATTAAAATAGTTTTAGATTTTTTTAAATCTAAATTCATGTCCTCAAATACATTTTCATTATATTTAAAACTTTTAAAATGAAGTATTTCAGAAGTTCCATTGTAACGAATTATTTTATTAGGATTTGCACCATAACCTATTAGCTTCCATAAATCAATAATCCGTGGAGCTATCATCCTATCACAAAGAGGAAGAGTTAGCTTATTTGCAGCTTCTGCATGTTCATTATCCAAAACATATAAACTAGGAATTCCAAGACCAAAAGAAATACGAGGTAATTCAATAGAATGTTTAGAAAGAGCTACATCAATGTTCTCATGAGCTACAATATCCACAAGACCATCAACACGTGACGTGCTTTGTTTCAACTTTTCAGATAGCTTAACTCCATGTTTACCAATAGAGGTGAAATCAATTTTATACATCTCCATTAGCTTATGAATATCACCAAATTGTCTAGCTGTAACTATTAAATCCTCACCTTCTGCTTCAAAATATCTAATTATATCTTTAAAAAATCTAACATGAGGAGCATTAGATATATCAATCCATATTTTCAAATAATCACCTTTTAGACAGTTATAGTGTTTTATTTTTAATTTAATTATTTTTAGTTATTTATTTATTATTATAATATCTTAAATTTTAATTTTTTAATTTATTATTATAATATCTTAAATTTTAATTTTTTAATTTATTATTTTTACTAATTATAATTATAATAATTTTTTAAATTATATTTATTTTTATATAATATATACAAGTATAGCTATTGTGGAATAATATATACAAGTATAGCTATTGTGGAACAATATTCAGCTTTTTTCTATATTTTATTCATATATTTTCATAAATTATCTTTAAATTTTTCAATAGCTAAAATGATTTTATCTAATCCTTGACCTTCTTTTAAGCTACTTTTTATTACTTCAACGGTAGGATTAATATCATGAACATCCTGAACCATTTTATCACTGTCAGCACCAACAGCTTCAGCTATATCCACTTTGTTAATAACAACAAGGTCTGCACTCTGGAATATTAAAGGGTGTTTTTCTACGGTATCATCACCTTCACTAACACTTATAACCACTATTCTCATGTGAGAACCTAAATCAAAGTCTACAGGACAGATGAGATTACCTACATTTTCAATAAAAAGATAATCAATTTTATCCATTGGCATATCATCTAAAACATGTTTAACAAGATGTGCATCAAGATGACATTCTTTTCCTGTATTTAACCCCACAACTGGAACATTGTGTTTTTCAAACCTTCCAGCATCAAATTTACTGATTACATCTCCCGCTATTACTCCTATTGAACCATCCATATTATCAATCAAATCTTCAATAAGTGATGTTTTTCCAGAACCAATAGCTCCTACAAAATCAACTGAAAATACGTTATTATCATCGAATATTTTTTGGTTTTTATCAGCTAATTTCTTGTTAGCTTTCATAATATTATGTTGAACTTCAATTTCTGCTACTTTGTGCATAAATAATCATCCTATAATTTTTTTAAGTTTAGTTATAAATTTTTAAAATATTATAAATAAATTTTTAATATATTCTAATAAATTTTTAAACTATTACTCTTTTCTAAATTTTTCTATTTAAGTTTATAAATTAAATCAATCATCTGGTTTTTCAATGATTATATTTTTTACAATACAATCTTTACCATTAGTTACATTAACAAGTTTATTTTCACATTTAGGACATTCGACTATTGGAGTGTAATGATCAAGGTCATCACCATCAGCTTCCCCCATATATCCACATTCACCACATTCAATTTCAATTGGAATCTCTTCCATTGTAAATTTTGCACCATTAGCTATAGTGTCTTCACTAAGAACATCAAGCATGAATTTAACCTGCTCAGGGTTAAGAAGAGCTAACTTTCCAATTTCAACAGTTACTTCCAAAACTTCTGTTGCTTGATTTTCTTCTGCATTTTTTATGACTGCCTTTAAAATACCATCCGCCATTGATAATTCGTGCATAATACACCTCTTAAATGAATATATTTTATAAATTAAAATTTAATTCAATTTTACTTTTAATATAAAAATTATTTATAAAATATATTATAAATTAAAATTTTTAAAAATATAACTATAATAAAATTTTTAAAAATATAACTATAATAAAATTTTTAAAAATATAACTATAATAAAATTTTTAAAAATATAACATAATTAATAATTATAAAATCTATTAGATATTTAATATATAAAAATATAGTATATATTAATAATATATTATAATTAAATATTTGTAAACTCCTTATAATATATTTTTCCAAAAAATTTCAAAATAGCAATTAATAATTTTTTAAATTAAAAAAGGATCTAAAATAAAAATTCAAAAGTAAAATTTTAAATAACAATTAATACAAAATATTATATTATATACGTTATATCATACATAGGTGATATTATTGATAATTGGTGGTTCAGCATCCCAAAAATTAGCAGCTAATGTAGCTTACGAACTTGGAGATTGGTTATGTCCAATTGAAACAAAGAAATTTCCTGATGGAGAAAGGTATCTTCGAATAAAAGGAAAAATTGATAAAGAAGCAGTTGTTATCCAATCAACAGGATTTCCTCAGGATGAAAATCTCATCGAACTATTATTTTTAATTCAAAATTTAAAAGACTTAGGTGTAGAGAGGATAAAAGTAGTTGTTCCTTACTTTGGATATGGAAGGCAAGAAAAAAGATTCAAAGAAGGAGAAGCTATTTCTGCTAAGATTATAGCTAATTTAATAGAAAATTCTGGTGCTGATGAAATAATATCCATAAATCTTCATGAAGATAGTGTTAGAGACTTTTTTAATATTGAAAGTAAAAATTTATCAGCTATGGGAGCTATTGCCGAATATATTTCCCAAATAGCTATTGACCCAATTATAATAGCTCCTGATAAAGGAGCCCTTCATTTTGCTGAGGAAATAGCTGATATTTTAGATGTTAACTGTACTTACATGAATAAGATTCGACTTGGACCTGATAAAGTAGAAACCAGAATAGCTGATATTATAAATGATTTTCCAGCTGATGATCCTGAATTTGGACACTTAGCTGATAAAAACAAAAAGGAAAAACAAGTGAATATAAAATTAGTTGATGGTAAGGAAGCTATTATTATTGATGATATTATAGCTACAGGTGGAACAATCGTAAATGCAATAAATATATTAAAAGAACATGGAGCTAAATCTGTTAGTGTTTGTTGTGTTCATCCAGTTCTTGTTAACGATGCAGTTATTAAAATATATGCTGCTGGAGCTAAACTAATTGCAGGAACAGATAGCTTAAAATCAGAAGTTAGTTCTATTTCAGTAGCTAAAGTTATAGCTGATGCTTTAAGGTAAAAAAAATAGAAAAAGCTGTGAATAAGTCTAAAGTTAGCTATACTTGTGTATATTTTATAAAAAAAATAAAAAAAATATCTATTTTAAAAAATAAAGATATAAAAATATCTATTTTAATATAAAATAAAATTAAAAAAAAAATATTATAAAAAACAGATAAACTAAAAATTATACCTTATTATGAATGGCCATATTAGTTGTACAATTGCAATTTGTTAAAATAAACTCAACAACATCGCCACGTAGTTTATTATCAATAGCTTTATCGCCATTTGAAAATACAACGCTTTCTGCCATATTTTTTATAAAGTCAACACCAGGAGCACCTATAACAATTCCTTCGCTACCGACATCATTTACAATAATTACTTCCACAAAACCTTGTGGAGTTTTAAATGCAGATGAACCATTAGGTAGACCAGATATATTAATAGCTATTTTATCTTCACTTTCATTAAAAAAGGTGACTTCATCGTAAAGTGACAAATTATTGATTAAAGGAATTATTTCTATTCCATAGGTTGAATCTTCATAAGTATCATAACCATCGTCTGGATTGGTTACAATGAAATTAGAACTACTTGGAACTGTAACTTGAATTCCTTGGAAGTTTTCAACTCTAGTAGAACTATCACTCATTATAGCATAAATTCCAATACCTATGATTATTATAGCTATAATAACTATAACTAAAATTACTTTTTTATCACGAAAATCCATTTTATCCCTTTAATCTTAAAATCAAACATAACTCTTCAAAAAAATAAAAAAATAAATGAAAAGAACTAATTAGCTGGTTTACCATTATGAGTATCGTGAGTTTTCAAAGGAGTTTTAGGAACTTTATCAACTACAACACTACTAATCTTTTTCATTTTCTTAATTAAACTATTTTTTTCATTAGAAGCAAGAAGTATGTTTTCTAAAACATCACTTAAAGTGTCTACAGGAATGATTTCAATTTCGTCTTCGTATTTTTTCTCTATCATGACATCTTTCATGTTAGATCTTGGAATAATGACTTTCTTAATTCCTGCTTCAGCTGCAGCTTCTATTTTACTAGTAGCTCCACCAATTGGCAAAACGTCTCCTCGAACACTGAGAGAACCTGTTAAAGCAACAGTCTGATCAATTGGAATTTCTTCAATAGCTGAAATAACAGCTGCTGCAATTGAAACACTTGCACTATCTCCTTCAACACCATCATAGGTTTGTAAAAATTGAATATGTATATCATATTGTGATATATCAGTACCAGTATGCTTTTTAATAAGTGCACTAACATTTTGAACAGATTCTTTAGCTATTTCACCAAGTTTACCTGTAGCTATAATCTTACCTTCTTTGGTACTCTGAGCAGGGGCAGCTTCGGCAGCTATTGGTAACATTAATCCACTTCTATCTCCAATAACTGATAAACCATTTACCATACCTACTTTTCCACCTTCAGGGTTAAATACAGCATACTCTTTTCTTTGAGAAATAGACCTATCCGCTATTTGTTGCTCTAAAGTTCTTGAGTATTTTTTAGCTGTTACGACATGTTCTGCACTAACAACTTTAGCAGCTTCTTCTTTAGCTACATCTCCTGCAGCACGAACAAGCCCACCTAAGTCTCTTAACCTTAAAGTTAAAGAATCTTTTTTACCAGCTCTACGTTTTGCTTCTCTAATAATTTCATCTAAAGCTTCAGGGGTAAAATGAGGAATCCGACCATCGTTTTTAACTTCTTGAGCTACAAACTGAATGAGTTTTTTCCTGTTTTCTTCATTATCAGGCATATTGTCTTTCATAAAGACTTCATAACCATACCCTCTAATTCTTGAACGCATAGCTATATGCATACCTTCAAGAACTTGAATATTACCAGATGCAACTAAAACAAAATCACATGGAACTGCTTGAGAATGAACCATAGCTCCACTACTGTTTTCACTTTGACCAGTAATTGCATATTTTTTCTCTTGCATAGCTGATAAAAGCTCTTGTTGTGTTTTCATAGACATTGTACCAATTTCATCAATGTATAAAACACCTTTATTAGCTTTATGAATCATACCTGCTTCAACACGTTCGTGAGCAGGGGTTCCAAGACCTCCAGATTGGTAAGGGTCATGTCTAACATCTCCAAGAAGTGCACCTGCATGAGCTCCAGTAGCATCAACAAATGGTGAAAATCTTCTTTCAGCATTATTAACCAAGAGTTTTGGAGCCAAATTATTACTATTTGGTCTTATTTGAATAGATATAAATATAATAAGAAGGGCGGCTATTACTGCTTCTAATAATTTATTATAATAGAATCCTAATATAGCTATAGCTGCTATAGCAAAGAATACTACCATCATTTTCTTTTCTTCATAACCCTTTTTATTGGTTTTATTAGCCATAGCTATTTTTTTACCTTCACCAGCCGGAACTGGGCGAATTAAAGGATTATTATTATCTTCAACATTAGGATATACTAATATATCTTGAAGAACTTCAGGAGGAAGGAGTTCTGCCATACCTTTAGCTATCATTGATTTTCCAACACCAGGATCACCTATGAGGAGAACATTTCTTCTTTGTTTAGCTGCTTTTTGAATGGTTTCCACAGCTTCTTCATGTCCAATAACTTGATCAATTAAAAGAGGTGGAACTTCAATATCTTCAGAACTTCCAATACTACCATAATCTAACATTGCTTTTTCTTCATGAGGAACGCCATTTTCATCATATTCCACAATTTCATCTTCTAAAACTTCTTTAGAAATATCATCATTCTCCTTTTCTATTGTATCATTAATAATTTTTGAATTAGAATCATCCAAATTAGAAAAAGAGTTCTCTTCTTTTCCATAATCATCTAAATTTTTCTCATCTTTAACAGACAATTCTTTTTTAAACCTCATATAACTACCTCAATAAACTTTTTACCCAATTTATTTTAGTAAATAATTGATATATATTTATATCTTTATTTATCTTTAAAGTTTATAATATTTTTCATAATTTATATTAGTTTATTATATATTTCTTTTAATATATAAGATTTTGTATTTTAGTTAATAAAAGTTATTAAAATATAATTCAATTTTTTAATAAATTAAAATATATTATAAAATAATATAAAATATAATTAATAAAAAATAATATTATAATAATTATAATAAATTATATAAAAAATTATATTATAAAAATAAAAAATACTATAAAAAATTATTATTATAAAAATAAAAAATACTATAAAAAATTATTATTATAAAAAAAAATTATAAAAAATTATTATATAAAAAATACAGGTAAAACAATGACAAAATGTATAATGATTCAAGGAACTTCCTCAAATGCAGGAAAGAGTATTATGGTGGCTGCTCTTTGTAGAATATATGGAAGGAGAGGTTATAAAGTAGCTCCATTTAAATCCCAAAATATGTCTTTAAACTCATACACAACAAAAGAAAATGGAGAAATAGCTATTGCGCAAGTTCTTCAAGCTGAAGCAGCTGACATTGAACCAAGTATACATATGAACCCAATCCTCCTTAAACCAAAAGGAAATTTCACATCTCAAGTTATTATTCAAGGAAAAGCTATTGGAGATATGAATTTTTATGATTACCAACATAAGTTTCGTGAAACTGCCCTAACCGCAATAAAAGAATCTTTAGAAATATTAAAAGAAGAATATGATATTATATTTATTGAAGGAGCCGGATCTCCCGCTGAAATAAACATGAGAAAAGAAGATTTAGCTAATATGGAAATAGCTCACATGTCTAATGCAGATGTTCTTCTTGTAGCAGATATTGATAAAGGAGGTGTTTTTGCTTCAATAGCTGGAACATTTTCCCTTCTTGATGATTATGATAGAGCAAGACTCAAAGCAGTTATTATAAACAAGTTTAGTGGAAATTTAGATATTTTAATGCCTGGAATAGAAAAGATTGAAAAGATAATTGATGCTCCAGTTTTAGGTGTTCTTCCATATGATAAGGACCTACACTTACCAGAAGAAGATTCTGCATCCCTATCTGAACATGAATTTGATACAAATAAAGATATAACCATTGGAGTTATTCGATTACCAAAGATAGCTAACTTTACTGATATAGACCCATTTGAATTTGAAGAGGATGTTGGTTTGAAGTTAATTGATATTCATGATAAAATAATAAGTGATGATGGAGAAACTGATTTAGATGGAATATTAATTCCTGGAACAAGAAATACAATGGAAGATATGTTAGCTATAGAAGAATCAGGATTAGCCGATGATATAAGAAGAGTAGCTATTGAGAAAAATATTCCTGTAATGGGTATTTGTGGAGGATATCAACTTCTTGGAACTAAGATTTATGATGAAAGTAATGAGGAAGGTAAAGAAAGTTCAGTAGATGGACTTGGTCTTTTAAATATAGAAACACATTTTAAAGAGAATTCATCGGAAGAGAAAATCGTTGAACAAAGTGAAGGAATTATATTACAAGGAAATTTAAATAAAAAAGACAGTTCTAAGAAAGATAGTATTTTCTCATCAATTAATGGTGAAATAGTTAAAGGTTACGAGATTCATGAAGGAATTAGTATATTAAATGTAGATAAAGATGAAACAGAAATAGAGCCTTTACTAAAAATAAAAAAAGGTGTAGGTAACTCAAAAGAAAAGATTTATAAAAATGGAGAAGAAGGGTTATTTGATGGAGCAATAAATGGAACTATTTTTGGTAGCTATTTCCATGGTATTTTCCATAATTACAACTTTAGAAGAGAGCTTTTAAATTATATAAGAAGAAACAAAGGATTAAAAGAAAAATTCGGTGCAGATCCTTATGAAACAAAAAAAGATTATTCAATAGATAGATTAGCTGAAATAGTTGAGGAAAACTTAGATATGGAATTTATTGATAATTTGATTGAGAATAATTAAATAAAAAGCTGAAAATACTCATAACTTAGCTATACTTGTATATATTATATAAAACTATAAAAATAAAAAATAAAAATTAAAAAAATAAAAAATAAAAAAATAAAAATTAAAAAAATAAAAATTAAAAAAATAAAAATTATAAAAATAAAAAATAAAAATTATAAAAATAAAAAATAATACTAATAAAATCTTTTTTTATCTAGATAAAATATGTACTGCGGCTGTTCCACCAGTACCTCCAATATTATGAGTCATACCAATTTCAGCACCATCAACTTGGCGTTTACCAGCATCTCCTCTTAATTGCCAAACAATTTCAGCAGTTTGAGCAATTCCTGTAGCTCCAAGAGGGTGTCCTCTAGCTTTTAATCCTCCAGAAGTATTAACGGGGATTTCTCCACCGATTTGAGTAATGCCTTCTTCAACAGCTGGGCCTCCTTGACCTTTTTCTACAAAACCAAGATCTTCAATAGCTAAAATACCATTTATTGAAAAACAATCATGAACTTCAACTGCGTCGATATCTTTTGTTGTAACTCCAGCCATTTTATAAGCCTTCTTAGCAGCTACCTTAGTAGAGCCAATAGTGGTAATATCTTTTCTATCATGTAATGTAATAGTATCAGAAGCTTGAGTAGAAGCTTTTACATAAATTGGAGTGTCTGTATATTTTTTAGCTATATCTGCAGGACACATCACTACAGCTGCAGCTCCATCTGTAATTGGAGAACAATCAAGAAGTGTTAATGGATCTGCGACCATTGTAGAGCTTAAAACTCTATCAATACTAATTTCAAATGGATATTGAGCTTTTGGGTTTTTAGCTGCATTTTTGTGGTTGATAACAGAAAATTCAGCTAATTGTTCACGAGTGGTTCCATATTCATGCATGTGCCGTCTAGCCATCATTGCATAAAGTGAAGGGAATGTAACACCTTGTTGTGCTTCCCATTCTTGATCAGATGCAGTAGCTATAGCATGTGTTGCATCTACAACATCAGTCATCTTTTCCACACCTGCTGAGATTACAAAGTCATGATAACCAGAAGCTACTGCCATGACTCCTTGTCTTAAAGCTAAGCCTCCAGAAGCACAAGCAGCTTCTACACGTGTAGAAGGAAGTGGCTTCAATCCAGTGTGATCTGCGATAAGTGCAGCAATATGTTCTTGTTTAATAAATAAACCTGCAGTCATGTTTCCAACAAACATAGCATCTAAATCATTTCCAGCAATATTTGAATCTTCAATAGCACCAAGTCCAGCTTCAGCTATTAATTCTCTAAATGAATAGTCCCACAATTCACCAAATTTTGTTTGTGAAACCCCTATAATTGCAACATCTCTCATATTATCTTATCCTCATGTTAACATAAATAATAGTTATTTTTTTCAATCTTAAAATAAACATCACTACATTCTTAATTTACCTTTAAATTTAGCATAAACAGCATAATCCACATAAATTTTATTTTCAATCATATCTTTAATTTGAGGAGCTAAATCTCTCTTTTCATCAATTCCCTCATTAACTGTAAGTGTAAAAGCATCAGAACCTGAACCAGAACCATAGGAAATAGCTAAAATTTTATCTCCCTCTTTTGCTTTATCTAAAACTGAAGCCAAACCTAATGGAGTAGCTCCAGAATAAGTATTACCAATAACTGGAGTTAAAAGACCATCCTCAATTTGCTGCTTATTAAAACCAAGAGACTTACCCACTTTCAAGTAAAATTTACCATTTGGTTGATGGAAAACTGCATAATCATAATCTTCTGCACTTGTTCCAGTTTTTTCAAATATTCCAGATGCAGCACCTTTAACATGCTTAAAAAATGCTGGCTCTCCTGTAAATCTTCCTCCATGTGATGGATAAGGTTGACCTTCTCTTCTGTAAAAATCAGGTGTGTCAGTAGTAAAACTAAAAGTATCTCCAAAATCAGCTATAGAACCATTTTTAGCACCACTTTTTCCAATAATATAAGCCGCTCCTCCAGCAGATGCTGTATATTCAAGTGCATCCCCCGGAGCTCCTTGTGAAGTATCTGCACCAATAGCTAAACCATATTCTATAATATTAGAATCTACTAAACCAATAGCTGCTTGCATACCAGCAGTACCTGCCTTACATGCAAATTCAAGGTCTGCTGCAGTCATAGCGGGTGTGGCCATAACAGCTTCAGCAACAATGGTTGCAGTAGGTTTAACTGCATATGGATGAGATTCAGAACCAACATAAACCGCCCCAATCTTTTGAGGATCAATTTGTGCTCTAGCTAATGCATACCTTGCAGCTTCTACTGAAATTGTAGCTGTATCTTCATCAGGAGCTGGAACTGATTTTTCTTTCACCACAAGCCCTCTTGAAATTGCTTGAGGATTATCTCCCCAAACTTTAGCTATTTCTTCAACTTTTATTCTATATGATGGCACAAATGCTCCATATCCTATAATTCCTGCCATAAAATCACCAACATTAAATATCTTTCTTAAATTTCATTAATACACAATAAATCATCATATTTTTTATAATTTTATAATATTATATATTATTTATCATTAAATTATTTATGTTTATTAGTATATTAATATAACTAAAATTAAAGCAAAATTTAATAAATTAATTAAAATAAAAAAAAATTATATTAAAATATGATATTATAAAGAAAATATAAAATAAATTTATAAAAAATATAAAATAAATTTATAAAAAATATAAAATAAATTTATAAAAAATATAAAATAAATTTATAAAAAATATAAAATAAATTTATAAAAAATATAAAAAAACTAAATAAAATAAAGTCCTAAATGACTAAAACAAACAAATAGCTAAATAAAAAAATAAAATAAACAAATAGCTAAATAAAAAAATAAAATAAACAAATAGCTAAATAAAAAAATAAAAAAATATAGAAAATCAGAAAATTTAAAATATCCTGTTGACTATATTAAAATTATTCTAAAAATTCTACTTCAAATACGCAAATATCATCGCCCATTGCATTACATACAGTTTCTATTATAGATAAGTCTTTTTTGAAGAATGAGGTAAATATTGATTCTAAGATTCCTTTATCTAAATAACAAGTAGGTACTCCTGTTTTTGGAAGTAATTCGCATTCAAAACAATCGTAAATAGTAGCTTTTACTCCACCATTAGTTTCAAATACAATCTGACCTAAACCGTATTCACTCCAAAATTCTTGAATATTAGCAAGGAACGTATAAAGATCATCATCTTTAAAGTTTTCATATAATGCTAAACCTATTTTTTTACCAGTTTCATATACAATAGGGTTAATGTTTATGCCCTCTTGAATTAGTGTTGATCTGAAAGTGTGGAATAAAAGTCGTGAAAAATCAAAAGCTCCACTATCTTCTTTATTTATGATATTTTCTAATAGATAGTCAGTTTTTCGCTCTTTTAATTCAAAAGGTTCTGGAACATCAATTTCTCCCAAAAATCTTGAATTTATGTAAAAGATTTTTTTCCTTTGATCTTTCAAGTCAAACTTGAAAGAAATAATACCCTCTTCTCTTAATCCTTTTAAATGTGCTGAAACAGTAGATTTTGATTTACCAGTGTTTTCAACTATTTCATCGAATTCCATCTCAGAATCTCTGAGTAATGATAGAATTATTAATTTAACTGGACTTTTAATTACATTTACACCGATTTCACGATGCCCTTTAGAGAAAATCTGAATAGGTTTCTCTTTTTTTATTTGAATAACGTTGCTTACATCTTCCATGTTAAATCCCCTAAATATGATTATAAATTAATTGAATTAATTATTACCCATATATTATAATAGAATAGTCATACTATAAATACTTATAATTAATTGAATTAATTAATATTCTCAATTATTATAGAATAGCTATACTATAAATACATATAATATTTTGAATTATTACAATCATTTTATAGACATAGTATGAAATAGTAATAACTAGACATAATATATACTATAATATATATAAACGAATATTTAAGTCTTTCTATATAAATTTCTTAAAAAGCTAAAATGTTCAAATGATATAATTATAAATAATATATAAAATAATATAAAAATCTATGCAAATTATGTAAAATTATTTAAAAATAAATAAAATTTACATTATTATATATA
>Ga0082212_10003184_pt1 | contig 23419 bp, 22 predicted proteins | sample TergutNt197P3_FD_71548 | JGI IMG/M metagenome (GOLD analysis project Ga0082212, IMG submission 71548) | Neocapritermes taracua P3 segment gut microbial communities from Petit-Saut dam, French Guiana - Nt197 P3 | ecosystem: Host-associated > Arthropoda: Insects > Digestive system > Gut ... | reverse complement strand
TCATTATCGGCCTTGTTCTTATCCATTTGTTTGTTGCTGTTACAGGATTGTAGTAATATATGCAGCCATTTGTGGGATCCCATCCGTTCATGGCGTCCCTGGCTGCCCGGATTGTTGAATCGCTTGGAGACAGGTTTATCTGCCCGTCGGCAACGGCGTCAAAAGCCCCTGCCTGGTATATAACAGCTGAAAGCGTGTTTGGAAACTCCGGGTGCCTAAGCCGGTTTAAAATAACAGCGCCAACTGCAACCTGGCCTTCATATGGCTCTCCCCTCGCCTCTCCATTAATGCATCGGGCAAGAAGCTGCACATCAGCGTCATTTGAATTCACTGAGCTTGTCTGGGCATCTGCCTGAGGCATAGGAAGCCCGAGGGCAGCAAAAGTGGCTTTACCGATAATGCCGTCTACTTTAAGCCCGTTCTTTTGCTGGAAATAGCGCACCGCCTGCTCTGTAAGGGGCCCAAAGCTCCCGTCAACCGCTCCAAAATAATAACCCCAGCTCTTCAGGCGCGTTTGCACTTTTCTGACAGTCTCTGCATCCTGTGTGCCCTGCTTTAGTGAAGTGGCATATACAGAGGCAACGCATACCGAAAGAATCAGCACTGCTATAAGCAATGCTTTCGAAATCTTTTTTGTATCCATAGTATCCATCAAAACCTATTTTTTTCTAGTATCTCTCTGGAGTATTAATTTATTCATCAATTGGCATTTTTGGCGAAATGCAAAGTGAGGAGGCCAAAAGCCTTAGCTTCAGCCAAGCGAAGCCTGCCGGGCAAAAAAAGAAGGCTTAAGCAGCCTTGTTTTTTCATTTTTAAAAGTAATGAGGCTCGCAATCTATTGCGCTGCAACCAGGCAAACGGGCGCTAAAACAGCCTTTGGCTGATTAAGCGGATGCATTCAGGGTCAGAGCCGCAGCACCCCCCGACGATATGAACGCCTTTTGAATATATTGCCTCAACGCCGCTGGCAAAATCCTGTGCGCTTAGCAGGTATTTAGCCTCGCCATCAATGTATTCAGGCATTCCCCTGTTTGGCTCGCAGAGCGTTTGAATGCCGCCGGCAGCCTGTATCAGGCTGTCTATCAGCCCCAGCATTTCGCTTGGGGAGAGAGTGCAGTTAATGCCAATGGCGTCAGGGCGCTCAGCGGCAACTGAAGCAATTGCTTCACCAAGCATCTCCCCTTTCCAGCTTGCCATATTTTCATTGAAGGTCATTGATGCAAACACAGGCAGGCTGCATATTGACCTTGCTATCTGTATTGCAAGCTTCAGCTCGCCGGAATCAGAATAGGTCTCAAAAAAAATGCAGTCTACCAAACCAGCGGCTGCGCTAATGCGCTCCATGTAATACTGCTCAGCTTCGTTCCCGCTGAGATCGCATGGGGCAAGATCAAGGGCAATATATTTGCCGCTAAAGCCTTCCCGTGCAATTTGGGCTGCTTCAACAGCCATTTTCACAGTGTCAGCTGCGCTTTTGCCGATGGCGGAGAGTATATGGCCGGTAAGGCTGAAGGTGTTTGTCAGCACCATGTCAGCTCCAGCCTCAAAGTAGCTTCGGTGAAGGCCGGATACAACATCAGTGTGCGCGAAGTTTGCCCCGTAAATACTTGGGCCGTTAAACCCTTTTGCCATCATTAAAGCGCCCATTGAGCCATCTAAAAGAAGTTTGGGGCTGGCTTTGAGCCTGTCTGTTAAAAGCTGCATAAATATGCTTTCCTCTCAAATTCTTATGTTATTTATTGGCGGGAGCCAATAATGTTAGCTACAGTTAATGCAAGGCTTATAACAGCCAGGTATACAGAAAACACAACAGTTGACCCTTTTTGCACAAGCTTCTTAAGCAGCATGATCGAAGCAAGCCCGAAAGCCATTGAAACGATAAAGCCAATAGCCAATGGCATCCATGTTACAGCTTCAGAAAGCTTGAGTATATCCTTTGCTTCAAGCAGCGTCGAGCCGAGAACAGCAGGCACGGCCAATAGAAAGGAGAATTCAAGCGCGTCCTCTTTTTGCAGCCCGAATACGATGCCGCCGGTGAGCGTTGTGCCTGATCTTGTTATGCCAGGCATTATTGCTGCCATTTGAAACAGGCCTACGCCAATAGCCTTGCCAAACCCAAGCCCCCGTATGCTGCCTTTCGCATACTGCGATGCCCTTTCGCCAATAAGCAGAATAAGCGCTGAAGCCATAAATGCTACAGAAACAAAGTATATCGAGCCAAACATTCTCTCAATGGCGCTATCAAAGAGCAAGCCAACAACAGCCGCCGGAACTGATGCGGCAAGAATATACACTATGTAGTAACGGTACTTGCTTGCATGCATTCTTGGGCCCTTGCCGGTTGCTATGTCTGCAAGCATCTTAAAAAGCTCCCCAAGCACCCCCATGCAGCTCTCGCGGTATGCAATGAAAATCGATGCCAGAGTGCCTATGTGCAATACTACTGAAAAAGCAAGGCTTCCTTCGCTTATTCCAAAGAAATGCTGGGCAACTGCCAGGTGTCCCGAGCTTGATACCGGCAAGAACTCTGTTATGCCTTGAATTGCCCCCAATATTATTGCCTGCGAAACATTCATTCCTTACCTCCTAGGCATTATTACTGTATTTTAGCATAATAGCCAACAAGCCTTTTAGGCTGTTTGAAGAAAAATTCTCATTGCCAATTGCTATTGCTTCCTAGTTTTGCTAAAATCTCAAAGAAACATATGATTTATGCACAAAACTCCTTGCTGTTGCTGCGCTTATCTATAATGCGCTCTTGATGCTTCCAAAGCCTCATAAAAGCAGAGCGCTCTTTTTTAAAGAGGCTCGATTTTTGCAATAGCAATGCGAATAGCGCCACTATTCGCATTAATTCTCTTTGCGAAAACCCTATTCTGCAAGGTAAATGCCACAACGCGGCCTGCCACAATACCCCGCAAAAACTGGCACGCTGCAGCGCTGGCAATTTTGCGCACATATTAAAAAGCCACTGCGGCCAATATGCGCCGCAATAGCCGCCCCTAGCGGCTTAAGCACAAGCTGAAGCGATATTCCGCCGCCTCAAGCTGTAGCCTAAAAGCTAGGCTGCCGGCTGCTTTCCCAAGCGCGCCCCGCTGCACTCGCAAATGCCCTCTTAAGCATATGCCCCGCATGCTGCGCGCTATATATTAGATATGAAAAGAGGTAATGCCTGCCAAATGCGCACATTGTATGAAATTGCGCGGCCAGCGCAGCATAAATGCGGCATTTTGCAGATGTTTATATGAAATACCGAGACTTTCACGGCAAGAGCATTTCACAACTAGGATTCGGCGCTATGAGGCTGCCTACTTCAGGGCAAGGCTTTGGCGCTCCAATAGATATGGCCAAAACTGAAGAACTGTTTATACATGCCCTTGAAAACGGGGTTAATTACTGGGACACTGCTTATGTGTACCACAATGGAAAAAGCGAAGAGGCTATCGGAAGCATTTTAAGTGCAAACGGATATAGAAAAGAAATTAATATTGCCACAAAATTTCCCACTATGCCACAGTTTGAAGCCAGCAGCTTTGAGGATATATTTAATGAGCAGCTAAAGCGGCTTCGCACTGGCTACATTGACTTTTACCTTATCCATTCCCTTGAGGCTTCACGGTGGGAAAGCGTAAAGGGCAGAGGCATTATTGAATTTTTGGACAGCCTCAAATCACAAGGGCTAATACACCATGCCGGTTTTTCGTTCCATGACAACTATGACGCTTTTGTCAAGATTCTAGGCGACTATGACTGGGATTTCTGCCAGGTTCAAATGAACTTTCTTGATGTGGAAAACCAGGCAACGATGAAGGGCATAGAGTATGCATACAAAAAGGGCCTAAAGGTAGCGATTATGGAGCCTTTGCGAGGGGGCCAGATCATCGGGGTAAAAGGGCCTGATGTCGATAAGATTAAAGAAGATACCGGCTATAGCGAAAAAACAGCGGCAAAAGCATGTTTCGATTTTTTGTGGGACAGGCCTGAGATACTTACGGTTCTCAGCGGCATGAACCGCATGGAGGATTTGGCCGAGAATATTGCCAACGCCTCAATTGCCGAAGTCGGCGGCTTGGGCGAAATCGAAAAGAGCTTCCTAAGCCGGCTCAAGGAGCTAATCGAGGAAAGGCAGGCCATTAAGTGCACCCTGTGCGAATACTGCCTTGAAGGCTGCCCGGCTGAGATAGACATTCCAAGGGCATTTAGGGCATACAACGATGCGAAAGCTTTTGATTCCCCCAGGATGGGCGCAGGCCAGTTGAGGCGCTTTAACCCGAATATTACAAATTGCCAGGACTGCGGAGCATGCGAGGAAGTTTGCCCTCAGCAGCTGCCTGTGAGAGAGCTAATCAACGAAGTTATAGAATTTTTCCAGCTATAAGCAAAACTGCATAAATAACAAAGAGGGTTTGGCAATGAAACAGCTTCATATTGTTGGGCTGGGAAGCGGCGATGGCTGTGATATAACAGTTCAGTCGCTCCAGATTATTAAAAGCTCTGATAAGGTTTATCTGCGCACAGCTATGCATCCGTCAGCGGAGATGCTAAAAGGCCTTGGCATTGAATTTGAGAGCCTTGACAGGTTTTACACAGAATCTGATACTTATGAAGATGCATACCAGGCCATGGCAAGCGAAGTGGCAAACAGCGCGCATGCAAATTTATGCTACTGCGTGCCCGGCAGCCCGAGCTTCTTTGAAGAAAGCGTGGGCATAATAGTTGAATTATGCCCGCATGCACAGCTATACCCTGCTGTTAGCCCTGTTGAGCATATTCTGGCCAGCATGGGCATGGATGCTTCAGATTCATACAAAATCATAGACGCCTTTAGCATTTCAGAGCAAAAGCCTGACATTCACACAACGAATATAATATTTCCTGTATACAGCAGCGAGGCTGCTTGTGATGTGAAGCTGGAGCTTATGCGCTTTTATTCAGATGAATTTGGGGTTTATGTGCTGGAGGGCCCAAAGTCAAGCCCCGTCGGGTGCCCTCTGTCGGATATTGACAAGCAGGGCTTTCTTGGGCAGAACTCCGTTGTGGTGCTTCCGCCTGCTGCCTTCACAGATACCCTCTCATCATTTGACAGCCTGGCAAGCATCTTTGCTTTGCTGCGCTCAGAGAACGGCTGCGAGTGGGACAAAGAGCAGACTCATGCCTCACTGAAAAAATACTTGGTTGAAGAGTGCTATGAAGCCATAGAGGCGATTGATTCTGAAAACCCGTATGATCTCATGGAGGAGCTGGGCGATATTCTGCTTCAGTTTATGCTGCATTGCCAGATAGCCAGCGAGGATGGGGAATTTGATGCTTATGACGCTATCAGGGGCCTTTCTGAGAAGCTGCTTCGCCGCCACCCGCACGTTTTTGAAAGCGGCAGCCTCACTGGCAGCCAAGAAGCATGGGATGAGGCAAAAGACAATGAGAGGGATTACGAAAGCGAGTCAGAAAAGCTGTATGCAATAGCCAAAAGCCTGCCATCGCTCATCTACGCCCAAAAAGTGCAGGAGCGCGCTGCAGCCAGCGGCCTTGATTTTCAAAGCGCTTTTGATGCAGCAATCAGGCTTGCTGAAGAGGCAGCTGAATTCCTGGCAAGCGGCAACAGCCAAGAGGGCTATTCAGAGAGCGAATGCGGCGACATTATATTCAGCGCTGTTAATGCGGCAAGGCTCAGCGGGATTGACGCTGACACGGCGCTTTACGGCTCGTGTTCTAAGTTCCTGTCTCGTTTTTCGGAAATGGAGCGAATTCTTACAAACGTTGGCAAGAGATTTGTCGATATAACGTTAGAAGAGTCTGAACTATATTGGCAATTAAGTAAAAATAATATCAATAACAACAATATCTATTGATATAGCGCATACTAGCGTGTATTATTTAACCGTGCCTCGCTAACTAGCATGCAGGCTACAAACAAAAAAACAGATAAGGCAGACAGGCTTTGCTGTGCTGCAATACAGGGCAATTAGGCGCCTGAATGGGCCCAGCATCCAGCGTATGCCGTATCATTAGTCGGCCAATGGCGATCAATGGCTGCATGCCTAAAAGAGTGTATGCTGCTGAAAAAAATCAAGCGCCAAGCTTTGTTAGCAGAAAAGCACTGCTATAATTAGAAATAATAAATGGCGCTTTTATGCCAAACCAACCGTGAAGGCACACGGGGCTCGCTATTGGGGCATTTAAGCCTTATATTATAGAAGCCGCCGCATAAACAATGATGCCAAAGGCAGCATCTGGCGTGCAGGCATGCCACTAGACACACTTATATATATCAGGAGGATTTATAATGAATAAAGCTGAGCTTATTACAGCTATAGCTGATAGAGCTGAACTTTCCAAAAAGGATGCCGAGAAAGCGCTGACAGCTTTTATCGAAACAGTTTCAGATACACTAAAAGAAGGCGAAAAGGTATCTTTAGTAGGGTTTGGTACATTCGAAGCCAGGGAGAGAGCGGCTAGGGTAGGTATAAATCCTAGAACCAAAGAAAAGATGAACATTCTAGCTTCTAAAACTCCAACTTTCAAAGCCGGAAAAGCTTTTAAAGAGATACTTAAATAGAGTTATTATATTGCAGATGGCACATCTCACGCTAAGAAGGCGGTTGCTTTGAATAACGGCAAAGCAATCGCCTTTTATGATCTAAAATTCCTGCGTGCGCCTTGCATTGCGGCAAGCGATCTAAGCGAAAAACATATATTGCCGGCGATATGCTTAGCGCCATGCGCTTTATACAAAACTCCCCATTGAATTAGCGGCAAGGCCAGCAGCTTGGGCTGTCCGGGGCAGCCAATATAGCCTGCCCGCCAAGCCATCATTTTTAATAAATATTTAATATACACCATCAAATGCTGCAAACCTTTAGAAAACAATGTTTTTGTCTATTAAATTGGCATTTCTTTGCGTTCAGCCGGGGATATGCCATTTTTGCTTCAAGCATAAACCCTCCATCTTTGTAATGATCTAGAACTTGTATATTCCCGAAATGCATGATATTATACAATCGATCAAATATACAATACTTATTCATGTTTATTATTAAAATCAAGTAAGAGAGCTTTTTAGCCAGCAAATGGGCAAAATATTGAATTATTCGTGCTTGAGCACAAAAGCCAATTGTATATGGCACAACTATGCCAACCGAGAAATGCCAATATAAAGTGGCTTCGAAACATTTAGCCCAATTTTGAAATATTAAATATAGACAAGAATGCACCAAGGCAGCAGCGCGGCACTACCTGATTACTTGCTATTCATTTTATTAGTATAGCAATAGTGTATACTTATGAGACTTAATTATAATTAATAATTTTAAGCGCTGATGGCATAAAGCCCGCCAAGGAAGGGAGAAGAGACAGCCGAGTGTGCAGGCTTATATAAAATTTGGAGGTGCATATGACTGACACGTCGATGCAAAAAACCATGCCCAAGAGCTTCCCATATTTATGGATGTTCCACAGCGCAGGGCAAATGTTTGGCTTAATGGTAGCCATGCAGTTCATGAACATATTTTGGCAGGATTCAATTGGCTTAACTCCTGTATTTATTGCAACATTTTTAACAATAGCCCGCAGTATTGACTTATTTATGTCAGTAATAGCAGGCCCTATTGTCCAGAAGACAAACACAAAAATGGGCCAGTTCAGGCCTTGGGTTTTAGGAAGCGCCATAGTGGTCCAAATAGGCGTTGTCCTGATGTTTATCAACCCCAGCGTATCAACTACAGCTAAAGGCATCATTGCCGGCATAGGCTATCTGCTGCAAAACGCCCCAATGAACTTCTTCGTTGCTGCAAACAACGGCATCATGGCCAAGGTTGTAGGAGCAGATATGGAAGGGCGCAGAACCATTCAAATGCGCCAAATGCAGGGCACAAACGCAAGCAGCATACTTATCAACGCAACAATGCTGCCGCTGATTACTTATTTCAACCAAAAGATCAACCCCATGGGGTACTTAGTTGTAGCCGTCATATTCGGAGCATTGTGGATAGCCACTACTTTTGTAGTATTCTTCATGACTAAAGACTATGATCAGTATGTTCCGGACATGATAGCAGCCAACTCACCAAAAATAACTGAAATATACAAAGATGTTGTCAAGAACAGCCAGATATGGGTGCTCTTTCTCCAGAACCTTATTACAATGGTCACAATGTTCGCAATCGGGGCCCTTGGCATGTATTATTGGATGTATTCAGTTGGCGATATGAAGCTGCAGCCAATCGCTGCAACGCTGGCATCTGTAACAGGCCTTGTTGCCTCGTTTACTATTGCTCCAATAGGCAGAAAGCTCAAGAAGAAAAACGCCGTTCTAATCGCAACAGGATGGAGCATTCTATGCAGCGTTGCACAAGGGTTTTTCTCGCACGGCCGTCCATATGCCTACATGGTTATTGCAACGCTCTCCGCTCTTGGAATGGGCCTGTCGCAAAGCGTTGGCATCACGCTATGGCTTGACGCCGCAGAAAAACAGCTATATGAAACAGGCATTGACACAAGGGCAGCAACAATGTCCGTATCCAGTATTGGCATGAAAATAGCAATGGTTGCTGCAGCGCCGCTGACGCCTTTGCTCTTTAAGATGATTGGATTCGTGCAAAATTTTGATGAAAATAATGTATTCTTAGGCTCAACAGTTTTATATCCGGAAAGAATCATCAAAGTGTGGTTCTGGACATCAGCAGCTATTACTAGCTTATCATTGGCTATCTTCTACTTCGGCTATAAGATTACGGATGAGGAAGCAGCAATGTATGCTACTGAAAACCAGAAGAGAATGATGGAGAAAATGGGCGCTATGGGCGGCCCTGGTGGCCCCGGCCCTGGCGGTCCTGGCCCTGGCCCTGGCGGCCCTCCGCCACAAGCAAAAGAAGAGAAAGAATAAGCCCTATAACTCTAGCTAAGCTGTACAGCTTCAAGCGCAGGCGTTGCGCTTGGGGCTGTTTTTTTTAGTATAATGCTGTTTGCAATTCTTATGCGCCAAAGCAAGTGAAAAGCGCCTTTGCCCAATGAAAGCAAAAAGCGCTTATGCTGCTTGGCGAGAGTTTAAAGCGAGCCTGTTGCCGGCAAAAGCGCGGCATTTAGCACTCCGCAGTTATGACAGATTTCGCCACTTGACACTTTTTTGCATATTAGAAGGAAACTAACGCAAAATACATGCGTATAACAAATACTTACGAGGAAAGGTAAACATGAATACTTCAAAGCCAAAAGCAGGCTCTGCTAAGAAAACTAATTCTACAGCATCCAAGCCAGCGAAAAGCACCACTAGCAAAGCTTCATCAAATAAAACCACTTCAAAGGCTGCAAAAGCGCCAACAAGCAAAGCCTCAACAAGCAAAACCACTACTAGCAAGGCAGCTTCCAGCCGCTCAACATCAAGCAAGCAAAGCAAAACAGCTACAAGCTCTAAAAAGCAAAGCATGGCCAGCACAACCACAGGCATGAAAACAGTAAGCCGCTCAATGAACACTTTGACCAGCATACCGAAAGTATCGCCAGGAGCACAAAAAATAACCGCTCTTGTCAGAAGCTCAGGCACGATTACGGGCTACCAGCTATCTGACGGCAGCGTGCTAAATAAAGCTGAAGCCCTTCGCTTAGCAAAAAAAGGCGGCATTCAAGGCATTGGCATAGCAAAGCGCAATGGCAATGAATACCTTAAAACGCTTCCAGACGGCTCAAACAAAACCAACCTTACTAACTTGCCTAGAGTGTCTGTTTAAGCAAGCGGCTAAGCAAAACAAAAAGCCTGCGCTCAAAAGCAGGCTTTTTGTTTTGTGCAAGCCATATCTTACGCTTCAGAAATAAATTGGATGCGCACTCCATTTGGATCTGAGACAAAGAAGAATTTTACAGTTGGCTGAGGCGATGAAACTTCGCTTGGCTCAAATCCAGCCTTCTTCAGCGCTTCGGCGGTATCATCAAGCGAATCGCTTGCAAACCCAAGCGATATGTCGCTCCCATACGAAAAGCTGTCTCTCTGCGCATTGTAGATTAGCTCCACTTGAGTGCCGCCAGAGGCAAGAAACACTATTTGGCTAGGCCCAGACGCAAATTCGCGCACAACCTCCAGTCCAACGATGTCTTTATAAAAAGACAAAGACTCCTGCATGTCTTTTACAGAAATAGTTACATGCCTAAATTCCATAGCAACTCCTTTCGTGCTGCACAGCAACACATATATGCTAATTATACCAAAATTCACCGAATTTTTAGCAAACAAAAAAATGTAGATAAGCAAGAAAAACATTGATTTTTGCTTTGCTCTTTTGTATTATAGGTCTTGACTCATTAGCTCAGTTGGTAGAGCACCTGACTCTTAATCAGGGTGTCCAGGGTTCGAGCCCCTGATGGGTCACCATTTTTTTTTATTAGCAGGTTTCGAAAACTATACTTTTTGGAGTCTATTTTTTTACACCTTTTTTTACACCTTAAACATGCCTATAAACTCATTTCGCCATCCATATGCCGCACCCCAACAAGGGCAGCTGGCTACACATAGCTGAGTGCGAGCTTAGCACGCAATGCCTGAAAGAAAGGGCTGAAAGCATAGAGAAGCTGAATTTGTCGCTGACAGCGTGGGCGTCTGATCAAAATTTGAAGCAGAGAGGGGTTGACTGGCAGTTTACTGCTGATGGCGCAAGGATAAGGCTTAAGAGGCTTTATCCTGTCCCAATGATTAATGATGAAGATTTAGATATGCCAGAGCACTGTTATGTTATAATACGAAAATAAATTATGCATAATAATACAAATACAAAAAGCCCATATGCTATATGGGATGAAGGGGTAGTAAATAGAATATAGGCTTTAGCTGGCAGGTGATAAGCTGAAACCAAGGGTCTTGGCCTCAAAATTCAGCCTCTTTATTCGATGCAGCTCTTGCTTTTCCTTTGCTTCGTCGAACATGCATAATTGAAATAGACCTGTAAAAAGAAGATATTGTTGGACATATACATTGAGATAAAGGAAATATAGTCCATTATTGTGTATTACGCTCGGAGAATCCATCTATTCCGGTCAAATAAGTCCACTATCACGAAAGGAAGTCCATAGTGTGGTAGTGCTTGAAGGTCGATTAATAATCGACCTCTTGTGCGAGCGTTATTTTAAGCCTTAAGGAACAAGATGAACGGCTTTGCCGCTCTTGATGATTGAAAAGCACTCCATTTCTACTGCTTTCAAGTTTCATTTGAAAGAAAAACCAAGTGTTCGCATCATACTAAAAAGTGTAGAATATGGTACGCCGAATGCCTTTGCCACATCAGGGATTCTCGGTTTACCAGAAATTGATGAACCAAGTGCATTATCAGGTTGCTCGAATGATATTATTGTATATCCTTTTGCTTTAGCTGCTGCAACTATCGCATCAGCGCAATTTATATCAGCCCATTTATATAAAGCTCTTTCATTATAAAGACTTTTGCCTTCCAAGGATACTGCATTTTGGATGTGGTCCATTACTTGCCGGTAGATATTGGTAACATCAGAAGTACTGTGGCTAACTTGCGCGAAACTTAGGCTTAATAGCCATTCTTTCAACTCATCATTTCCTTTGGCTACTTCATCGTATACTTTACTCATAACTGCAATGTTGCCGTTTTCTATATGTACTTTCAGAAAGTCCCAAAAAGTCGGAGCAATATCAAAGGGATAATAGTTATGGTAAGGAGTTATAAATGAATTTGTATCTATTAAGAAAATTGTTTCGTTCATTCACGCTCTCCAAGTAATTTCTTGTACAGATCATTAAAAGTTGAGCGGTTAGTATTTGTCAATCGAAACGCTTCGGTATGCAGAGTTTTCCCATCTTGTATGCCGTCATGAAGTGCATGCAAGAATTTTGGGTCTATCCTTGATGCATGTGTCTTGTAAAAATCGCCTCCGGTCCTTGCTCCGCTAGCTTTTGTAATATAGCTTGCCAGTTTACTTAAAACTTGGTATTCCTCATTTGTAATGTATTTGCTGTCAAGCGTTCGCCGAAGAACAACAGATTGGCTGCATTTAAAATAGGAAGCAATCGCTTTAGTTTTCTCTTCTATTTCGCCACTGATACTACTCCATTTTTCTTTAAAAGCTTCAACTGGAGCAAGTATTTCAGCAGTAACAGCATTACAGACGGATTCATGATGCTCTTTAAAATGCGACTCTCCGTCAATAGAGTTAAAAAGACTGCTTATGCCAAAACAGGTATGGGTAAATTCATGCAAAAGCGAAAAAAGCATACCCGATTTTGTGTCTGTTGAGTTAATAAAGATCAGAGGGGCATACTCATCGAAAAGTGTGAAAGCGCGAAATTCATCTAATTTCAACGTTCTTTTCGTGTTAAGGCCAACTATACCGCTCATCATGACCATCACGCCGCTATTGCTTATAGTTTCACGGATAGATTTAAACGCGTCATCGGCTTTGTTAAAATTATTATGCCAATCCTCAGGTAACGCAAGCAGATCACGTACTGCTCTGGCGAGATCATAAACTCCGCTGGCAGCATCTAATGATCCGGCAAATGTTATTTTCTCGCTATGTGAAGCAATAAGGTGATCTCTCATCCATTCTTGTATTTCCTCCATTTTTCTCACAGTATCAATCAAATCGCGGCTCGGGTTCTGCAATATTGAGCTATCAGTCCGAAATTCGAGAATGCCCAGGTTTTCAACTGGTGGAGAGCTCAAAAAAAAGTAACCAAGAGGAATTCGTGTTTTCTTGCTAAAGGCTTCTAACTGGTTGAAGGTGGGCTGCTTTTTGCCGCTTCGCCATAAATCTAGAGTCACACGTGCATCGTCATTTAATGCTACAGAAGCATTAACCCAGTCTAGTATATTATTCGAAATCTGAATGGTATTTGGCATCGCAAACCTCCTTCTTTAAAATTCCATACTTCATATTATACTGGTATTGTATACTATTTAGTGAAATTCTGTTCGAACGCTGCATTAAATAATACAACTTTTCAGAGCTTGAATAAGCATATTACTGTTATGTAGTGCCGTTTGTCAAGCAGATTCTTTGCCTATATTCAGTTTTAAAGCAGCTCACATATTGATTATACAACAGCTTGCTTTTCATGTCGAAACTTCATACGCAATCGTGCCACTTGCCGTTGGAACAGCCAGCATCTTCATTTCCTTTCTTTATTCTGTCCACTTGGAATGCCTGCTACACAAGCGATCAGGGAGACACTCGCCAACCTAGTCTTTTGCTAAAGCTGCAAGAAAACGGGAACGCAGTGAAGCAAGGCCTGCTGATTCCGGCCTTGCCAGTGCTAAGAAAGTATTATTCAGCTTCTATCTGGGAAGTGCAGGATGGGCATTTTGTTGCTTCCAAATGGACTTTAGTCTTGCAGTAGGGGCAGAAGCGATCAGGTATAGGCTCTTCTTCTTTTTTCGCAGGCGATAGCATTTTGTTTATTGCGCGTGTTAGCACGAACACAACGAAAGCCATGATTAAAAAATTAATAACAGACGTAAGGAAAGCGCCATAGCCCAATGTTGCCCCTCCAATATCTAGTGCTAATGAATCCAGGTTCTGCCTTGCAAATAGGCCAATGATGGGCGAAAGTATGTTTTCAGTTAGCGACGCTACGACCCCTTGAAATGCTGCGCCGATAATCACGCCAACAGCTAGCCCTAAAACATTCCCCTGCAAAGCGAACTCTTTAAACTCTTGTATAAATTTTTTCATTGAATTTCTCCGTGTTTTTTGTCAATATTGCATTGCCGAGCCTTGCATCCCACAGGCAGTTGAGGCATTGGATGCAAATAAGCTATTTACTCTGAAAGTATAAAATATAAGCTGAATTAGGCAGCAAATGCCTATTACCGACAAGCTTTATTATACATGCAATCTTGCTGCTATGAAATAAAGCAGATACCAAAACACCTAGGTATTATTGGCATTTCCAGCTTGGCAGCAAAAAAGCAGCCCTTTGGCAAGGCTGCTCTTTATATGGTTTTGCCACATTGGCTTCAGTTATTTGGCATGCTGGCAAATTGCTACTTGGACTTTATTCGCTCCCAGACATCAGAGTATACAGTTACAAACTCGCCAGGGTCTCTAAAGATTTCACAGCGATCCATAATTTCATCAGTTGGGAAATATGCTTCACTGTTGCCCCAGTCTGTTTCGCGAAGTTCAGCTTCAATATTTTTATTTGCTGTTGAGTACATAACTTCTTCTGCGTTCATAAGCGAAATGTCATCTCTGCACAGGAAGTTAATGTATTTTTCTGCCATCTCTTTATTTTCAGATGTCTCAAGTATCGCTGCTGAGTCAAACCACTTGTTGCTGCCTTCCTTTGGAACTGAATAAGCCAGATCAGGGTTTTGCGTAATGGAGTATACTGCGTCCCCTGAATAAGTCACTCCAAGAGCGCCTTCCTCGCCTATAAGCATTTCCTGCATGATGTCAGTATAGTATCCGATTACTAAAGGCTTTTGGCTGACGAGAAGCTCTTCCGCTTCGGTTATTTCATCCATGTTGCGCGAGTTCATCGAATACCCAAGATATTTGAGGGCGACGCCAATAGTATCCCTTTGGGAGTCGTACATAATTATATTGCCTTTATACTGTTCGTCCCAAAGAATGCCCCAGCTGTCAACTGGCCCGTTAACCATTGCCGTATTATATAAAATCCCAACAGTCCCCCAAAAATAAGGAACAGTATAGTCATTTCCAGGATCGTAATCCATGCCAAGAAGCTTAGGATCGATGTTAGCCATGTTTGGTATGTTAGCTTTGTTTAACTTGTAGAGCATTCCTTCCCTTACCATCTTCTCGACCATATAGTCTGAAGGAAAGACAACATCGCATGGCGATGAATTCTGCTTGGCCTTGACATACATTGACTCATTGGAATCGTAAGTTGTGTATACCACCTTGCAGTCGAATTCCTCTTCAAACATATCGTTGACTTCAGGGTCAATATAAGCGCCCCAGTTGAGCACATACAGTGTTTCTGAGCGGGCCTTGGTGCACCCGCTAAATGGTGCTGCAGCTAAAAGCACGCAGCAGAGCAATGCTATTGTTTTTTTCATTTCTCTCCCCTTTTTGAATTATTTGATAAAGCCCTTTTATTAATTATTGCCAAAAGCGCTGTTACAACTAATATCATTATCGTCGACAAAGCATTTATTTCAGGGCTTATGCCCTTTTTTGCAGCAGAATAAACATAAATCGACAGGTTTGTGACGCCTGAGCCTGTATTAAAAAAGCTTATCACGAAATCATCGATAGAGAGCGTAAAAGCTAAAAGCGCCCCTGTAGTTATTCCTACGCTAATATCAGGGAGCACTATTTTATAAAAGGCCTGCCAGGGCGTTGCGCCGAGGTCAAGAGCTGCTTCTACCATGTTAGGATCCATCTGCTTGAGCTTTGGCAGCACAGACAGAATAACATATGGAATACAAAAGCTGATGTGGGCAATTAGCATAGTCGCAAACCCAAACTTTATTTTTGCAAACGCAAATGCAAGCATCATAGAAATGCCGGTGACAATGTCGGTATTTATTACCGGTATATAATTCAGGTTGACATACACTACCCTCATAAGGCCGTCAAGGGAATCTACCGCTATTGCAGTGAAAGTCCCTATTATTGTTGATATTATCGTAGCCAAAACCGCGCATAAAAGAGTGTAGTATAAGGCAGACATAATATCGCGGTTGTTGAAAAGGGCAATATACCACCGCAGGGAAAACCCGCCCCACACCCTGTTTGTTTTGTTTTGGTTGAACGAATATACTATCAATACGCCTATAGGTGCGTATAGAAAGAAGAGTAGCGCATAAATATAAGCCTTCTCAAGCCTCTTTACCAAAGCGCATCCTCCTTGCTGCCTGAAGTGTCAAATTTATTTAAAACCATCATGCTTAGCAGAACAAAAGCCATGAGGATCATTGATATCGCAGATCCGAAATTCCAGTCGCCTTTTTGCAAAAACTGGTGTTGAATAAGATTGCCTATATACATCGTATGCCCGCCTTCCAAAAGCTCAGGAATGACGAAAGTTGATACAGCAGGCATAAATACCATTGAAATGCCGGTGATTACCCCCGGCATGGACAAAGGCATTGTTATCTTCCAAAATGCTGACCATGAGCTTGCCCCAAGGTCTTTTGCAGCCTCCAGGTAGGACGGGCTGATTTTTATCAGAACAGCGTAAATAGGGTAGATCATAAACGGAAGAAAGTTGTAGAGCATGCCCAGATAAACAGCGCCTCTGGTATACAGGATGCTTACGGGCCCAATGCCAATAGCCGAAAGCATTTTATTTATTAGCCCGTTCCTTCCTAAAATATTCATCCATGAATAAGTTCTCAGCAGAAAGTTCATCCACATGGGAAGTATTGAGAGCACGAGAAAGATATCTCTTTGCTTTCTGGGCAGCACGCTGATAAAATAGGCAGCCGGATACCCGATTGCGAGCGATATTGCGGTTGTTATTATCGCAATATACACTGATTCCCATAAAACCTTCATATAAAGCGGCGAAAAAAAGTTTGCGAAATTCTTAAAAGTCCATGCCTGCCCCTGGCTTGAGCGCATTGCATATATGGCCATTAAAGCCATTGGCGCCAATGTGAAGGCGATCATCCACAGGCCATATGGAAGGGCAAGCGCTTTTACTTTCTTGCTCAATATCTAATCCTCCCATTCTTCTTCATCCATTTCCTGATCCATCTCAATAAGGTCTTCCTCGTCCAAAATGATCATTATGTCGTCAGAGTCAACATCAAGGCCAACCCTGTCGCCTGGCTTGAGCGCTGTTATGCTCTCAAGAAGTATTGTGAAATCGCCGATCTTGGCTACGCATTCATACCGCTCGCTGTGGTAGGATGAATACTGTATAACAGCTTCAAGCTTTGCGCTCTTGTCGGCTTTGTCCAGGATTATCCAGTCAGCAGGCTTTATTACTGCCAAGACATCCTGGCTTTGCCCTGCTATTTCGTGTTCGCATTCAAAGTCGGCGCCTAAGAAGCTGACAACATTGTCCTGCTTCATTTTTGAGGAAATAATATTTCGCTGCTCTGCGCGCATTATATGAATGGCGTTTGGCACAAAGCTCAGCCCCACGATATCGCCCGGCGACTTCTCAACGGTTGACTGCACTAAAAACTCCATCTCGCCGATGTCAGCCTTGTATTCGTAATGCACGCCTTTAAAAGTAGAGGAGATTATTGTCCCTGTAAGCTGTGCATTCTCCAGGCTGCTGAATTCGATGTCTTCAGGCCTTATTACCACTTTAACGCTTGTTGTTTCGGGGAATTTTTTGTCTACGCACTTAAACTTCTTGCCAAGAAACTCAACTTCATAGTTTTTGTGCATTACAGCATCGATAATATTGCTTTCGCCAATGAAGTCAGCCACATAGCTGTTTATCGGCTCATCATATATGTCTATTGGCGAGCCGATCTGCAGTATTTCCCCTTTTCTCATAACAATGATCTTGTCCGAAAGGCTTAGTGCCTCTTCCTGGTCGTGAGTTACATAAATGAACGTTATCTGCACTTCTTTTTGGATTCTTTTCAGCTCCTGCTGCATCTCCTTGCGCAGCTTCAGATCAAGAGCGGAAAGCGGCTCATCGAGCAGGAGGACTTTTGGCTCGTTTGCAAGGGCTCTAGCTATGGCAACCCTCTGCTGCTGGCCACCGGAAAGCGAGGAAACATCCCTGGAGCCGTAGCCGCTCAGGTTTACAACATCAAGGTAATAGTTGACCTTTTCCTCTATTTGTTTTTTCGGAAGCTTCTTTATGGCAAGCGAAAAAGCTATGTTGTTAAATACGTTCATATGGGGGAAAAGCGCATAGTTTTGGAAAACAGTGTTAACCGGGCGCTCATTGGGCGCTGCGTCGTTTATTTTTTTGCCGTATAGGTAAATATCGCCGCTTGTAGGGGTTTCAAACCCGGCTATCATGCGCAGTATTGTAGTCTTTCCGCAGCCGGACGGGCCGAGCAAAGTTACAAATTCGCCTTCTGCAACATTGAAATTGATATAGTTAACAACGACTTCGCCATCAAATTCTTTTGAAAGATCCCTAACTTCGATTATAGTATTACTCATTTTCCACCCGTCACCTCAAATCAGCAAAACAATTATCAATACAACAGTTCTATTATTGTTGTCAATAATCAGCTATAATAAAGCCAAAGCCATAAACTGGCTGAGCATGCTTATGAACGAAAGAGTTTGCGGCATTGCTGCAGGCTTATGCCCTATTGCTGCCATTGAGCGGCAAAGGCATAGCGCCTAAGAAAAATCTTGCAGCTAACTTGGCTGATTATACCACAAAATTTGCGTTAGGAAATAATTATTGCCATATTGCAAATTGATAAGGAAAACTATGTGTGGCAGATATTACTTTGGAGACGCCGACAGCTATCCTGATATTTCATGGGCTATAGAAAAGCTGAAAGGCGAAAGCTTCGCGACAGGCGAAATCTTCCCTACCAACAACTGCGCTGTTTTGGCTGTGTCAAACAGCGCTATAGAGCCGGCAGTAATGAAATGGGGGTTTAAAGGCTTCTCTGGCAGCAGGCCGATAATAAACGCCAGATGCGAAAGCGTAGCTTCTAAGCCAACGTTCGCAGGGCCTTTCAGGGCCTCTCGCTGCATTGTGCCTATGAGCAGCTTTTATGAATGGGATGCAGGCAAGAAGCGCTATGAATTTCTAGGCAGCCCCCCAAATGCATTATATGCTGCAGGCATATGCCAATTGAGCCCGGGCGAGGAAATAATGCGCTTTTGCATCCTCACAACAAGCGCTAACGCCAGCGTGTCAGCAATACACAGCCGAATGCCTCTGTTGCTGCCCAAAAGCCTGGCCATTGAATATGCATACAGCTACGAAAAGGCGATCAGTGCCCTTGGATATGAGCCATCCGAGCTTATGTGCCGGGCATAGGCAGGGGCCATTAGCCGGCAACAAAAATACCCCCGCCACGCAACAGCGATGGCATAGGGGTTTTTTATATATTGATGCTTAAATGCCACGCTTTCCCGTTTTGCTTGGCTCTTACTCAAAGAGGCCTTGGCCTGGCTTAAACACAGAGCTAAACAGGAATATGCTAAGCATCATGATAGCCCCGGAAATAACAGTGATCCTTTGCAGCATCGCTTGCAGGCCTTTGGACTTTGACTTTCCAAAAAGTGTATCTTCACTGCCGCTGAGCGTTGAGCTAAGCCCAGAGCCTTTGCTTTCCTGGAGCAGAACAGAAAGCACAAGGGTGATGCTGGAAGCAAAGATCAATGTTGATAAAAATACTTGCATAATTGCCTCCTACTAATAACATCACATTATACATCACCGCTGAGAGCATAGCAATCAGTTTTCTTCAAGTGCAGCTGTAAACAGCTCGGCAGTCAGCTTGGCGATTTCGCTTTTCTTCAGTATTTCGCTTTCAAAAAGCTTTTTTGACAATCGCTTTAGAACTTCGCTGTTTTCCTTTAGCGCCTGCATGACCCTGCTGTAGCAAATATCAAGGATTCCAGTAATTTCCTCGTTTATCTCCTTGCTCATATAAGCATCAGTCTGCCGGTTAAACACCCTGTTTTTGTACCTGCTCATGCCATATTCGCAAACCATAAGGCCAGCCAGCTCATTGGCTTTTTGAAGGTCGTTTTGGGCGCCGGTTGTCAGCTCGTCAAATTCAAGCTCCTCTGATGCGCGGCCGGCCAGAAGCACGCAAATCTTGTTTTCCAGCTCCTCTTTGCCAATGAGCATCTTGTCTTCGTTGCTTCCATCAGCAAGCATGAAGCCCAAAGCTTGGCCATGCGGGATTATGGTTACCCTGTCAGGAACTGTTTTGTTGAAGATGCACTCAGCTATCGTATGGCCGGATTCATGTGCTGCTATGCTGAGCTTTTCCTTCTCGCAAAGCGCCATGTTCGGGTTCTTTAAGCCTGCGCTGATCTTTATTATCGCTTCATCCAGCTCGTCCTGGCTTATAGCTTTCTTGTTCTTCTTTATAGCTATAAGCGCGGCTTCGTTTGTGATGTTTTCGAGATGTGCGCCACTCAGTCCGCTCGTTTTTCCCGCAAGCTTCTTTACATCAACAGTTTTTGTCGTAGGCTTGCCCTTCAAGTGGACTTTTAGGATCTTTTCTCTGGCTGCCATGCATGGGTTGCCGATATAAATATGCCTGTCAAACCTGCCGGGCCTTAGCAAAGCGGCATCCAGCATATCAAGCCTGTTTGTTGCTGCAATCACAACAACGCCTTCGTTCTGGTTAAACCCGTCAAGCTCTACAAGAAGCTGGTTTAGCGTTTGGTCGCGCTCTGAGTTGTTGTCTGTATTTCTTGAAACGCCAATAGCGTCTATCTCATCAAGAAAAATTATGCAAGGGGACCTCTTGTGGGCTTTTTCAAAAATCGCCCTGATCCGGCTTGCGCCAACCCCGACGAACTTCTCGATGAATTCAGAGCCGCTTGCGTATAAAAAGCTGGCCTCTGTTTCATTTGCGAGAGCTCTTGCGATCATAGTCTTTCCGGTTCCGGGAGGCCCAAAGAACAGGATGCCCTTAGGAACTCTTGCGCCAAATTTCTGGTATTTTTCCGGGTTTTTTAAGAAATCTGCAACTTCTTCTATTTCTTCCTTAATTTCTTCAATACCAGCAACATTTTCAAACTTTATATCATTTTTCACTACTTTTGTAAACTTCCCATCATCTGTCTCAGGCACAGTATTGTTTTGGTAAGAATAGGGCTTGCGCATAAGCTTCGAAAATACTGCAAATATAGTGTAGTTAACAAGGCAGTAGGTTACCAGAAACCAGTTTTTTTGCAGTGCTGCAAAAGAAACTACAGCCAGTGAAAAAGCTGCTAAAAGCCTCGTATATGCTTTATTGTTGCTCTCCATGAATGTCTCCTATACTCGTGCGAGCGCTTCAAGATTATTATTGATGAAAACAGATCAAATATACGGACATTTTTTAAAAGCTGGTATGCTATAATTGTCTTGATAACTTTATGGGGGTATGCATATGGCAAGCGATAACGAAAACAATGGCTTTGAAGCCAAGGATGAAGTTAAGGACAAGTTCGATGATGTTGTTGAAAAATCCAAGGAATTTACTGATAGCATAATGAAGAAAGCTTCTGAATTTGCCCAGATGCTCTCTGATCGCACAAACCAGGCAACTGGTTCAGCCAGAAGAAAGTTTGAGGCAGAGAAGCTTCAGGCATCGCTTTACAAAAAGTATAGGGAACTTGGCAGGGCATATTACAGCAAAGCAAAAGGCGCTGACAATTCTCTTGAAACCGAAAGCATTATTATTGAAATTGACACTATCTTGGCAACAATCGACGAACTTGAAAAAGAAGAGCCGATTGCTATGCAAGAGAGCGACGAAGACATCGATTTTGGCGATGTAGCAGATGAAATAGCTGATTTGGCAGATGATATCAGTGATATTGTTGACGGCATCATTGATGAAATTGCTGACAAAGGCGATGATGAATAAAGAAATGCAGGGCGAAGGCTTCGCTTGCGAACAGCAGGCAAAGCTTTCGCTTTTCTTATTTTACGCATAATAAAGGAGGGTTTTATGGCCACAGTCCATAATAGAGCTGGCGCAGGCGAAATAGCAAAAACTGTGCTTATGCCGGGAGATCCGCTGCGGGCAAAGCATATAGCGGAGAGCTATCTGGGCAGCGCGAAGCTTGTAAACGATGTTAGAGGCATGCTCGCCTACACTGGCACATACAAAGGCTCTGAAATAACAGTTATGGGATCAGGAATGGGAATGCCCTCAATTGGCATTTACTCATATGAGCTGTTTACTGAATATGGTGTGGAAAGCATCATTAGAGTAGGCTCGTGCGGCGCGTACTCGGATAAAGTGCATGTGAGGGATATAATTTTAGCCCAAGGGGCATGCACAGACTCCAACTATGCAGATCAGTACGGCCTAAATGGCACTTTTGCTCCGCTTGCGGACTTTGGCTTGCTGTACAAAGCAAAGCAGGCTGCGGACAAGCTAGGCATTCCTGTCGCTGTAGGCAATACATTATCGACTGATGTATTCTATAGCTACGATAGCGAAGGGTGGAAAAAGTGGGCAGCGATGGGCGTGCTTGCTGTTGAGATGGAAGCTGCCGCATTGTATATGAATGCAGCAAGCCTTCAAAAGAAGGCGCTGGCCATACTGACTGTCAGCGACCATTTTGTCTATGAAGAAATGACAACATCGCAAGAGCGTGAAAAGACTTTTAATGACATGATTGAGCTTGCCTTGGAGTTTGCTGGCACTGCTGAGCTATAATTGTATAAATAGATATATTGAGTGATATTTAGCTGCTTATTGCAGCTTTTTTCTTATTCTTTTTGGCTTTTCTTTTTTTATCTATAATTCAAAAGCGACAAAAAACCATTTAGGCTATCATCTATTATTGGGCTGCGAGGGCAGCAGATGCGCTATATTTACGGCGAGGCATTTATACTGCAAAACTTTATAGGAAATTATATGGTGCTATCGAGCGTTCTGCGCGCAAGAAGGCGCAAAAAAGCGCCTCTTCGAGTGGCAGCGGCTTCGCTGTGCGGCGCAGTGTATGCTCTTGCGGCATTAAAGCTGGGCGGGCTGCTGGTTGGAATCGCATTCAAGCTTGCCAGCTGCGCAGCTATGTCTTTTATACTGACAAGAAAGCCTACAGCCAGGGACATAGCTATAAATGCCTGCTTAGCGCTTTTCTCCTCTTTTGCATGCGCAGGCAGCGCATTGTTCTTTAGCTTTTGCGCAGCAAAAGGCTTCTCTGGCGCCCTGGCCTATGAGCCGGTCCCGTCGCTGGCAGGCCTTATATGCGGATCTTTGTTTACGCAGCAAGTCTATAGCAAAGCATACTTGCCTCTTGAAGGGGTGCTGTATGCAAAAGCCCAGCTGTTTTATGGGCCTGATGTATGGAAAGCGTCTTTGCTTAATGACAGCGGCAACCTGCTAAAGACTCTGGGCGGCAACAGCGTTGCGCTGCTTAACGAAGCCCTCTTCAGCGAAATAACCGGTTTGGCGCACTACGCCTTTAGTACATATGAAGAGTACGAAAAAGCGTATGGCAGCCTTGAGCCCTATCAGCAAAAGCGATGCAGCGCATTGCTCGTTGAAAGCGCCAATGCATCAAATGTGCAGATCGTTTTTAAGATTGACCGCTTAGAGTTTGAAGACGGCTTGGCGCTGGAGCCAGCCTATATAAGCGGAGCTAAAAACGTCAGCGTGCACAGCTTTGACGGAGTGTATAACAGAAACCATGTTTTAGAGAGGTGCATACAAATGCAAAAAGATTAGGGCAAACAGGCACAAGGCGTTACAGGCAAATATTGAAGGGAGAGCAATCCTCGCAAGGAGCGCATAAATATGTTATGTCTATGATAGGCCAAATGATTAGAAAGATCAGGTTCAAATTTCATGTACTCACAACCAACAAAAGAGCG
>Ga0082212_10003183_pt1 | contig 23422 bp, 15 predicted proteins | sample TergutNt197P3_FD_71548 | JGI IMG/M metagenome (GOLD analysis project Ga0082212, IMG submission 71548) | Neocapritermes taracua P3 segment gut microbial communities from Petit-Saut dam, French Guiana - Nt197 P3 | ecosystem: Host-associated > Arthropoda: Insects > Digestive system > Gut ... | reverse complement strand
CACAGATGACAACAGGGAGCATGCGCAGTGCCTGCTCTATGACTAAGGCTACAGATACACAATCAGAACATGTAATATTTATTCCTCTTCCATTACAACAATGGTTGCAATTTCGCGCCTGAATGTTACGTTACACTACATTTCCTGTCTAATTTACCTGTCATAAGGAACCTGTATATTCCAAAATCAAAATTCCTTTTGAATACTTAAAAAATTAAGAAGGGTTTAAATTACTAAATGACATCTAATGTTAGTGCCACATATTCGTATATCATCTTAATTAATTTTATACATAAAATGGTCGGTTACTTCATTTCCGTTTCGTCCCTCAAATTTCTGTGTTGTTCTGACCGCAAAATTACACGCAATAAAAGCAGTACAAAATCGACCGTGGAATGACTGTTTATAAAAGACGTAGGTTAACTTATTATAAGTCGCTGTCCGTGCAGTTTATTGGGTTTATACGGAACTAACTAAAATTCAACAGACATATTTAATGCTTTTTAGAAAAGAAGTTCGATGTTCTTATAAACATTCAGCCGGATGTGTTGCGGTTATTCTGAAATATTGAATTCGTTGTTTCTATTAACACCAATAAAAGATCTGACTCTGATATTCCAAAATATAGAAATTTTAAACACTGGATTTACAAAAATTCGACAGGCCTACATATATTAGTAATAAGTGAAGAAAATATAATTAGCAGGATCTCGACCTTTAGTTTGGAAATCAGGTAGCGGTACTTGAAAATCAGACGTATTTCTAGAGATATCGAAGGAAGTTACCCTCTGATTTTCGAACGAGGAAAGTAGAACCTGATGAATATGTGTCCAGTGCCATAACTTGCCTTATTAGTAGACATAAATGATTTTGTAAACTTTGCCATTAATGAACAACAGTCCCTTATGTCCTATACGTGCAATAATGAGACTTCAAATGGTAGCTTACATAATAATAATAATAATAATAATAATAATGCTATGGCTTTTGCGTATTTCTTCCCTTAGTGACGTAAACTGCCTTGTGCAGAGATTGGGCAGCGGTCTGCTACGAGCCCAGAAGTATGCTTCAGTGACAGATAAGGTAAATACACTTCTGCATTCAGCCCCCCGGGTGTAGCCTGTTACTTTCGGCAAAATAAACATGAGAGCCAGTGACACGTGTGCAGTGAAAGATAAGGCCCAATAACTTCAATAAAAATCTCCAGGCATACAGATGAAGATCACAGAGTGCCATCAGAACCAGACGTATTCTTATTCCTTTACTGTGTTTCGTGAGCGAGGGTAATGTAACCTTTCCTAACCCCCAGCGACCTCACAAAGTGTCAGTCGTGCAGTGGAGCAGATCACGTTGTAATGAAGCGCCAGCCCATCACAACACGACTGACCTACTTCTCGCATAACCATCCCATCCCATATAAACAAACGTATACATGCACTGTACGTCACCGTAATCAGCTTACAGCATCAGGTGTGCCTACACAAACAATACTGCCACCACACACATCAACATCACGTTCAAAGGACTACGTGTTTGAATTCAGTAAAGTCTCATCAGATAAATAAACGGTGAGATATATTTATGGACAGACTGTTGAGAAGTCATTTATCCTTGCCGTGTTTTATTCGTTTATAGTTTACTTAGGCACCCCTCAGGAGCTCCAACTATTGTGTACACTGCACACAGCTTGTACGATACTGAATGGATTAGACAGAACTTAGAAGAAAGCACAATGGAGTGTTTGACACTTAATGTGACGGTGTTTGCTTGAAAAGCTGAAAAAAGCAATAAGTTATCTCAGCAAGGCAGTAGTTATACCGACCGAAATTTTAACCTGGCACATCTGGGAAAAATTAAGAAGTATACTTGTTAAATTACAGTGCAGTTGAACGTTGCTGGAAAACATGGACATAATGAGCTTCACATTCTTACTTATTTCGTAAGTTTGTTGAAATTATCACCAGAATCTAGCTTACCTCGTATGCCGTCTTCTGCTTGACAAAAAAGATGAATCGAAACAGATTAACAAAATTCATATCGATGAAACACTTTCTTTATACCGCATCTGTTTTTCTTTCATTGGCTGGCGGCATACACGCGGCGGAAGAGGGTGTAGTGAACCTTATCTTTCGTATACCGAAGCCCGCCTTTTCGCCGGTAAATCCCAAATTTCGACCGGTAGAGCCTTCATTCAAAGCGGCGAATCCGGCATTACGTTCTGTGGAACCTTCGTTTCATCCGCCGGAACCGAAATTCCGGTCCCTACAACCTTCATTCAAACCAGTCAATCCTTCTTTTCGCCCATTGGAAGTGATGCCGAAGTCTTCATTTCCCTCCGTGAATCCCCGATTTCGACCGGTAGAACCGACTTTCAAACCGGTAAATCCGGTATTTCATCCTGTGGAACCATCGTTCCATCTGCCGGAGCCGGAATTCCGGGCAGTACAACCTTCATTCAAACCGGTGAATCCTCAATTCCGAACGTTGAATGTGATTGTACTGGATTAGAGGGAAATCCCGTCAGACCAAAAAACATGAAAACACTCATGTTCCGTGCGCAACAAAACTCGAAAAGACATTGCACGGTTCATTGCGGCACTCTGTCTCCGGCTTTTTTGATTTCCCTTCAACGCGGCGGCTGCGCTTCCGGTTCAAACAATGCCGGGGCGAGTTTTTGCAGGGAATTTTTTACGTAGTTTTGAATGTTTTTTGCTTCGGACATCCGCACCACATCCCGGGCAATCACTTTGCAATCTGCGAGAGAAACATGCCGGCAGATTTGTTTCAGCCTGGCAATACTGCTCGGTGAACAACTAATCGTTCGTAGTCCAAGTCCGATTAACGTGACCGCATTCAACATGTTCGATCCTATTTGCCCGCAAAGCGACAGCGGGATAGAATGAAGCCGTGAGACATGAACGGTATGCCAAATCATACGCAACACGGCAGGATCATCCGCATTGAATAAATGATTGACGCTGCTGTTTCCCCGATCCACCGCCAATGTATATTGCGTCAGATCATTTGTTCCAATACTGTAGAAATCGGCATCTTCCGAAAACCGGTCCAACATGATCACCGCCGAAGGAACTTCAATCATCATTCCTATTGGAATGTTTTCGTTAAACGGAATCCCCGCTTCCCGCAGTTCATCCATTGTTTCTTGTATTGCTGTCCGCTTTGCTTGCCGAAACTCTTTGACCGTTGCAATCATCGGAAACATCACCCGGACATCCCCATACACACTTGCCCGCAGGATTGCCCGAAGTTGACATCGGAACAATGACCAACGTTTCAGTGCCAACCGGACACCGCGCATTCCCAATGCCGGGTTATATTCCCGCACGGCACCGAACCGGTCAGATGTTTTATCGTCGCCGAAGTCGAACGTCCGAATCACGACCGGTCGTCCCTGCATGGTTTCTGCAACGCGTTTGTACGCATCAAAATGTTCATCTTCCGTCGGATCCCGGTCTTGGACGAGATACAAAAATTCGGTACGGAATAGTCCGATTCCTTCTGCTCCGCGTTGGACCGCATTTTCGGCTTCATGAGGAAATTCGATGTTGGCATGAATCGAAATTTCCGTACCATCCATGGTCATTGCTGGAAGATGGCGGTAGGAATCAAGCGATTCGATTCGGCTCGACTCCGAGTCCATGATTCGGTAATACTTTTCCAGGGTATCTTCAGAGGGGCGTACGATAACACTGCCGCTATTGGCATCGACGATTAAGAGATCGCCGCCGTCCACGCCGGAAAGAAATTCGCCTGCTCCGACAATGCAAGGAATCTCAAGAGCCGCCGCCAAAATAGCGGTGTGTCCAACCGCTCCTCCCTGTTCGATTACGATTGCCTGTATAAACTGTTTATCAAGGTTGGCAGTTTCACTCGGTGTAAGATTGGTAGAAACCAAAATAACTGGTGAACTTAACTGATCCAGGGTCTCTTTTCTTGTCCCAAGAAGGAGCCGCAGAAGACGTTTTTCAATGTCTCGAAGGTCGTTGACCTTTTCGGCAATGTAACTATTTTCGATTTGCCGGAACATATCCATATTTTTCCGCATAACGACCGTTACGGCATGTTCAGCGGAAAACAAGCGTTCGCGGATCAAGGATTCCATTTCGCCTTGGATTTGGGGTTCCGCCAAGATTTGTAATTGCGCCTCGAAAATATCGGCAAAGGCTTGTCCCAGAGCGGTCTTGGTCGATTCCCGATTGACAACAATTTCTTCTTTGGCAAGACGGACGGCACCATGAAAACGCCGAATTTCGGCTTCAAAAGCATCTACCTTTATCGTTTGTTCAGGAATTCGGAACCCTTCGGTTGCCTGCACAAACGCCTGTCCGACGGCGATACCCGGTGAAACGGGAATTCCAAAGATTGTTTTCATCGGCATGAGTTAGTACGAGAGCCGAAAGATGATCTCTTCGAACCCACAATTAGCCTCCTCTCGTTGGAATTGTAGCACAAGAGAGAATGTTGTCAATAGCAACAGAAAACGCACCATTGCCCTTTTGCTGCCCTTTTGCATTTTGCCGTCTCTATCCAACACTTTGCTTACCGGTCAAGTCTGTCTAATGAGCCGTCGCTTGCAAGTTGCGTTCCTCCGTGAGTAAGAGTAGTCGTCGAAAACGGAAGTGTAACACGTTTTTGACCGGCAAGGCAAGACCAAATGCCGGAGAAACAAGAGTTTTTGGATTGATCGACCGGAATTCTTCAACCGTGATGGGTGTACAAACTTGTGAAAGCGTTATAATAATGCGCATCCTCAGTGGCCGCGATTGGCTGTCCCCTCTGGTACCCAGATACGAGTCATGAAACTCAAACAACTTTCGCTTTTTTTGGAGAACAAGCCGGGCAATGTGCGGAAAGCCTGCCGAACGCTTGCCGATAACGGAATCAACATCGAAACGATGGCTCTTGCCGATACGGAACAGTTCGGCATTCTCCGCATCTTGGTCAAGGATTGGGAACGTGCCAAAGAGGTCTTTGAAAAGAACGGCGTGATTGTCCGTGTTTCGGAAGTGGTGGCTCTTGCCGTCGGACATCGTCCCGGCGGCTTGGCAGATATCCTCGATGCTCTCGACGATGCCGAATTGAACATCGAATATATGTACGGTTTTTCTCAGCGCATTGGACATGAAAAACAAGTTGCGGGCAGTGCCGTCATCGTGTTCCGGTTCGACAACCCCGACGTTGCCGTTGAAACGCTGCAACAGCGGAACATTCAAGTCATTGGAAGTGAAGAACTTTTTGGGTAACACGGGGCGGATATTTTTCCAGCATTATTTGTGTTTATCGACGGTATTCACCCTGACGGAATCATTCACGCAATGTGTCCGCATTACAAGACAATATTTGCGCACCGGCACACCCCTTCCGTACGTCCTGTTACGGTTGTTCTTGTTTTTTGTCTTCATTATCGCTATAATGGGGCGTTTTAGTTTGCAGCCCCGGTGGAGCAGTGCGTTTATCCTTTTCCCAAGAACAACGGCAAGAACAGCGGCAAATCCTGACGCATCGGATGATCCAGTCAATGGAAATTCTCCAATTGACGCTCCAACAACTGGAACAACGGATCGATCAGGAACTCGAACAGAATCCGGTACTGGAATTGGCATCGGACACCTCCGATGAATCCAAAGACAGTTCGTCCGATACAGATTCCAGTGCCGATTATCACGCGGAAGATGACTCCTCTCCTTCCGAAGAGCGTGAACCGGAAATCCAGTTTGAAAATGCCGCCGAACATGCTGGGAACACAGAGGAATTTTCCATTGCTGATGAATTTTCCCAAAATTATGCTGACACCATTGACGAAGCACCTGTCCGGTCACAAAACTGGTTGGAAGAACAAGAAATGTACCGGTCAGACGTATTTGCCAACATAACAAACCCTGACGAACCATTGCAGGCACATTTGGAACGGCAACTCGATTGGTTCGATTTTTCAGAGTCCCTCCGGGAAATGACACTGCGAATCATTCACAACCTTGAACCGAGCGGTTATTTTACGTATGAATGGAAAGATTTTCTCGGCAGAGATTATAGCGGTGAAGAACAGAAACTTGCTCAGGAAGCACTAACATTGATTAAGCGGCTTGAACCGGCAGGAGTTGGTGCGAAAAACCTTCAGGAATGTCTGTTGTTGCAAATTGATCCCAACTCGGAATATGCCGAAGTCTTGCGAATCTTAATCACGTCGCATCTGGAAGACATTTCGGAAAACCGGATACCGGTCATTGCCAAAAAGGTTAATTTTCCACTGGACTTTGTTCAGCGGGCAGTGGCGGAGTTACGGCATTTCAATCCTCGCCCCGGCTCCGCTTTCAGAGGTAATCCGGCAGCGGTGGTGTTTCCCGACATCTTCGTCGATGAAACGGAGTCGGGAAAATACCTCGTCCGCCTGGAAGACGGCAGGACTCCGCAACTCCGTATCAGTAAGTTTTATCAAGACCTGATGGGAAAGCACGGAACCGACAAGGACACGAAAACGTACATAAAACAGAAGGTCGGTTCAGCACGCTGGCTTCTCGAAGCGATTGAACAGCGTCGGGACACGCTCCTGCGGGTATCCCAAGCCATTGTGGATCATCAGACCGAATTTTTTGAAAAGGGGCAGCAAGCATTGAAGCCGCTGATAATGCAGCAGATTGCCGATAAAGTGGGGATGCACGTCACAACGATTTCCAGGGCATGCGACGAGAAGTGGATTGCCTCGCCGCAAGGGATTTTTCCGCTTCGCCGTCTTTTTTCCGGCGGAGTGGCAACAGCAGACGGCGGCGAAACCGTCGCCAATGATGTCGTCCACTTGAAAATCCGGGCAATCATTGACCAAGAGGACAAAAAAGACCCGATGAGCGACGATGCGATTGTGAAAACACTTGAATCCGAAGGAATTCAAGTTGCCCGGCGAACGATCGCCAAGTATCGCGAACTGCTCGGCATTCCCAGCAGCCGCGGCAGACGGCAGTGGGAAACGTAGGTACAATGGGAAATCCCCGCATCGGCGGTGTCAATACAGTGTGGGAAATGCTGTTGCGGCGGCAATATGAATGAGAACGAAGCCCAAATCGAAGAGTTGGTACACACCCGACTGCCCGACCTCGTTCTCTTTGCCAAACAGTGGAAAAACAATCCCGCCGAAGACATTGTCCAGGAAGCCTTTTTGCAACTGATGCGACAAAAGGTTTTTCCCGACAATCCGGCGGCTTGGCTGTACACGACCGTGCGGAACATTTCCAACAACGAGGTGCGATCCCAAAATCGACGCAAACGCCGGGAATTCGCCGTTCAGGAGAGCAAAGGCTTGTTCGACGTTCCCGAAACGGAACAGAACGAAGAAATCGAGCAACTGATTCGGAACCTGGAATCGCTCGATTTGGAGTATCGGGAGGTCATTGTTGCCAAAATTTGGGGCGGACTCACATTTGAAGAGATCGCCGCCATGACGGGGACTTCCCGGAGCAATGTCCATCGGCGGTATCAGGAGGGGTTGCGGAGGTTAGGGGAAAGGGCGAAAATGTAGTATCCCGCGTAGGCGGGGCTAGCCGTGAGGCATTAATATCAACTCTCTCGATTCCTGCCTACGCAGGAATGACAGAAAGAAAGGACAGATCATGAAAACGAATTATCTTACCATTTTCGCCATACCCGCCATGTTGCTGATCGGCTTGACAACATCGGCGTTTACCCAAGACGCGGCTATCCAACAGCAACAACGTGCATTCGTACAGCAAATGCAAAAAAGCGGAATGAAGCAAATGCTGGGTTCCGCATGGAAAAACGACGGTCCGAACTTCCTGGTGATGGAATTACTTAAGCAAGATAACTTTCGAGAAGGAATCGGTGTTTCAGTAGAGCAAATGCAAAACATACAGGAGGCGATGAGCGGTGTTGGTTCGACCTTACAGGACGACCCACGCATCAAGCCACTTCAAGACGAAATGAGCAGGTTAATGATGGGGCATGACAACCCGTTTGCCGATGATGTTCCGGCAGAAACGCGAATGAGATTTCTCGGACTCCAAGTACAAATGCAGACGATGGCGCAAAATATCGCGATGGAAAAACTGCCCAACGCCATCACCGAAAACCTCGCACCTGACCAGTTGAAAAAGGTTGGGGAATTACAGATTTCTGTCATGTCTGAACTTCCGTTTGTTTCGCCGAACATGTTTGAAGCCCTCGATCTTTCCGGCACTCAAAAGCAACAACTTGGAGGGATCAAAAAAGAGATGGAGCCGGAGTTTGAAAAAATGGTGGACAAGATGGTCGAAGGGCAGTTAAAATTTGCAGAAATCACGCAAAATCTCCTCGCGGAAAAATTAGAAGGCGTGATCGATCCAAAAGAACGCGAAATGATTCAGAAAAATATTGCTGATATTGTTCGCAAATCTCACCCAGAGTTGCAACGGCTGGAAGCGGAGTTAAAAGAATCCCGCCAGAAATTGACGGAAAAGTTGAAAGGTGAAATGTTCGATATACTGACCGATGCACAGCGGAAACGAATGAGAGACTTGATCGATAATCCACCGGATTACATCCAAAAGATGATGGCACAATCGCAAAGGGAAGTAGGAGTCGGCAACAATATGCCTAATATGTGGCAACCGGGTCCTGATTCGTGGCAACCGGGACCGAATTCGTGGAAGCCGGGTGATTCGATGCCCGAAGGCTATCAGTTGCCGCGCAGTGAAGGACGCTTTCCACGAAACGCTCCGAGCGAATAGTCACAGAAGCCGGAATGGAGCGCAGCGCAATAACGGTAAAACGTCAATCCACCGTCATTCCACTTCGTTTTATTCCGGCTTTTGTTTCGTCCTTTCGGGCTCTGTTGCGCTATCTCACGCTTGCGGCTCTGCGGCACCCTTCACGACCAACCGTTGCCAGAAGTTTTCCGCAATGAAGGGAGTGAACGGAGCAATCAATTTCGTTACAATCACAAGACATTCGTACAGCGTCCAATACGCATCATATTTCGACATGATTTTTTTCGGGTCGGTTTCCTCCGCCGAACTCCAAAACCGCTCCCGATTTCGCCGGACGTACCAATTCGACAACGCATCGACAAACGAATTCAATTCGCCGCAAGCGGTAAAATGATCGTACCGATCCATCGCTTCTGTAACGGTCTTGATCGTCTTGTTGAGTTCGCCGAGAATCCAAATATCCAACTGCGGACGTGCTTTGATCGACCGATACGGTTTCTCCGAATTCTTTGCCGATGCCATACAGAACGGACTCATCTGCCCATCATCGTCGGCAAACACGTCGGCACGAACGAGATTGAGCGGCTCGAAACCGTCGATTTTGCTGTACACTTCGTAGAACGAAACGACGTTTTGCAACCGCAGAATGAACTCCGGCAGACTCTCCTTGATGGACGACTCGCTGTACCGGATTGCCGTCCACGGAGGTTGATTGGCAAAGAAATACCAACGCAGCGCATCGGCACCGTATTTGTCGAAAATTTCCTGCGGCTCCCGATAGTTCCGCTTGCTCTTGGACATTTTTTGACCATCTTCGCCGAGCATCAAACCGAGAACGATGCAATTTTTGAACGGATGCGGCAGTGTCATCGGCAATGCTTTGCCGGTGTCTTTATCAATCCCGCCGAATGGAGCGGTCGAACCATCGAAGACCAACGTACTGATTGCCAGCAGACTGTAAAACCAGCCGCGGGTCTGATCGAGTCCCTCGCTGATGAAGTCCGCCGGAAAATGTTTGCGAAACATCGTCATGCTGTTGTGATGATATGGAAAACCCCACTGCGCAAAGGGCATCGCACCGGAGTCGTACCAACAGTCGATTACGTCCAAAACACGTTTCATCCGTTTGCCTTCCGCAAAGGGAGAATCATACGTAATCGCATCAATGTATGGTTTGTGAACGATCATGTCATCGCTCAAATCAGGATTCGCTTTTTTCGCTTCCGTCCAAACTTCGGTGCCTTGAATACCCGGCTTCTGCATCAGTTCATCATACGAGCCGACGGCTTCGCACTGACCGGTCTCTTCGCAGACCCAAATCGGCAGCGGCGTGCCCCAATAACGTTCTCTGGAGAGTGCCCAATCGACGTTCGATTCCAAAAAGTTGCCGAAACGTCCATTCTTAATATGGTCGGGATACCACTGAATCTCCTGATTGTTGGCGAGCATCGCTTCCTTGAACTGCGTCGTTTTGACGAACCAACTTTTTCGCGGATATTGAATGAGCGGATCCTCTTCGCTTCGCCAGCAGAAGGGATAATCATGCAGGTATTGTTCCTGATGAAACAGAAGCGACCGGGACTTCAAATCTTTGATGAGTTCCTTGTCGGCATCCTTCACCCACTCACCGGCATAAGGACCCGCATCGTCGGTGAAGGTTCCATCAGGAGCAACGCAACAGATCAATTCGGGACCTTCACCGTCGACAAAACGTGCTTGTTCCGCTTGGAGTACCTCGAAATCAACTTCGCCGAAAGCGGGAGCCTGATGCACGATTCCAGAACCGGCATCGGTCGTTACAAAATCGGCAGCAACGACTCGCCACGCCAAATGTTCCTTCTTCCCCTCTTTGAGCATACCAGTCTTGTCGCCGTGATGGTCATAGTAAAACGGGAACGGTGGAATGTACCGAAGTCCGAGCAATTCGTCGCCGGTATGCGTTTCGAGAACCTCGGCGGTTTTCTTTATTTTGGCGGCAACAGACTCCACAAGGTCTTTCGCTACAACGGTGAGTCGGTCATCGGCAGTACCGGCTTCGTCGGTAAAGCGAACGACGACATATTCCAAGTTGGGATGGACGGCGGCAAACTGATTACTCGGCAACGTCCACGGTGTGGTCGTCCAGACGAGCAGATCAATAACTCCCATAAAGCCGCTGCTGTTGTGGATGGCGATGCCGGAGTCTTCGTTGAACATTCTCCATGCACCACCCGGTATCGGCATAATAAGCGGAAAGCGGACAAAAACACTCGGATCGGCAACTTGCCGATAGCCTTGCCCGACTTCACCCGCAGAGAGAGCGGTGCCGCCTTGCGCCCACCACCACACGATTTTATGCCCCTGATAGAGCAGTCCCCGCTCAAACAACGTTTTCAGCGACCACCACACGGACTCAACGTAACTCCGGTGATAGGTAACGTATGCTTCTTCGAGATTGACCCAAAAACCAAGCCGTTCGGTCAACTCTTCCCACTGTTTCATGTAACGGAACACGCTTTCCTGACATTTGTGAATGAAAGGTTCCACACCGAAAGATTCGATTTCCTCTTTGGAATGAATTCCGAGTTCTTTGCAGACTTCAACTTCGACGGGCAATCCGTGGGTATCCCAGCCTCCTTTGCGTTGGCAAAGGAATCCCTTCATCGTTTTGTATCGGGGATAGAGGTCTTTGATGGATCGGGAGAGGCAATGACCGGGATGGGGCAATCCATTGGCGGTGGGGGGACCTTCGTAGAAGACGAATCGAGGATTATCTCTTCGGCTTTGGAGCGACTTTTCGTAAATGTTGTTTTCTCGCCAGAATTGGAGGATTTCGAGTTCCTGATCGGAAAGGGAAAGGGATTCGGTCGGTTCAGCCGGAACACTCATTGGGCAGAAAATCGCTAGTGTTGATAAAACAGTCTTGTGATTCTACCGTATAATGAGAGAAAAGAAAAGGGGCAAGAACGGAGTTTTAACGACCGAATAGCAATACTTCAACGGACTCCGTCAGATGCGTTGTCCGGTAGGCATACGGACTGGTCAATCGTATGTGGAAAACTCGCGTTTATCAGACCGGCGCGAACGATTGATAAATCTCCAGCAGTTGCTCTGCTGCGATGCTTACGTCGAATCGTTTGACAGCATCGGTAACGTAGGCTTTGGCGGCATCTTTTCCGGGTTGCGGATTGTCCACAAACGTCGCAATGGCATCGGCAAGGGCTTCTATGTTTTCGTTAGGCACAACAACGGCGGGAGTGCCATTCAACACTTCACGCAAACCGATACAGTCAGTGCCAATCACTGGCGTACCGAGGACAAGCGATTCCATCGGTAAAAGCGGACACGCCTCGCCTCTGGATGGCGTGAGCAGTACATCCGTCTGTAACAACAGCGGGGCGATATTGGGAACAGCGGGGAGAAAACTGACCATTTTGGCAACATTCGGATTTGCCGCTGTATCCCGAAGGGTCTCATTCAAATAACCGCAATGGTCAGTGGTAACTATGACATGAAATCGGTCACTGTATCCCCGTTCGCTGAGAATCGCCAAAGCCATCAACACGAGATCGAAACCTTTTGCGGGCATGAAGCGACCAAAAAAACCTCCGAGAATGACTTCCTTTCCGATACCGAACTGTTCGCGCAAATTCGGTAGCCGGTCTGTTTCAAATTGCAAACGTGAACGTTCAAGTTGATCAACGGCGATTCCATTGAGAATTGGTTTAACTTGTACCGGTCCTTTTTTCCAAGACGGAAAAAAAGTCAGATAGTTGGCTTCGCAATCGCCGGAAACGGGAATGATGCACGAAGCCCGACGGGTTACGAAAGCGGCAAACCATTTTTTTAACGCAGCCAACCGACCAAAATCGCTGTTGTCGGCGGCAAGTGTGTTGTGTAACGTAATCAAGTGCGGTACTTGGCGGAAAAAATTCGCAAGTGACGTGAGCGTGCCGAAATGGATTCCCTGCGAATGAATCAAATCGAAACGTTGTTTTCGGAGTGTACGCCAAATCGCAACAAGTCCTGACTTTTTTCCGCCGGGAATGTCAATGTACTCCGTTTCTTCCCAGTCGGCGGTATCCCTTTTCAGACTGCTAAATCCTTCGCCTTCCGGTGCGAGAAATGTGAAACGACAGCCTGCCTCGTGCAGTCGCTTGAGGTTGTAAATCAAATAAGTCCGAATTCCGCCGACGGGATTGGCAACAGGGATAAGCACACGACGTTCACTCATGAGCGGTAGTGTACTGTAAAAATTGCCAGCGGTCAATTATGTCATCGACAGCGACGCATATCGAGATGATGATGCATTTTTCACTTGTTTGCAAAAGTTGTGTAAAATTTGCGGGCGATCTTACGCCGTGTTTCCCTTCGTCAGTGTCATGAATGCCGTTTCGAGGTTGATTTCGTCCTCTTTGAACGACCTGATTTTGAAACCGTGCTGTACCAAGAGCGTCGGCAAGTCGCTGTAATCGTCCAGTCCCTGATCTTTGTTGAGCGAAAGTCGAATGTGTTGTTTGCCGGAGACCGTCTGTATCTCCACACTGCTCACCGATTGGTGTTGCTCCAACAGTTTGGCGGCATCGTCGGTGCGCTCCGCCACTTCGACAATAATGACCAAATGGTCTCGCACTCTGCGCATTGTTTCGGCAACATCCGCATTGTGAAGCAACACGCCGCGTTCGATGATTCCGACTTTATTGCAAATATTGGCAAGTTCCGGCAAGATGTGCGATGAGACCATAATGGTTTTGCCGCGTCCGCCGAGCCGCTTGAGTAGTTCCCGCATTTCTATTCGTGCTCTCGGATCAAGTCCGCTTGCCGGTTCGTCCAAGAGCAGCACCTGCGGATCGTGGAGTAGCACCCTTGCCAAGCCGAGCCGCTGCGTCATTCCCCGAGACAAACTGGTTGCCAGTGCGTCCCGCTTGTATCCGAGATCAACGAGTTCGAGCATTTCGTCGCAGACCTTTTTCCGTTTTTCGCCTCGAATCCGATACGCCGCCGCAAAGAATTCGAGATATTCGATTACTTTCATGTCGTCGTACACGCCGAAGAAGTCCGGCATGTAACCGATGAGTCGCCGGATTTCCTTCGGTTTCGTGTAAATCGACATATCGCAGACGTAGGCTTCGCCGTAGGTCGGCTGCAAGAGCGTAGCGAGGATTTTCATCGTCGTCGTTTTGCCGGAGCCGTTCGGACCGATGAAGCCGAACAGATCGCCCGCAACGAGGTTAAGTTTCAAATCCTTCACGGCAAACAAAGTGCCGTACTGCTTCGTGAGGTCTTCGGTTTGGATCATAGTAAGGGTCAGATAAGAGTAAGCGAGAGGAGTAACAGTCGGCAACCTACATTTCTTTTTCGCTCGATTGCTCCCCCGGCATTGCCAGTTGGCGAAGTTCGTCCGGCGAAATAGAGTTAATAAATCTTACCGAACCGTCCAAAAGTGCTGCATTCGCACCTCCCGTGTGGTAACTGCTGACTCCATATTGCACGAGATCTTCCAGCGTTACGTCCGCAGTGGGATCCATCCAACAAAATGATTCTTTGACCTCTACGATTGCCAGTGTGTTGCTCGTTCCCTTGGTAATATCCGCAAACTTAAATCCGAGAACGTTTCCTGCTTCCTTTGCCGGTGCGAAACATCCGCCTGCGATTGCCGAATAACAGCATGTCCAGTCAGGATTACTCGGACACGTATAAATCAAAGGCATTTGGTCGTGAAATTGCCTGTTGTGGTCGCTGTCCCAGGGTTCGTCCAACCGGATTTGCCGGTACAAATAATCCTGATCGATGAAGGGCAAAATCAGCACCCGCCAACTGTGCAGCGGCTTGCTCTCGTCATCCACCGTATAGAGCGGCGGCAATGCACCATGCACATTGTGATAATTATCGAGAGCCAACGCAATTTGCTTTTCATTGTTGGAACACTGCATTCTTCTTGCCGCTTCCCGCGCTGCTTGAACGGCAGGAAGAAGCAAGGCGATAAGCATTCCAGCCACGGAAAGTAACATGAAAGCCGATGCGTTGAGGCAAATTCCTGCCGTTGCCATGCCCGACCGATTAGATTTCAAACCCAAAAAACCGAGGACTAAACCGACAATCGACACTGGAAAGAGTATGCCGCAGGCGATCCAACTGACGATTCCGCAGACGAGCGAAGCAATGGCTTTTCCATCGCCGGTCTTCGGCTGTTCGGACCATACCATGGACGGCTCCCCTTGGTTGACAGACGTACCGCACTTCGTACAAAATGCCGTCCCTTCCATCAATTCTTGTCCACAGTTTTTGCAAAACATGGTGCGTTTCTCCATAAAATGAATGTTGGAAGTCAGTCTATCCGAACGGAAATGGAATGTCAAGGGAAAACGTGAATCCAAAAGGGAAAGGAGACGGTGTTTGTTTGCCGCGTTACAATCCTCGTTCTGCCGGTACTCCGTATGGCAGTGAAAAAGGGTATAATGCCTCCCATGATTGTTCCCTTGTACGAATTGGAGCCGAATCAGGAAGCCGACGTTTTTGCGTTGCTCGCCGAAAAAGAATCGAACAAAACAAAAGAGGGCAAACCTTTCCTCTGGGTCACGTTCCGTGATGCCAAGCGAGTCCTCCGTTTTCCAGTCTGGTCGGATACCGCCCTGTACAAGGAAATTAAGGTGCTCAAATCGGGAACCGCCTGTAAACTCCGGGCGGTTTACCGGACCACCACATACGGACCCCAGTTGGAAATTCACAAAATCCGAGCCGTCGAGGATGCAGATGCTCACGACGGGTACAATCCGGTCATGCTTCGTCCTGCTGCGCCGATTGACGCAGAAAAAATGTTCGAAGAACTGCAAACATTGGCAAAACAGTACATCGGCAAAGATCCGTTGTACCAACTTGTTATGAAAATACTCAAAGAACATCGAACGACTCTATTGTTCGGAGCGGCTTCACGGAAACACCATCACAATTACATCGGGGGATTGTTGGAACACACGCTTTCTGTTGCGAGAATTGCCGCCGCTCTGGCTGATCATTATCATCAAATGTATCCCAAACGAAAAAACGATATTTCTCGACCTCTTGTTGTTGCCGGTGCGGTTTTGCATGACATCGGTAAGGTTCGGGAATACGAACCGCACATCGGTTCATTGCAACATTCGGTCTCCGGTGAATTGATTGGACATGCTATTCTTGGCAGGGACATTGTTCGGGAAGCGGCACAAGGGCTTGAATTGGACCCGGCGGTGCAAACGCATTTGGAGCATATTCTGGTTTCGCATCAGCGTTTTCCTGACTGGGGAGCCGCCAAACCGCCGATGTCGATTGAAGCGATGATCGTTCACCATGCCGATTCCTGTGATGCGCTGGTCGGTTGTTTTTGGAACATCTTTTCGGAAGACTCAACGGAGCATGGCATGACCGGCAAAAAGAACGTCATCGGCTATCCGCTGCTCAAGCCGCCGCCGCCATCATCATAATTTGCGTTTTTGTTGTCCTCCACGCCTGATTTTCTGCTATTGCGACTGTTCCAAATACCCGGTTCGACGGCTCGGCTTATTCGTAGGAGACACTCTTGCCAAGTACCGGTCAATTTCGTAGCATGAAGGGAATGTTAAATCAAATACCGCGGACTTATTGGGCAGCGGCAATCTTCGCCGCCGTTGTGTCGTTGTACATATTCTCCAACCTCCAACGGAACAAAGAGGGAAAGGGCTCCGTAAGAGACCGCGCTTTTCTCCAAACGGCACAGTTCAAAGATAGAGAAGGAAATTCAATTCCTATGAGCCGCCTTGCTGGTGCCGAAACGCTCCGCTCCACGCAATCGAAAGAACTCATCGCCGAAATCGAAAACGTCATTGACCAAAAAGGACTCCCCGCCGACGTTTTCGACGGATTGTCTTCCAAGGTGTCTAAAGAAGAGCAAGAAAAACGGCAAAAACAGCAAGATTTCAACATCGCTGTAACACTTGACCGGGAATTTCACTCATATTACGGCTCAACTCCCAACGATTTGGAAAAACTTTGGGAAGCGAGTCCCAGCCTCGAAGATGGTCCTTGGGACGTGGACGAACAAAAACTCGAAAGTGTTCAAAAGATACTCGCTCACTTTGAACCGAAGCGGCAAACCATCCGTAACAAATTGAACGAGGAGGGGACACAATTTTATTACATTTTTATCCGTCCTGAATCGCTAGGAACCAATGCCGTGAAAAAAGGTTCCAAACGTTCTGCACCATCTGAATCTCCTGACATAAGAACGCGGATCAATACGGAAGCATCCCGATACATTTCCGACTATGCGCTGTTGGAAGAATATGCCATTGCTCAAGCACTACTCGAAGAAGATATTTTGGAGGCATTAGTCGCGTTGGAACACATTTTCCGAATTGCCTATCTAGCCTCGACCCTTGACAGCGTCGGAGTCCGAGCGGATGCGGCACTGGTTCGGCTTCGGGCTTTTGAAGTCATGCAGCGGATCGTGCGGGATCCAAAATTTGAGAGACGACACTTGCTTGCCCTGCGGGACATGCTCTTGGAAGAGCGTAAAAATTGGACACCGGAATCCGCCGCCTGGTTCGGAGACCGCGCCAGCGGCATCATGTTGTACAACAATCTCTCGACACACGGACTCGACGATGTGTTAGAACCGGCGGAATTCGAATGGTTGAGAAAACGCGGAAAATTGGAAGAACGCGGGAAAACAAATGAATTCTTGAGAGGGTATAAAAAATATCATGAAGAAGATAAGATATTCTATCTTCAATCCATGCAAACGATATTAGATCTTTGCAATGTCCCTTTTGTGAAGCGTCAGAATGTTCTCAATCAAATCAAGAGGGATTTACGTGCCCAAGAAGATACTTACGACAACAATGGGATTACCAAGGAACCTTTTGCGGCTAACCTCATGCTGAAAGACATGGAACGGTTGATGCGGCTTTTTGCCAGAGATCAATCGGCATTGGACCGGACTCTTGCGGCGGTGCTCCGGTCATTGGGACAACGCAATACGGACAGTTACCGCGATCCCTTTACTGACAAACCTTACGAAGTGAAAACGATAAACAGCATGTCCCAAGTTTCGGCAACGGATTTACCCCCCTTTGCCGTCCCGGTCTTTACGGAAGCAGCGTCACGACTCTGAGAGACCTAATCGCCGTGACGTATGACGCTGTCATCCAGTCCCGATGCACGCTCCGCCTTCATTCGGCTATGATGCAGGAATGCCGAAGTGCGCTTATTGCACCATTCCGCCATCCCTTGAATCAACACGAATAACACCGGCGTAACATACACGCCGGCGAGCGTTTCCGTAAACAGACCGCCGAACACGCCGTTGCCGATGGCATTTCGTGCATACCCGCCGGCACCGTCCGCCCAAACGAGCGGCGTAACACCGAGGATAAACGCAAACGATGTCATAAAAATCGGACGCAAACGCAATCGTCCCGCCTCGTATGCCGATTGAACCAATCCTGCGCCGTGGAGCCGCTTCTCTCTGGCAAACTCCGTAATGAGAACCGCATTCTTTGCCGAAAGACCGACCATCATCAGCAGACCAATCTGTGTGTACAGGTTAATCTCCGCCTTCATGAGCAAGCCGACAATGGATTTAAGGTTAATTTCATCCGGCATTCCTGCTCCGATGACGGCAAAAAAGACCACCGCCAGCAATGAACCGGCAATACCCAGCGGCACCGCCATCATGATAATCAACGGCGACGACCAACTTTCATACTGTGCCGCCAGAATCAGGAATGTAAACAGTATCGAAATGAAGAGGAAAATTGCCGTTTGATTTCCGACGCTCAATTCTTGATACGTCATCCCCGTCCAGTCGTAACTGTAACCGTCCGGCAATGTGAGACTCAACTCTTCCATCTTTTTGATGGCATCTCCTGAACTGCGCATCGGGTGAATAATACCGGTCATTGATGCACTGGGGAACATATTGTACCGGGTTAAAAGTTGTGGTCCCGAAATTTCCTCGACCGTTGTGAATGCTTCCAAGGGAACCATCTCGCCATAGTTGTTTTTGACTTTCAAGCGAAGGACATCTTGAATACTGCCCCGGTGTTCCCCTTTTGCTTGCATGTTGACCCGGAATGTTCTCCCAAGCCGGTTGAAATCGTTGACGTAAGCCATACCCAAATAGGTTTGCAGAGCGGCATTGATTTCCGAAAGACTGATTCCCATCCGCTGTGCCTTATCGCGGTCAATGTCGAGATACAGTTGCGGTGAACTTGGATCGAACGGCGAAATCACTTTCACAATCGGATCTAAATTCAACGGATTACCCTCCGCCTTTGCCAGGAGGTCGTCGCGAACAGCGGCAAGTTCTGTCGGTTTCGCGCCGCGTTCATCGAGCAACACGTAGGCGACACCGTTTGTCATTCCGATTTGAATCGGCGGCGGTTCGAACATCCGAAACTCCGCTTCGGGAATTCCGTTGAGTTTTTTGTCGATTCGAGCCTTTATCGCCGGAATTCTCAATCCTTCGTCCATTCGATTCTTAATAAGATAGGGAATCGAAAAACCGTGGACTCGCCTGTCATCCCACGTTTTCAGCGGCATAATGACCATGCCGAGGTTTGAGGCTTGTCCCGCACCGAACGCAAAGCCGTTGAGATACATTGCCGACTTGACTCCGCCGCTTTCTACGTAGGTTTTCTTTTTGTCCCAGAAACGTTCATAAAACTTCGTGAGAAGTCCCCGTTTGTAATAGTCATCATTGTAGGTGGTGACCTGCTCAGCGGTAACAATTTTTTCAACTCTCGTCAACACTTCGGCGGTACGTTCCATCGTTGCCCCTTCAGGAAGCCGAACCATCATCATAATGACTCCCTGATCTTCGTCCGGCAAAAAGCCGTGCGGCAGAAACGTAAAGGCTTTCACCAGTACGAAAATCAGCCCGAACCAAAGCAACAAAATGACCGGTGCGATGTAAATCATCGACTTGACCGTTTTCAAATAGAAATTTCCGAAACCGTCAAAGAAGTAGTTGAAGATACGGAAGCCGATAAAACGTTTCTCCTTCGGAATCGAGGGACGCAACAAAATCGCACAGAGTGCTGGTGCCAGCGTGACGCCGCAGACACCGGAAATGCCGATGGACCCTGCTATCGTGAGAGCGAACTGCTGGTACAGTTTACCGACGATTCCTTGCATCATCGACGTAGGAAGGAAGACCGCCATCATGATAAGAACCATGGCAACGACCGGTCCGATGACCTGAATCATTGATTTTTTGGCGGCGGTGTGCGGATCGAGACCTTCTTCGTCAATGAGCCGCTGCGTATTTTCGACGACCACAATCGCATCGTCCACGACGATTCCGATCACGAGAATCAAGCCGAAGAGCGTCATCGTATTGATCGAAAAGCCGAAGCACCAGATAAGGAAAAACGTACCGATGATGGAAACCGGGATCGTCAAAATCGGAATCAGTGCTGCCCGCCAGTCTTGAAGGAACACGTAAATGGTGAACACGACGAAAAGAACGCAAAGGATCAACGTTTCCCAAAATTCGTGAACCGTTGCCCGAACAAAGTCGGTGGTATTGAACGGAATCGAGTATTCCAATCCGCTTCGGGCAAGGGACTCTTCGAGCGATTCCATGAGGGCGACCACGCCGTCGGAAACTTGCAGGACATTTGCACCCGCTTGCGGAGCGACGGACATACCGGTTGCCATTTTTCCATTGAATCGGGCTTCGCTGGTGTAATCGGCGGCACCGAGTTCAAGTTGGGCGACATCTTTGAGCCGTAGAATCCCCCCCTGCTCGTCTGTCCGCAGGATCATGTTTTCAAACTGTTCAACCTCTTCAAGCCTGCCGAGCGTTACAATGGCGAGGTTGTATTGGATTCCATCCGGGATCGGTTCGAGTCCGAGCCGACCAGCGGAGACCTGTACGTTTTGTGCCCGAATGGCATTTTGAACCTCCTGCACGGAGAGTCCGCGAGCCGCCATCGCATCGACATCGAGCCAGATCCGCATGCTGAACGTTCGGCGGTCGAACATTCCCACTTCGCTGACTCCCTTCACTCGGGACAGCCGGTCTTTGAGGTAGAGCGACGCATAGTTGGCAAGATATTGTCCGCTCTTGGTTCCCTTTTGGGAGCCGTTTTTTTTCAATGCACCAGAAATGCCTCCGCCGGTAAAGGGTTCGTCTTCCTCGTCAACATCCGCTTCGTTTTCGGCATTGTCGTCCGTCTTTTCGTAAAGACTGATCATACAGACGACTTCTCCGCCGCGTTTCATGACCCGAAGTCCTTGCCGCCGGACTTCTTCCGGCAGGAGCGGTTCGGCAGATTTCGCCCGGTTTTGCACAAGAACAGACGCAATATCGGGATCGGTGCCGACGGCAAAGGTAACGGCAATCATCATTGAACCGTTGCTGGTACAGGAGGTGGACATGTAGATCATGTTGTCCACCCCGTTGAGTGATTCTTCGAGGGGAATGGCAACGGCATTGACGACGTCTTGGGCACTGGCACCGGGATAACTTGCGCTGACGACGATTGTCGGCGGAACAATATCGGGCAACTGCTCGATGGGGAGCATGGGAATAGAAACAGCACCGAGCAACGTGATGATAAGACAAACGACGCAGGCAAAAATCGGGCGGTCAATGAAAAAGTGGGAAAACATTCTTTCCTTCTATCGGACGGTGTGCGGAAACTGGGCAAATTCTACCCGATTTTGGGTAAAAGTCAATCGTTGGAGAGCCGGTAACGGGACCGGACAAAAGGCGTATGTCCGCGCCTGGTGAAGACAAAAAACGCTCCAACGAAACGTAAACTTACAAATCTCACACCTTATCCCAACGACGGCTAAACTGTATGTTCTGCGGCTAATCGAGAAAACCAACGAGGTCTTGACTGCGAATCGGCTGTTGCAGTTTGCGCACCGCCTTCGCCTCAATCTGACGAATACGTTCCCGCGTTACCTTGAAAATGTGTCCCACTTCTTCAAGCGTGTAACTGTATCCATCGCCGAGACCGTAGCGCAGTTTGATAATTTCCCGCTCACGATAACTCAACGTTTTCAATACTTTTGCAATTCGAACACGGAGCATTTCGTGCGTTGCACCGACGACCGGGTTTTCTGCCGCACTGTCCGGCAACAGATCGCCGAAGTGCGAATCCTCGCTGTTGCCGACAGGACGATCCAAACTGATCGGAAAACGATTCATTCCCAAAATCCGCCGGGTTTCTTCAACGGTCGACTTCGCTTCTTTTGCAATTTCGTCCACTGTCGGTTCGCGACCGGTTTCTTGCGCCAACTTCCTCTGTATATTCCGCATTTTCGTCATCGTTTCGACCATATGCACCGGTATCCGAATCGTTCGGCTTTGATCCGCCACTGCTCTTGTAATCGCTTGACGAATCCACCAAGTTGCGTAGGTGCAGAACTTGAATCCGCGTCGATACTCAAATTTATCGACCGCTCTCATCAAACCGGCATTGCCCTCCTGGATCAAGTCGAGGAACGTCAATCCGCGATTTCGGTACTTCTTCGCAATCGAAACGACGAGTCGCAAGTTGCCTTCGGAAAGCCCTTTTTTCGCTTCCTGATATTGCACAAACAGTTCTTTAACGTATTTGATTCGGTTTCGGAGACTCGTCGGCGTTTCCTGCGTCAGTTGCAAAATGTTCCGATATTCGTCGATGAGTGGTTGGCGTTCGTGTTCAGGACGACCACTCGCCCGATGGTGCTTGATTTGCACCTTTAACGTATCAACTCGTCGGCTGTACTCTTCCAGTGTTGGAATCATCGACTCAATTCGCTGCGTCCGCAGTCCGAGTTCTTCAATGAGCCGGACGGTTCGCCGCCGTGAGCGTCCCAATCGGAGCCAAGCCGCTTGCTTCTCTTCCAATGTTCGGGAAAGGCTCGTTGCAATGCGATAATCTCGGCTATTGCGTCGAAACATTCCGTTTAGCGTCTTCAAGTTGGGCAGAAGCCGACTGACGATCTGCTGTTTTTCCAGATTATCGGAGACGGAAACCTGTACGGTTCGATCAAAGGGAAGATCATCTCGCTGAACCCGCTTGAGAATACGGAAGGCGTGTTGCATGACGTAATCGCATTCCAGCAGTTTTGCTCGGAATTTTCGTCGAGTTGACTCGATCTTTCGAGCAAGTTGCACTTCTTCGTGTCGTTTCAGGAGCGGAATCTCACCCATTTGGGTTAGATACATCCGCACGGGATCGTCTGACCATGTGTCGCTGGCTTCGAGTTCGAGCAGTTTTTCGTCAAACAGTCCGGTTAGTTCTCCGTCTTCGTCATCTTCGGATTCATCAATGAGTAGAGCATCGACCATTTCTTCTTCGTCGATTTCTACATCTTCGAGTTGGAGAAGTTCGTCGCCTGCTTCGAGTGGATCACTAAAATCGTCTAAAATAGAATCGTTGTCGTACATTTTAATATAGGGGGATTTAAGGGTTGGAAACAACAATTACTACGTACTTGGGGGGGCAGTGTAGGGCTTTTTTTGCCAATTTTTTCACATTTCAGCAAAATTGGTGCATTTTACGCCCCTTTTTGGAAATGTCTTAGTGTTTCGATGTCCTTGCTATCTATTATACACTACAAAACAATTTTTCGCACCAAAATTCTGTCAAATTCTAAAATTTTGCGCCAGGGCAATTTGGGTAATACGGGAAATTGCCCATATTACACGATTTTCGGACGAAAAAAGCGCACCAACCCCAACGGTTGCCAATTATAGCATAACTAGGGAAAAA
>Ga0082212_10003182_pt1 | contig 23437 bp, 21 predicted proteins | sample TergutNt197P3_FD_71548 | JGI IMG/M metagenome (GOLD analysis project Ga0082212, IMG submission 71548) | Neocapritermes taracua P3 segment gut microbial communities from Petit-Saut dam, French Guiana - Nt197 P3 | ecosystem: Host-associated > Arthropoda: Insects > Digestive system > Gut ... | reverse complement strand
CCCTACCTGATTGCCGTATGAACTGAACCCGTTTGCCGCCGTTCTCGTGATTTTATACTGGGGCAGCCTGTCTTTTATCGTATCTTCGATTTTTTGCCGCGGGTCGCCCGAACCTGTAACCCTCATTCCCTGATAAGCGTAAGCACGACCTGCCAAAACGTCGCGTATATCGCCGCCGAGCGCAGTCGCCGCTCCGCCGAAAGGCTCAATTTGCGTCGGGTGATTATGCGTCTCGTTTTTGAACATCAACAGATAATCTTCGTCAACCCCGTCAACGTTTACTTTTATATTAACAGAACACGCGTTGACTTCTTCGGATTCGTCGAGACCGTCGAGTTTGCCCTGTTTTTTCAGATATTTCGCGCCGATAGTCGCAAGGTCCATCAAAGTCACGGGCTTTTTGCTTTTATTATCGCCGTAAACTTCATGCCGTAAGTCAAGATAATTTTTAAACGCGTTTCCCACGGCAGAATCGGCTATTTCAACGTCGGTTATCTCGGTTAAAAAAGTCGTATGGCGGCAGTGGTCCGACCAGTATGTGTCAATCATGCGTATTTCTGTAATAGTCGGGTCGCGTTTTTCCGTATTTTTGAAATAATCCTGACAGAACAATATATCGTCAAAATCCATCGCGAGCGAGTAATTATGCAGGAACGCTATAAGCCCGTCTACGCCTAAATTTATAAAACCTTCGACGGTTTCTACTGTGTACGGTATGTCATATTCTATATTCAGCGTCTGATATTCTTCAAAAGCCGGAACTTCCCGGCATTCGACGGGATTTATTATATAATTTTTTATTATATTAACATCGCCGGAAATATCGTTTATTCCCTCGTCGGTGTCTGTTTCGGGAATATATAATTTCGCGCACCGGACTATCGGACGAACGCCCTCGGTCAATAACTGCAAACATTGCGAACATGAATCCGCTCTCTGGTCATATTGTCCGGGAAGAGATTCAACCGCGAAAATTATTTTATATCTGTCCTGAATTGATTCAGCGTCGATTATAACGTCTGACATAGGCTCGGCAAAAACCGTATTTTTCGCTTTTTCGAATATTTCCGGGGTTATGCCCTCGACGTCGTATCTGCTTATAATTCTTAGATTTTTAAGCCAGTTCATTTCGGGAAAGTGATGTTTTAATTCGCTGAATATTTTTTTCGCCTCGATATTTTGCTGTTCTTTTTTTTCTGTAAGAATTCTGAAAACCATTAATTTTTATCCTCCAAATTTTTATATTTATCTAAAATATTTTATAAAATCTCTCCGTATAAATAATTTTTATCGTAACTTACTATTTTTATTTTAGCTACGGGAGGCGGTTTCCAAGTCGTACCTATATTCTTGTTAATCTTGATTTTTATATCCATAAAATTCCTCGTTTTCGCAGTATAATATCCGTCTTTGCTCAAATCTTCGATTATAACGTCAAATTCTTTGTATAAATTATTTTTGTGTATTTCCTCTTTTATTTTATCGCAGACTTCCGAGAGTTTTTTGCTCCGTAAATTTTTCATGCTTTCGTTGATTTGATTCTCAAAACCCACAGCGTCCGTGCCGGGACGTTTTGAATACGTGAATATATGCGCGTGATATATATTAAAAAGTTTCATGATTTCTATTGATTTCTCAAAATCTTCGTCGGTTTCACCGGGGAATCCGACTATTATATCAGCAGTTAGATTCAAGTCTTTTATTTTTTCTTTTGCGTAAAATATATTTTCAATAATTGACTCTATATTATATCTTCTCCGCATTTGTTTTAATATATCAGTCGAGCCGCTCTGCAAAGACAAATGAAAATGATTTGCGATTTTTTTTAATTTTGCAATTTTATCTATAAAATCTTTTTTTATGACCGACGGGTCGATAGAACTTAATCTTATCGACGTTATATTTTTCAAGTCGGGTTCGGCGTTTAATTTTTCGAGAAGATTTATTAAATTCAAGCCGCTACTGTTATATGACGAAATTTCTATGCCCGTTAAAACAATCTCGTGATAATCCATGTCGCTGAACCATTTTATCTCGTCGTAAATATTAATATATTCTCTGGATTTCACGTTTCCGCGAACCTGCGGGATTATGCAGTACGAGCAGTTGCAGTCGCACCCGTCCTGTATTTTGATATACGCACGCGTTTTTTCTGACCTGTACGCATTGATGTTTTCGTAGGTTTTATATTCGCTTATGTCTTTTACGAAAATATTGTTGATATTTTCGACGGCGTTGTTATTCAGAATATCAAACGCCAGTCCGGGGATTTTCACTTTTTCGTTTGAGCCGAAAACAATATCGGCTTTTATGTCCGATTTAAAAATCTTTGGGTTTCTCTGGGAAAAACAGCCGCAAACGGCTATTACCGCGTCTTTGTTCAGCCTTTTCGCCCTGCGTATCATCTGCTTTGATTTCTTGTCGCTCCCTGCCGTGACCGTGCATGTGTTTATCACGTAAACGTCGCAAATATCATCAAAATCTTTTATTTCAAATCCGAGATTTATAAACTCCGATATTATGCAGTCGCTCTCGTATTGATTTACACGGCAGCCGAGAGTGCATACGGCGGCTTTAAAATTATTATTTATTTTTTCCATATTTAGAATTATATCACTTAAATATTAATATAAAAATTTAATTTTTATAAATTTATATTAATTTTTAACGTTCGCTTTCTTTTTTGTTTCGGATTGATTCGTTTGATTGGTTTGATTATTGATAACGGCTTTTTTTAATACGGGATATGTCATGTAAACCAGAATACTGCCGAGAAGAGCCGTCGCGAGCTGCGGGAAAGAATAATTAAAAGTTATGACCGACGTCATTTTGGCAATTTGCGGGGCTTTTAACGCGCTGTCGTTTACAAGAATAAAATTTATAAATATTTTTGTCACGCCGAAGTATAAAACCATAAATTTCAATAACGCGCCCGCAATAGACGCACCCGCCCAGTTTAACGAAAAAAACCTGATAGACATATCATATACTTTTCTTCCGCATATCGCCCAAAACGCAAATACTATCGCGAGATTTCCCAGCATAATAAACGGAATCAGCCAGATATGCGGCATCCGCCCTATCGCCAAAGAAATAAACGGGACAATTACCGCTATAGAGAACCCGCTCCAGAATCCGCATATCAAAGCCGAGAGTATCAGAAACATATTTACGAGCGAGCCTGTTATTAACTGGCTGACGATTGTCGCTCCTAATAATATCTGGATAAAATACTGAGCCGCGACAGTCAGCCCCAGAAGCATAGCCGTCCGGGTTATACGCAGGATTTGTTTTTTTGTTTTCATAAAAATATCACCTCAAAAAATTTTTTATATAAAAATTATATACTTTTAATAATAATAATTCAAGAACAAAAATTATTATTTTTTATATATATCAAAAAAAACTATTGTAAAAAATTAATATTTGATTTATAATATGTGTATATAATCATATTTGCAGAAAATATTTTATATTAAAAACAGGAGGAGCATAAATGAATTTTAATCGCGATGGCTGGCAAATGAAAGATTTCAAGCCCCTTGACCCGAAAGCCAAAAAGAAAATAAAAAATATAGCTGTTATCGCAGTTATAATAATAGCCTTGCTTGTATTAATTTCTTCAAGCTATTATACCGTAAGCGACAAACAGCAGGCAGTCGTTACTACTTTCGGCAAATATACCGGAACTCCCGTAGACGCGGGCATTCACTTCAAGATACCGTTTATCCAGCAGGCGTATCTTGTTGACGTAAACGTCTCTTTCAAACAGACGATAGGGTATTATAACGACGCCGCCGGAAACGATATTGCGGTTCCCAACGAAAGCAAAATGATTACCGGTGACTTTAATATCGTAAACGTCGATTTTTATCTGGAATACAGAATATCCGACCCGTACCAGTATCTATATTCTTCAAGGGACCCTGATTTGATACTGAAAAATATAACCCAGAGCAGAATCAGGGACATCGTAAGCTCATACGGTGTAGACGATATACTGACTACGAAAAGGTCGGAAATCCAGACAAAAATCAAAGATTTGATAATCAACGAGCTTGACTCTTACAGTATAGGCTTGATTCTCACGGATATTAAAGTGCAGGACGCCAAACCCCCGACAGACGAAGTTATAGCCGCGTTTATGTCCGTCGAAACGGCAAAACAGGACAGGCAAACCGCGATTAACCAAGCTAAAGCATACGAAAACGCCAATATCCCCAAAGCCCAAGCCGACGCTAATAAACTTTTGCAGAACGCCGAATATCTCAAACAGAACAGGATAAACGACGCAAGAAAACAGGTCGCTATGTTTGAGGCTATGTATAATCAATATATACTAAACCCAAATATAAACAAACAGCGTATGTATTATGAAATGATAGAAAACGTTCTGCCCGGCGTAAAACTCTATATAAACGCGGGCTCGTCCGGCGACGACATATCAATGATTCTGCCTTTGGAAGATTTCGCCAGTATTCAGGGAAGAGAGGAGTAAAATTTTTATGAACGCAAAAAGAATTGCAAAATGGGCTATACCCATTATATTGATAATAGTAGTCATATCTATTGCAGGCTCGGCGTTTTATACCGTCAGGGAAAACGAATACGCTTTAATCGTGCGTTTTTCCAAAGTCGAGAACGTAGTGCAAACTCCGGGGATTCATGTAAAAGTCCCGTTTATCGACGAAGTGAAATATTTCCCCAAGACAAAACTGTTTTACGATATAAACCCGTCCGACGTTTTGACCTCCGACGCAAAAGCGATGAGCGTTGACAGTTTTATCGTCTGGAGGATTTCAGACCCGTTTGTATTCTATAAACAGCTTTTAGGCTTGATAAGCAACGCCGAAAACAGGCTTGACGCGATAACCTACAGCGCGCTGAAAAATATCATAGGCACAATGAAACAGGAGGATATAATAAGTTCGGCAGACGAGAGAAGCCGCGATTATCTGAACGTTGCGGTTACTGACCAGGCTAAGAAGAACGCCATAGAATTCGGCATCGAAGTAATAGACGTAAAAATCAAGAGTTTCGATTTGCCGCCCGACAACGCCGAATCTGTTTTCAGACGCATGATTTCAGACAGGGAGCGCGTCGCCGAATTTGAAAGAGCCGAGGGTCAGAAAGAAGCCAGCATAATCAGAAACGAAGTTGACAAAAACGTTGATATAACCATATCAAACGCGGAAGCCGATGCCGCAAGCATAATCGCCGACGGCGAATCCGAATATATGAAAATATTAGCCGAGGCGTATAACACCCCCGAAAAAGAAGAATTCTACAGGTTTATGCGCGGTCTCGAGGCTTTGAAAACATCCCTGAACGGGGAAAGCAAAACTCTGATTTTGGACAGGGATTCTTTGCTCGCGCAGATTTTGATTGGACCGTAATTAAAAATTTTTATTAACATGAGATGTAGAGAGGTAAGTATATTATGTTAAAAACAAACAGAAAACGCGCAATATCGCTGACGCTTATAATCGCAATGCTTATTACGGTAATATCCGCAATATCAATGCCCGCAGTCGTCGCGGCTACTATGCCTAACGAAGCGGCAAATAAACTGCATATACTGGGGTTGTTTCAGGGGGTAGGCGCAAATGCCGACGGCACTCCTAATTTTGACCTTGACCGCGCCCCGACAAGACATGAAGCCGTGACTATGCTCGTGCGCCTGCTCGGAAAAGAATCCGAGGCGCAGACCGGGAAATGGTCTATACCGTTCACCGACGTCGCCGACTGGGCAAAACCGTATGTCGGGTACGCGTACGCGAAAGGACTGACGAAAGGCACGGGCGATAAAACTTTCAGCGGCAACGACCCCGTGACCGCAGCGCAATATATAACGTTTGTCCTGCGCGCTCTGGGATATGTTTCGGAAGTGGATTTTAATTGGGACAAAGCATGGGAGCTTTCCGACAGTCTCGGATTTACCGAGAAAAAATTTAACAGTTTGAATAACGCAAGCTTTTTGAGAGGGAATGTCGCAAGCGTATCTTTTGACGCTCTCAGCGCGAAACTGAAAAATTCGACCAAAACGCTCTGTGAAACGCTTATCGACGCCAAAGTATTTACGAAAGAAACGGCGGAAAAAGTGGGCTTGTATATTATTTCGGATACCGGAATCAGGCTTGATAAAACCGAGCTGACGCTTGACGTAAACAAAACCGAATCGCTTAAAGCCACGGTTACTCCTGCCGACGCGGCGGATAAAAAAGTTATGTGGACTTCGTCAAATGAAAATATCGCGTTCGTTTCAAGCATCGGTTCGGTAATGGGCGTTTCCAGCGGCAAAGCGACAATTACAGCGACAAACGCATACGGTCAGTCCGCGACGTGTCTGGTTACGGTCGGCGCGTCGGCTGCCGAAATTACGCTTGACAAAACCGCAATGACTATTGAGCTTGGAAAGACCGCCGAACTTAAAGCCACGATTTTACCAACCAACACTACCGATAAAACAGTTACATGGACTTCGTCAAGAGAAAGTATCGCGATTGTTTCCGATAAAGGCGTTGTTACCGGGATTGCGAAAGGCTCCGCGACAATAACCGCAACGACCGCAAACGGCAAAAAAGCGACGTGCGTTGTAACCGTCGGCACGCCTGAAACCGCGGTCACGCTTGACAAAACGAAACTGACGCTTGAAATCGGCATAACAGCCGAACTTAAAGCAACGGTTTTGCCGAGCGACGCCGCCGATAAAACAGTCGCATGGACTTCGTCAAATGTAAATATCGCGACTGTTTCCGATAAAGGCGTTGTTACCGGGATTGCGAAAGGTTCTGCGACGATAACCGCGACGACTGTGAACGGCAAAAAAGCGACATGCGCCGTGACCGTCGGCACGCTTGAAACCGCGGTCACGCTTGACAAGACTAACCTGACGGTTGAAATCGGAAAAACCGCCGAGCTCAAAGCCACGGTTCTGCCAAGCGACGCTACTGATAAAACAGTCGAATGGTCTTCGTCAAATACTAAAATCGCGACCGTTTCCGATAAAGGCGTTGTCACCGGGATTGCGAAAGGTTCTGCGACAATAACCGTGACGACCGCAAACGGCAAAAAAGCGACATGCGCCGTAACTGTCGAGGCAAAAGAAGCCGTTTTGGATATTGGCGATGTTGATTTAGTATATACTTCGGTCGATTTTTCAAAATTAGTTTATAACAGTAATCCGACAATACACGGCGACGCTATTGTTTTAACGCGGAATATCAATATCACTAATGTTGACGTTAGTTTCAAAACCGACGTTACTTCTTCAAATTCAAGCGACTGCGCGGCGACATGGACTTCTTCCGACGAGTCTGTCATAAAAATTAACAGCGTAGACAATCCCGCAAAATTAAACGGCGCAGGCAACTACAGCGCAGTTTCCACTTGTCATACTACGGTCGTCGGCGAGGGAATGGCTGTTTTGACGGCAACATTGAAAAACGGCAAAAAGGCGCAGCGAACAGTTTATGTAATGGATAAAGAAATAACCAAAGCAGAGTTTGAACATAATCCCAACCCGGCACTGAATATTGACGGGACTTTTAAAATAGAGCCGATTTATTACGCGACTCATGCCGGTGGAGATGTCATCGTTGATTTGTCAAAATGGTGCCATGTAGCATGGACTTCTTCCAACCCATCTATCGCGACCGTTTCCGATAACGGACTTGTAACTGCCGTCGGAGAGGGAATTACGACGATAGCCATGACAATCACAAAAAGCTATCCCGACAGAGCTACTTCGGCTTCTACGACAATTACCGTGTCATGTTATGTTAATGTATCTGACCCGTCTCCGGAAGAAGACCCTTCGGAAGAAGAGACTTAAACTCCCGGATTTAGTTTACCGTATATAAAAATATAAAAATAAAAAACAGGAGATATTTTTATGAATAACAGAGAAAGAACGATGGCGATTCTGAATTACGAGAAATACGACAGAATGCCCCTTGTGCATTTCGGGTACTGGGGGGAACTCCTGCAAAAATGGCATCAGGAAGGGCATCTGACAAAAGAACAAGCCGACACCTGCTGGGACGGCAGCGAAACAGACAAGCAGGTTGACAAAATGCTCGGCTGGGATTTCTGCTGGGGCACTCAATATGGCGGGCGCAGCGGGCTTATGCCGGGATTTGAGTATAAAGTTCTGGAAACGCGTCCCGACGGGGCTGTGATTCATCAGAACGGCAACGGCTTAATCGAAGAAGTCAAAGCCGGTCTTACGTCTATCCCCGCGACTGTCGGCACTCTGATGACAGGCAGGGACGCGTGGGAAGAATTATATAAGCCGAAACTTCAACCGGGCAGTAAAAGATACGGCACTCCCGAAGAACTCGCGAATATCAAAAACAATCTGGATAATCTTACAGACAGACCTGCGGGGATATTTGCCGGGAGTTTGTACGGCTCGATACGCGACATGCTTGGGGTTGAGCAGTTAAGCTATTTATACGCCGACGACGAAGATTTGTATATCGAAATAATAGACACAATGGGCAATTTATGCTACGAGACTTTAAAAGCGATACTTGAATCCGGCATAAAGCCCGATTTCCTGCATTTCTGGGAAGATATATGCTTTAAAAACGGACCTCTTGTAAATCCCGCTATATTTAAAGAGTACGTCGCGCCGCACTATAAAAAAATCACAGATTTAGGACGTAAATACGGGATAACTTTAGCGTCTCTCGACTGTGACGGCTGTATCGACAAGCTTGTGCCGATATGGGTCGAAAATGGCGTGAATACTATGTTCCCGATAGAAGTCGGCACATGGAACGCGACTATTGAACCGTGGAGAAAAGAATACGGCAAAGAACTTCGCGGAGTCGGCGGAATGAACAAGAACGTTTTCGCGCTTGATTTTAAGGCGGTTGACGACGAGATAGAAAGATTAAAGCCGTTTGTCGAACTCGGCGGGTTTATCCCGTGCCCCGACCACAGGCTGCCCCCTCACGCAAAATGGGACAACGTCAGATATTACTGCGACCAGATGAGAAAAATATTCTAAAATATTCTGAAATTAGGATAATAAATTTATGTTTCATAAAGTTTTTTCGTTCCTGAATCTGAAAATACCCCGCGCCAATAAAAATTATGGCGACGGTATCGAAATTGACTTTAGATATATGACAAAAGACAAAAAAAGCAAAAAATTAAAAGAAGTTTTCTCAAATCTTCCGAGGTTTGAGACAAAAAGGCTTACGCTCCGCCGTATCGAGGACGGGGACTGCGAAGATATGTATGAATATTCGGCTGATACCGACGTGACAAAATATCTGACGTGGGCTCCTCACGCGAACACAGGCGAAACCAAGCAATATATCGCCGATATGCAAAAAAGATACGAAAGCGGGAAGTTTTTCGACTGGGGGCTGGTATATAAAGAAAACGGCAGGTTTGTCGGGACATGTGGGTTTACTTCGATAAATATCAACCAGAACACATGCGAAGTCGGATATGTTTTGTCTAAGAAATACTGGGGCATGGGTCTGATTCCGGAAGCGTTGGAATGCGTAATGGATTTCGCTTTTAATTATTTCGGGTTTGACAAAATCGAGGCGCGGTTTTTAGAGGGCAACACGCAGTCTAAAAAAGTCATGGAAAAAGTAGGCATGGGTTGTGAAAAAATCGACAAGAACGTCATGCACATAAAAGGCGAATATAAAACCGTGCATACTTACGCGGTCACGAAAGCAAATTTTGAGGCGCGCAAAAACGAACTGGATAAGATAGTGCTGAACAAAGTCAATTAAGGCAACATAAAAAATTAAAATTAACATAGGGGTTGAGGATTTTCAACTCCTATGTTTTTATTTTTACAAAAATATATTGACAAATTACAGTAAATTGTATATAATAAAATCAATATGAATCCTGTGTGAATCGCGAAAGGATAAAATTATTTATTATGGATATAGAAAACACGATTTTACAGCAAATCCAGCAGAATCTTGACGCTTTGCAGAAACAAATCGACACAATGAATATGAAAACTGTTCCCGAACTTGAAATTGAAATACCCGAACCGCAAAATACAGGTTTGCGTTATAACCTCAAAGAAAAATCAGACGAACTCACGCAAATCATGAAAGACATGATAAATACGGTAAATTCGCCCGAAACGGGAGTTTGCATGTCGGCGGTTTTTTCTGTGAGCGGCAAAGAACACGGGGATTTGCGCCAAGCCTGCTTTTATTCTGTTGACAATATAGATAAAATCAACGAAATCGACGAAACAAAACTTGCGGGAACAGTCGAGGCGTTCTCAAGCCCGAAAAGAATCGCTATAATCAAAGTGCTTATGTCGAAAAAATTGCTTTCGTCCAACGAACTGACAATGAAAACCGGTTGTATCGGCGGTCAGCTATATCATCATTTGTCCATACTCGAAAACGCAAAAATTATCTGCAAAAGCAACGAATTATATACCCTGACCGATTACGGCAGAAACGTGACCAGCCAGATTTTCGCGATTGTTTTCGGGGAACCTGTGTAATATATTTGTAGGGGCAACCCTTGCGGTTGCCCTTGAATTTAATGATGTATTGTTTTGTTTTGTTTATTGTAAGGACACGGCGCGCCGTGTCCCTACGGGGGCGGCCGCAAGGGTCGCCCCTACGCAATTATATATTTTTTGTTTTCTTGATTCTTTTATTTTTATCTTTGCGTTCCTCAAAATCCTTATCAATTTTTTTGCTCCAGTCTTCGGAAAGAAACGCGCTTTGCGGTGCGGCTCTGTAACACATGATAGCGTCGCTGAGGCTTTCGTAATTAGTCGCGATGCCCTGACTGTCGTTGTGGAAATTTTTCGCCCGGTTTTTCGCGATTCCGAAACGTCCCGCAACTTCGACAGCGTCGATATTCGCGCCTAAGAATATAAACTCCCAGCTATATTTTTCTTTCTGGCTTTCAATCATGGATTTTATTTTGGCGTAGTCAAATTCCCGGCTTGCGTTTTCCATGCCGTCGGTCGTGATGACAAATAAAACCTTGTCCGCCTGATATTCGGGTTTGCTTTGTTTTTGCGCGTTGCCGATTTTATTGATAGTTTTGCCGATTGCGTCAAGCAACGCCGTGTTGCCCCTGACGTAATATTCTTTGTCTGTGATAGAACTGACGGCTTTTATATCAAGCCTGTCGTGCAGAATTTCATATTCGCCGTCGAATAATACGGTCGTAATGCGGCATTCGCCGTCCTGCGACTGTTGTTTTTTGAGCATAGAGTTAAACCCACCTATCGTGTCGCTTTCAAGCCCGCCCATAGAGCCGCTCCTGTCAAGAATAAAAACCAACTCTGTTAAGTTTTTGTTTGTGTTCTCCATTAAAAATATCCTCCGTAAAATTATTAAATAAAAAAAATTAAGTGTGATTTTTGTTTACGGCTATATTATATCATGTATTATTTATGGCGTGGTCGCTTGTAAAGCGACAATTTTTTTTACTTTTTTCACCCTCCCAGAACAGGCTGGTCATATTTGAACAAAACATTGTTTATCTCGAAAATATCATATCTTTTGTTGTCGATAAAATATTTTATTATCACGTCAAACATCACGCTTTTAGATAACGCAAACCCCGCGCATTCAAGAAAATTGTCAGTTTCGTCAGGCGATAATTCCAACGCGAGAGCGAGAGCGACGACAGTTTTTTTACCCGGCATATAATTTTTTCCCGCGCGGATTTTACTGAACAGTTTGCGGTCAATATTCGCGCGCTTATATATTTCGACGTCTGTTTTGCCTTTTTGGTCGATGATATTCAGTAAAATTTTCGAAAACGGCGCGTCTAAATTTTTCGTGAAATTATGAACCGGAGCGGCGGCATAGGGCATATGCATTTGTATTTGCCTATCCATTGACATTTTAGCGCGCATTAATTCAGGCTTGGATTCCAATTCTTCCTCTTTGGATTCTGCCCTATCTTCGAATAGCATCCCATATGTTTTTTCAACTATATAATTTTGGTCAATATAAATTTTGATTTCGTCAAGCAGTTTTTGAGATACTTCTATATTATTTTTCTTTTTAAATTTAAACATTGCAGTTATACCTCCTTTAAATCCGGCAAATCCGGCAGCGTTTCGTTCATGCTGCCCGTCCTGTAACCGCTCAAATCCAGCGTTATATATGTAAAACCGTATTGTTTTAATTCGTCATATATTTTCCGGGAAATTTCAAGCTTGATAATTTTTTCAAATTCTGACGGATTTATTTCTATTCTCGCCATTTTATCATGTATTCTCACTCTGATTTGCGAAAATCCCAAGTCTGTCAATAATTGCTCGGCTTTTTCGACCATAATGATTTTTTCTTCTGTGATTTTTTCGCCGTAGGGAAATCTTGACGCAAGACACGAGATATATTGTTTGTTCCACGTTGACAGCCCAAGCTCTTTTGAGAGTTCGCGTATTTCGGTTTTTGTAAATCCGGATTCTTTCAGCGGGCTTTTTATTTTATGTTCGAGAACTGCCTGAAATCCCGGTCTGTAATCCCCGTCATCGTCAATATTTGACCCGTCGGCGATATATTTTATATCATACGGCTCAACGACTTGTTTGATTTTCGTCAGAATTTCGTTTTTGCATAAATAACACCGGTTCGGCGGATTTTTCGCGACCCCGTCGATATTTAATGCGTCAACGTCGCATATTATATGCGTGATTTTATCTTTTTTACAGAATAATATAGTATCAGAAAGTTCTCTTTCGGGGAAAACCCGCAGTTTTGCAGTCACGGCTATGGCGTTTTCTCCGAGAGTATCATGCGCGACTTTTAATAAAAACGTCGAATCAACGCCGCCCGAAAATGCGACAGCGAGACTGTTGTAGGATTTTATTATATCTTTCAAGTTATCGTATTTTTCGTGAATATTCATGATTTTTTACCTTTTGTTTTATATTTTTCAATGTATTAATCACTTATCTTCAAATCGTCCGCCAAAGTGACAATAACTATGTTCCTCTCCCCGTCCCAATCAACGGTACACCCGACGCTTTCAAGTACCGCCCTGATTGGCACCATCATTCGTCCGTTGATAATTTGTACAGGAACATCAAAGTTATAAAATTTTTCGTTTGCAGTAAAAGTATTTGAATTTTCCGTAATAACAACGGTGAACTCATCATTATGTAATATTGCCTGACGCATATCGGAATCCCAATCAACAGCAAAATCCATGTATTCAAATACGTCGCGAACAGGGACGAGTACGCGGCTATTCTTGATTATTGGGCGTTGGTCGGAGAACATAACAGGATTGCCGTTTATTAAGATGTTCGGTTGTCCGGCGGGGAGTACGATGATGTCAAAAGAACCCCCAATAACTACACATATCGTTGGATGCTGATACGACGGCACAAACCCCACGCGGGTATCATTTAAAGTCAATGGTTTTCCTTCTAAAAAAACAGTAAGTTCGCTATCCGGAACTCTACCTCGAAATGTAAATTCAGATGTACCGTCAGTATATACAATTCCTGCTGCATAATAATACTCAAACCCTGTAAGGTCAAGTATTTCGCCTTCAATATAAACGGTTTTATGCGGTAGAACAATGTCCCAACCGTCCCACACAATTTCCACTCCTTTTGTCGTGGGTATTTCAGTCGTGGTGGGATAAGTAGTAGATTTTTCAGTAGAATCAGCCGCAACACTTGTTGCGTAAATACAAAAAATGCTTACTGCCATTATTACGACTATAAATATACTTAAAATACGTTTCATGATAATACCTTCAAATATTTTTGAATATTCACCCAATCGTTCCCCCGCCTATAACAATATCACCGTCGTACAAAACAACCGCCTGACCCCGTGTTATTGCCCTCTGCGGATTGTCAAACTCTATACGCCAAGTATCTTCTCCGGTCTGCTCAGCAACCGCGGGCTGTTCTTTTTGATTATACCGAACTTTTGCTTTTATTTTTATTTTCCCGTCAATCTTGTCAAACGGGATTAAATTTATATCGTGCGCGACTAATTCTTTTGAATAGAGTTCTTCGTCCCGGCATAAAATCACGGTATTACTTTCGACGTTTTTGTCATACACATACATCGGCTCTTTCAACGCAAGCCCAAGTCCCCTCCTCTGCCCTGTCGTGTATCTGATGAGCCCTTTATGCCGACCTAAAATATTGCCGTTCAAATCAACAAAATCGCCGTCCGGAAAAGTTTTGCCCGTGTATTTTTCGATAAATCCGGCGTAATTGCCGTCGCTGACAAAACAAATATCCTGACTTTCTTTTTTTTGCGCGTTAATAAATCCCCGTTCTTCCGCGATTTTACGGACTTCGGGTTTTGTCAGGTTGCCTAACGGGAATTTTATATGTTTCAACTGCTCCTGAGTTAACGAATATAAAACATAACTCTGGTCTTTTTTTTCGTCAACGGCTTTTTTTAACAAATATCTGCCGTTTATTTCGTCGATTTGAGCGTAATGCCCCGTTGCGATATAATCATAATCGAGTTCTTTCGCTTTTTCAAGCAATCTCCCGAATTTCATAAACCTGTTGCAATTAATGCACGGATTGGGCGTAGAGCCTTGTATATAATCATCGGCAAATTTTTTTATGACTTCTTTTTCAAAAAAATCTTTGAAATCAGCCACGTAAAGCGTTATTCCGAGTGAATCCGCGACGTTTTGTGCATCTTCGTCAACAGAACAATCGCCGAACAAATTCATCGTGATTCCCGCGCAGTCATATCCCTGCTCTTTGAGCAAATAAGCCGCGACGGAACTGTCAATCCCGCCGCTCATGGCGATTATATGGCGGCTGGTGGTTTTTAAACCGTTCAAAATTTATATATCCTCCAAACGTTGCGTTATTTTATCATTATTTTTTTACGGCAGATAAAATGTATTACGAGAAGAATCGCGGTGCAAATATTACAAAGCCCAAAAGTCGCCAGCATATCCCAAACAGCTCCGGGACTTATTCCGACAATGGTTTCGCCAATGATGATTATTTTACCATCATCATCAAGGTATTTTATAGGGCTTGGTTTAACAGGCATATAAATGGGAAACGTTCCCATCGGCTTATGACTGATTCGCATCATATCGTATTTTTCGTAATATTCTTCATATTGTTCTTCTTCATAAAATTCAAGGGGATAAGGCATTTCGTAGTAAAACGGCACTTGTAAAGATATTATCAAAGAAATAATTATAGAAATTGCCGGCGGTATGAATCCAAAACGTCGGTTCTTCATTTTTGATAAAAAAATCTGCAATTTTATTATTAATATTGTTAATGTAATAATAAAAACTATAATTATTATTAAATATATTATACCTGCTGTTCTAAAAGCTGAAGATGGTAACATTAACACTACCTCTCATTTCATTTATTTAAAATCACAACTTACTCTCCATCTCACCTTTTTGGATTTTCTCCCAAACCGGGGACATATTTCTCAAATAACCCACGACTTCGGGGACGGTTTTTATTATATAGTCAATTTCTTCTTCGGTGTTGTCGTGCGACAACGATAATCTTAACGACCCGTGCGCGACTTCGTGCGGCAGTCCGAGAGCGAGCAAAACATGGCTTGGGTCAAGCGACCCCGACGTACACGCCGACCCCGACGACGCGGCAATCCCTCTAATATCAAGCATTAATAACAGCGATTCCCCCTCGATTCCCTCAAAACACATATTCACATTCCCCGGCAGTCTGTTTGTCAAATCTCCGTTGACGATAGAGTTCGGGATTTTTGAAAGTCTCGCGATTAATTTATCGCGTAGTTTAGACGTATACTCGGCGTGTTCACGTATATTCAGACAACTTTCTTCAAATGCCGCCGCCATAGAAGCAATCCCCGGAATATTCTCAGTCCCGGCTCTCCTGCCCCTCTCATGTCCCCCGCCCTCGATTAACCTTTCGGGGATTATATTTTTTTTGCAATATAAAATCCCCACGCCTTTCGGTCCGTTGAATTTGTGCGCCGACAAAGACAGCATGTCGATGTTATTTTCAATAACGTCAATATCAACATGCCCGCCAGCCTGAACAGCGTCTGTGTGAAACAATATTTTTTTGTCTTTGCAAATCTGCCCGATTTCTTTAATCGGCTGAACCGTGCCGATTTCGTTGTTGGCGTACATTAAAGTAACAAGCGCAGTATCTTCTCTGACTGCGTTTTCTACGTCCTCAGATTTTACTATGCCGTTTTTGTACACGTCTAAAAAAGTAACTTCCCAGCCTTCTTTTTCCAGTCTTTCAAGCATAGACAAAACAGCGTGATGTTCGATTTTTGACGTTATAATATGCTTTTTATTTTTCTTCGCGCCGGATTTCAGCCCGGTCAGTATCGCCTGATTATCAGACTCGCTCCCGCATGATGTGAAATATATTTCTCTCGGCTCGGCGTTTAAATATTTCGCCATAGTTTCCCTTGATTTCTGCAGCACAGCCGCCGCCTGAGTGCCGAAACTGTGCAAACTCGATGCGTTGCCGTAACAGTTTTCCATCATGTCAATCATTGTTTTTTTAGCCGTTTCGCTCATTTGTGTTGTCGCGGCATTGTCCGCGTATATTCTATTCATTATAAAATTAATATTCCTCTCTGTTATATCTGTATCCGGTTAATTAATTTATATTTTACCATATATATTACAAATAGTCAATAATCATAATCATTTGCAGATTTGTATAATTATTCAATAAGCCGGCAGACTGCATAAATATGCAATTTGCCGGCTTTGCTTTTATTTTTTATTTGTTTTTTTGATTTTTACGGCAAATCTTCGTATTTTTCTATCGCTTTTCCTATATCTTTTATTATTTTATCCTCGGCTTTCTCGATAGTCGATGCAAACGTATTTTTCTTTGTGTTTACAAGCGTCTGGAAATTGCTCATAAGATTGCCGTATTTATCGACATATCCTAAATCAGCCGAACGTCCCGCCAATATCATGTCAAGCATTTCTGAAGATTCGTTATCACGCGCATACTTTGATTTTAACGCTACGTCATAATAAGCAGGGGTTATAAATTTATATCCGCCATAGGCGAGAGCCTCTATTACAGTGCTTGTCCTGTCGTCGTTATCCCCGCTCCTTGGAATTGCGATAGTCGCCGAAGCCCATGAGTGTACATAAGTATTATACTGTTCCTGTTCTTTATTGGCTTTCGGAAGTGGTATAATCCCGAACTCGGTATCCATTTGACGCAGCCTTTTTACGCATTGCATGACTTCGGCGTAAAATAACGCCCTGTCCTGCTCAAACGCATCCTGAACGACCCTGTGCGTTTGTCCGCCGTGCGGCGTGTTCGGATAATCAGCCGAAAGCATTGTAAAATCCCCAGCCCTGAAAACTTCATATAATTTCTCAAGGCTGGTCATGACAGCGTCCCCGGTAAGCGCGTAATACGGCAGGTCGTTTTCGTCTTTTCTGATTATTCTCATCCCCTGTGAATAAAACAACCCCTGAACCGAATCGAGCGTCGTTGCGAAAGCGACCTGGTCGAGATAGTCTATAACCCCGTTTCCGTCAAGGTCAGCCGCCGAGTCTTTGCCCATTTCCATGAATTTATCCACAGTCCAGTCGCCTTTTTTTACAATATCATATATATCTGGCAACCCTAATTTTTGCTGTATGCTTTTGTTGAACATCATAGTCCATGTCCCGTCGTTTGCCATTATAGATATATCCCCTGTTGCAAAATAAGTCTTATGCATTACCGAAGTTTCCCGCATTATGTTCTGGTCCCACCACGGGTGCGACAAATCCACACCCGAAGTTCCGGCTAAGTTTACAAGATAGCCCTGTTTTGTCGCGTTTGAACCGTCCTCCAAATTCAGCATTACTGCGTCATAAGAATTGTCCCCCGCGGTCACGGCTTTTTTGAGCTTTGACATCTGCTCCCCGATTTTAACCCATATGCCCGTTATTTTTATGTTCAGTTTTTCCTCGACTTCGAGATTTCTTTTGTACACCGCAGATTCGACCACGTCCGCGCCGTCCTCTTCCGCGAAAATATCCTGAGAGTCCCATTCGTCTTCCTGCCCGCGTATCATGATTTTAAACTCGTACTGTTCGAAATCAACTTCGGGATAATCATACAAAGCGAGATTAGCCTGTCTCGAATCTACGGGAGTTTCGCCGTCCGGCTGTTCGTTCTCCGACTCGTCCGCGGGTTGATTTTCCCCGTTTGCGTCGGCGTTAGCTTTGTCGTTCACGTTTGAATCCGGCTGCGCGTTTTCTTTTTCGCCGCATGATAATATCATGGGCAGAAAAATAACAACGGCTAAAATTAACATTAACATCCTGATTTTAAATTTTCTTTTCATAAAATACTACCTCGTTTATATTAAATTTTATATAAAATTATATTCCTGCAACATTTTTGTCGCCTTGACTTCGTCGGATTTGGCTATGAGGCACGACACGCTGATATACGAAGTCGCTATCAAAACGATATTTATCCCGTTCTGCGAAAACTCCTCGAATATGCTCGCCGCGATTCCGGGGGTGTTTATGATTTGTTCGCCCAAAAAAGAAATTGTGAGATTATTGGACGAGATATTTATTTCGGTTTTTTCGTGTTCCGTTTTAAAAGCGGCGATAATTTCAAGGGTTTTAGGCAAATCTTTGTCGAACAGAGAAAACGACAGGGTTATATTCCCGCCGAAAGACGGGCTTTGCGAGATTATATCGAGATTTATATTATTATCGGCGAGTTTTTTGAACACTTTTTCCCTGTTTAACACGTCCGCGTTATATAGAGTTACAAGCGTGACGTTCGGCGATATTTGGACGTTTTCTATTATATGCGCTATGTTTTTGAGCATAAGATTATCCTCTCTGGTTTATGTTTTTTAATTTTTAATACTGAAATGGTTCGTAAGTGATAATTACCGTACTGGTTTCACCGTCCCAATCGACAGTCGCTCCCAGAGCCTCCGCCAGAAACCTCGCAGGTACTACTGTCCGTCCGGTCGGCAACAATATCGCCGGCTGGTCTAACGTCACGTCTTTGCCGTTGATTTTCGCGATTGGATTGTCTATCTGTATCAATATAGTAGTATCGCCTTTTGTCACTATAACCGTACTCGTGTCCCCGTCCCAATCGACAGTCGCGCCGAGATTTTCCGCGATGAATCTCGCGGGGATTACGTTGCGTCCGGTGGGCAGCAGGACTGCGGGTTGGTCTAACGTTACGTTGTTGCCGTTGACTTTCGCGATTAGATTTCCTACTTGAATTTCGATTACTTTTTTACTGTTTGCCTCAATCCATGCAAGACGTTTTTCTTCGGTATCGAAGTTGCCCGCAAGGTAACCCTCCGGGTCGGCTACTGCGAAGTATGACAAACGGTGATTGTAATTTGCGTCAAAAAGACTATAAAAGCAATTACTGTCGCCTTCATTGTCGCTCAATCCCCAAAAAGTAACTCGTTCTATATTCTTTGAGTATTTCTTAAATAGTATCATCATTTTTGCGTAAATTTCAGCTTGCTTTTCATACCTTTGTTGCGTAGGTAGTGAAGCATTTTCATAGCTTTCTTCTTCATAAATTGTTTGAATATCAAATTCAGTAATATGGATTTTTACTCCCAAATTGATAAAGTGTTTGAGAGTTTCTTCCATGTCAGTAATATTGGCATCAAGATTTATGTGTCCCTGTATTCCTATTGCTTCAATCAATAAACGTTCATTACCCTCAGACAGCCACTTGTCATTTATTTCTTTTATCATATCAACAGTCCCAGATAATTTGTAAGGAAACAACTCCATATAAGTTTCATTATATATTAACGTAGCATTCGGGTCAGCTTCACGAGCAAGGCGGAACGCCATTTCTATATAATCTGCGCCGCTTTCATCCTTTGATTTGTCCGCGCCATTTTCAAAAGCTTGATACCAAGGAGAGTCTTTATAAAGTGCGTCACGCCAATCGTCTTGAATCTGAATGTGTCTTTTTGCCATTTCAAAGGCTTCGTTGACTACAACCCAAGTATCAATTTTTCCGGCGTAATGACCTACTACGTTTTTTATATAATCAGTCATATTTTGTATTGCTTCGGCACGCGTGAGCGGTGTTCCGTTAGTATTTTTATTTAACCAATCAGGGATAAAATCATGCCAAACCAAGCCCGGAAGGTGAATCAAAATCCCCTTATCTATTGCCATGCGAAACATTTCATCTGTATCGCCGAAAGTATACATTCCTTTCTCGTGTGCAAAAGGAGTGGCGACTTGTGATAAAGCGTTGAAATGCCGGTAAATAATAGGTGCAGTTGTATTTTTGGGCATTTGGTTGTAATAAAGAGCAAAAAATTGACTGCCAATATCAAAGTGTTCCGCGTAAATTTCGTACAGCGACGGCAATCGTGCGTTTGATTTAGTTCCATGTAAACTTATTTGTTTAAACGAAACATCGTCAATATAGTATTCGGCATTGGGATTAGTGCAAGTCACATATATTTGAACATCATCAAAAGAAATATTATCAGGATAAATAATATGCCCGTTAAGTTTTATCCACCCGTCTGATTGAGAAAAATTTTGCCAGTCTACCCATACAAATTCCTGTCCGTTACTTGCTTCAAATGATGTCGATAATAAAAAACCGGAAACATCTTTAGATTTAGATAAAACCCATGCCGTAATCTCATAACTGTATAATGGCTCAACATATTCTTCCACATTCAAATACGCTCCATGCCATCCCTCTGTGCGTTCCGAAACCAAAACAGAATTTTTACCCGAATGTGCCTGCTCGCTCGTGACTGTCAGTTTTGCGTCGCCATTCCCGTAAAACCCGTGAAGTTGTCCGTCCTCGAAGTCAATTATGAGCGATTCAAGAGTTGTGTCTGCGGCAACAGTAGGAATTAACATCGCCGATAGTGTGATAATAAATACAAGCGTGAGCGATAAAATGCCTTTTTTCATGATTTTATACCTCCGTAATCTCGTTTATCAAATCTTTCATCGAATACAATCCGGGGGCTTTACTTATTAAAAACTTCGCGGCGGCTAACGCTCCGTTTGCGAACATTTCTCTCGACTGCGCGCTGTGCGAAATCGCGATAAGCTCGTTTGTCCCCGCGAAAATCACTTCATGCTCGCCGATAATCGTCCCGCCCCTGACGGAGTGAATCCCTATTTCGTTTTTGTCCCTGACTTTTCTCGCTTTATGCCTGTCGTAAATATATTCGGGTTTTTCAGATTCTTCGAAAACAGACGCAATCTCTTCGGCAATCATCAGAGTCGTGCCGCTCGGCGCGTCTAATTTTTGGTTGTGATGTTTTTCTATTATTTCAATATCAAAGTCGTTTTTTAACAGCATAGCGGCTTTTTTCGCGAGTTCGGCGACTAAATTCACCCCGATTGACATATTCGCCGACTTGAATATTGCGATTTTGCCGGAATATGATTTTATCAACTCGATTTCTTCGGGAGTGTGTCCGGTTGTTGCTATAACTATAGGAGTGTTTTGGCTTTCTGCGTATTCAAGCAGGGAATCGACTGCGCTGTGGTGTGAAAAATCAATTATCATATCGACTTTTTCTTTATAATCAGACGGCGTGAGAAATACCGGATAAGTTACGTTGATAGCCGAAGGATATATAGATACTCCAACGACTATTGAAAATTCTTCGGGTTTTTCGGCGGCGGCTTCGGTTATCGCCCGTCCCATTCTGCCGTTATAACCCGTGAGCATTATTTTCATTTGTTTTTGTTTTCCTTTCGAGATTGTTTTTTATAGGGGCGGGAAAACCCCGCCCCCACAGACGTATTTTTTTATGCGCGTTATATTTTCTTTTTGCCGGTTTTCAAAACGCTTACCGCAACGCTTCCGATAACAAGCATTCCGAGTATGGCAAAAACAGATATATCCCCGGTTTTCGGGGCGGTTTCAGTCACAACGACAGTATCCTGAACAGGTTCGTCCACAGGTTCGGGTTCGTCAGGTTCATCAGGCTCGACAGGGGTTTCGATTATTATTTCACCGCCCAGTTTCAAAACGGCGGCGTTATCCATATCGCCCGAGTTTTGAAGCTGCCGCCCGCTTATTACCAGACTGCCGTCGCTTCTCAGATTGTTATGCTGTACTGTGAAATATATCTCGCCGCCTTCTTTTATGCCGTATTTTTTTATAGGGATTTTATATTCGGCGTTATATCCGTCCGGGGTCATTTTTACGATTGCGTCATATCCGTTCTGCGCGGGTTCGTCGCCGGACATGATAAAATCAAATCCTTCCTGTCCCCATGAGCCGAGCCCGTACGCTATCGTTGAATATTTCACGAAATTAGCTGAATCGTCGTCAAATATAAACCATAATTCGCACGCGTCGGACTGCCACGGGTTAGTCTGGTCTTTAAATTCGTCCATGCCTATGTCTACTATGTCATTGTCTTTGACTTCAGCGAAAACATACATAAAATCGTCGTCGTATAAAAGCCATAAGTTCACGTCCCCGGCGTTTGTTTCATCGCCGCTGTCACAATAAAAAGTTTCCCCGACGTCCAAGTCCTGGTCTGCGTAAATATTAAATTTCAGAGACTGATTATACGCTTCGTCTTTTTCTCCGTCGAGAACCGGGGTATATTTGCCGATAGGTCCGTTTACCGCCAGAGTCGGCACGGTCATGAATACCATGAGAGAAACAACCATTAATATCGCGATTACTTTTTTCATTTTTTTACGCTCCTTTTTAACTTTTAATTAATTTTTATATATTTTATTTTTTTGATTGGCTTATTTTATTCGGAACGGTTTAAACTTTTACCGACTTCAAATCCGTCGGGATAACGCTTTTTTAATTTTTCCACGTTATGACATGCGATTTCGTCCAGCGATATTTCCAGTCCCGACGCGATTTCCGCCAGATACCACAGACAGTCGGAAGCCTCGTCGATTAATTTTTGTTTATCCAGTTCGTGTCCCTGAAACATGTGCTTTTTTAAAATGTCGATACATTCGCCGGATTCGCCGCATAACCCCATAACGCCGTTTAATAACAAGTTTTGTTTTGAAGTATCGCTTGCCGTTCTCATCGCCAGTTTCTGATATTCGTTAAAATCCATAAAACATCCTCTTTTTAAAAATTTTATTTATTGCTGTAACGAAGAAAATGGTTAAAATATGAAATTATCAAAGAGCTAATTCGCGGCGCGAATTATGCGGTTCGCGCCTTGCCGCCGGTTCCCATGCACCTTGGGTGAAACCGTCTGCCAACATTTTATATTACGACTGCCCTCGTCGCAGCTGCCGGCTCTGACGTCTTTCGACGCTACGTCGTGCAACACTTACGGACTCACGAGACTGTCCGTAGTCCTCTAATGTCCCTATTATATCACACTTCCGACAATCATACAATTACATTCTTAATCTTCTTTTTCCTTTTTTTTAATTTTTTTTATTCGACAAAATAAAACACGTCTTCAAGTTTTACTGTCACTTCCGGCATAGACACGGG
>Ga0082212_10003181_pt1 | contig 23437 bp, 24 predicted proteins | sample TergutNt197P3_FD_71548 | JGI IMG/M metagenome (GOLD analysis project Ga0082212, IMG submission 71548) | Neocapritermes taracua P3 segment gut microbial communities from Petit-Saut dam, French Guiana - Nt197 P3 | ecosystem: Host-associated > Arthropoda: Insects > Digestive system > Gut ... | reverse complement strand
CGAGACAGAACTTGCTTACATTGCCCAGCAGGAAAGTCGTCGTCCGGCGCTGTTGGATTTACGAACGGATTTTGATTACAATGTTTTCGGGCCATACGGTCATTATACCCGTACTGCTGCTTTCCGGCGATATTTCAAAGCATGGAAATGGTTGCAATTAGCGCCGTTTTGCTGCGATAACAAAATACAAATACAACAGGCTGTTTTGATTGCTCTGGCGCTTCAAACTGCCAAAACCTCATCCGGCGTCTCCGCAATAGATGTGTATTCGCAATTGACAGGGGCATTGGAATGGTTTACCGGACCACCGGCCGGTACTTCTGTACTTGACGTGGCGCTTCTGCTAAAAAAAGAACGCATCACGACGATTTCCGCTGCTTTGGACGCAAAATTTCTGGCTAAAGCAAGCGCAATAATTAGAAATACAGCGGCGGACAAAGTTAAATATCCTGCCGTTTGCCGCAACGGAATCTATTTCATGCCTCAACCAATTTTACCTGACACATCATCGGCTTTGCAGGTAAAAATGAAACACAATATCTTGCTTAATGGCTTCGCTTCTGACCATCCGGAATTGTTTCCGATTGTCTCCCCAAACGATACGCTTCCGAAGCCGCCCATACCGGGATATGTGGAGCCGTCCCTTCCTTTTTGGACAAAGTTGCGCGAACGGGTGGAACTGACAGACAAAACACTGAAAGACTACCGGCTGACTTCCGATACATTGACCGTCTTTTCAGAACGCATGTACCGTTATGTTGCATTGATGGAGGATGCTACCCGCAGAGAACTGAACAACGAACGCCTTCCTGACGAAACATACCGGTTTATTGCACACATCGGCGATTCTGTTCAACAGTTCACACATGCGATGATAGAACCGGATGACGTGCTGTATACCGAAACCGGAAAAATCAACAATATTTACGTAATAGTAGAAATTGGCGGTTATTTATACCTCACCAAAGGCGCAGCATCCTGTTCCCATGAATTTTACACACCACAGGAAAGGGAATAAAATATTCTGGTAATATTACAGGGATAAAATGTATTCTGTCAATGTATCAATTTCATGTTCAGTCATTTGCGAAGTTGTGCCGTGCTTATCGTCTTTGTTAAATTTTGTCAGGACTTCCTTTATGGTTACAGCGCTGCCATTATAAAGATATTTACTGCAAACCAAAAAATGTCATTAAGGCTTTTCCATATCAATAAAAAAAATACTTATCTTTGTCCGTTTTTATATATCGGATAATCATATAAAATATACCGAATGGCAAAAGTAATTGCATTAGCAAACCAGAAAGGAGGCGTTGGCAAGACCACTACAGCGATCAACCTGGCAGCGAGTATGGCAGTGCTCGAAAAGAAAATACTGTTGATAGACGCCGATCCGCAGGCAAATGCAACTTCGGGGTTGGGGTTCGATTTGCAGACCATAAAAACCAGTATTTATGAGTGTATGATAGATCATACCAACCCTTGCGAAGCTGTTTTAAAAACTGAAATACCGGGTTTGGAAATTATTCCGTCGCATATCGACCTGGTGGGCGCTGAAATAGAAATGGTAGGATTACCCGACAGGGAATACATTTTAAAAAATGTCATTCAGCAGGTCAGGGATGATTACGATTATGTTTTTATCGATTGTTCGCCGTCGCTGGGATTAATCACCACGAATGCCCTGACGGCTGCTCAATCGGTCGTCATTCCGGTTCAGTGTGAATATTTTGCTTTGGAGGGTCTTGGCAAACTGCTCAACACCATCAAACTGATACAGTCGAGGCTCAATGTTGCGCTCGAAATCGAAGGTTTCCTGCTGACCATGTACGATGCAAGATTAAGGTTGAGCAATCAGGTGGTGGAAGAAGTCACGCGCCATTTTCAGCAAATGGTATTCAAAACCATCATTCAGCGCAACATCAAGATCAGTGAATCGCCAAGCTACGGTAAACCGGTGATCCTGTATGACGCCAAATCTACCGGAGCTATCAATTATCTGAACCTGGCAAAAGAACTGTTGCAGAAAAATTCCACGATACAATGATCCCGGTTATTCAGTTATTCAGTTATTAACAGACATGGCAAAAAAAAACGCATTAGGAAAAGGCTTGAGCGCTCTCATCAAGCAATCGGAAACAGAAATATCCAAAGGACAGGAATATTCGACAAATAAAATCGCCATCGGAGATATTGAGGTTAACCCGTATCAGCCCCGTACCAGTTTCGATCAGGAATCGCTTGAAGAATTGGCGACATCCATCAGGGAGTTAGGAATCATACAACCCATTACCGTTCGCGAAACAGACAGCGGGAAATACCAGATCATTTCGGGTGAGCGGCGTTATCGCGCATCGCAGATGGCCGAACTTTCCGAAATACCTGCATACATTCGCCATGCCGACGATAACAACATGCTCGAACTGGCATTAGTGGAGAATATTCAACGTAAAGACCTGGACGCCATTGAGATTGCCATCAGTTACCAACGGCTGATCGACGAATGTCAACTAACGCAGGAAAACATGAGTGAACGTGTGGGGAAAAAACGTTCGACCATTGCCAATTACCTGCGTTTACTGAAATTGCCCGCCGAAATACAGTTGGCCATCCGGCAGGGGCAAATCAGCATGGGACATGCCCGTGCATTGGTGAATATCGAACTGACAGATATTCAGTTGCAGTTATTTAATGATATTATCGAAAACGGGCTTTCTGTTCGTCAGATCGAAACAACTGTCCGGCAAATCAATCATCCGGAAGCATTTGAACAGCTTGTTGCAGAAACGCCGGAAGCAACAGCTTCCACCGAAACAAACACAGATGAATCCTCTGTCAGTGAAATATTAATCTATGAAGATGATCAGCCTAACGTATCTGTCATCGGCAGCGATGACGAGCAACAACTGAAAGAACAGTTAAGCCTGTGTTTCGGTACTAAGGTTGACCTTAAAAGAAATGCCTCAGGAGTAGGGCGTGTGGTGATACCTTTCCGTACGGATGATGAATTATATCTCATCGTACAAACGGCAAAAAAAATAATTGAGAATTGAGAATTATTACAGTGGTATTATTATGCCTGTGCTGTCTGAAAGTTGCAGGGCAAGAGCCGGTTGATTCAATACTTCATCCATTGGACACACTTAACTTGTATGTCAGTCATTCGCCTGCCAAAGCAGCCATCATGTCGGCCGTTGTACCTGGGTTGGGGCAGATTTATAACAGGAAATACTGGAAAGTACCTGTCGTATATGCGGCTATTGGCGTCAGTGTGGAACGATTCATCACATTTCAGAATAAATACAACCAGTACAGACGTGCCTACATTGACATCAACGACAAGGACCCTTATACCAATTTTCATGAAACTATGGGATTTCCGGCAAGCTATTCTGAAGAACAAAAGAGGCAATTTATCACTAAAAACAAGGAGACTCTGCGTACCTGGCGCGATTGGTCTATTGTGGCTATGGTAGTAGCTTATGCATTGAACATTATTGATGCAAATGTGGACGCCCATCTAATTGATTTTAACCTCGAAGATAATATTTCGTTAAATATTCAGCCATCTTTTTTTGAAAATGATACAAATTTTAAAATATTTGCGTTAACTTTGCGCTTCACTTTTTAGTGTTCGAACAGGATGTCTCTACAAATGCTTCAAAAATTTAATGTAATGATGGGTTTGATATGGCTCATCCCGTTTGTGTTGTGGGCTAACAATACTAAACCGGTTCATGACTTCACAAATGTCAAAGACAGCATTCCCGTTGAGCTATACTATTCTAATCCCGACAGAAATTTAGACAGTTTGATGCGGATTTGGTATATTCAGGAAGCTATTGGAAGCGATACGCTGATCTCGGAGATAGCTGTAGACGAATTATCTTTCGTTACCGGGCTTCACGATTCGATTTACATTCAGCGACTTCAAAGGTTACCTTCGCTTGTAAACCTGACCTATAATAATGTGGTCAGGACTTCTATACAAGTTTACACGATGCGCAGGCGCGAACAGATGGAAGTGATGCTCGGTCTGAAAGATTATTATTTTCCCATGTTTGAGGAAATACTTGATTTGTATGGATTGCCGTTTGAATTGAAGTACCTTGCCGTAATTGAATCGGCATTAAACCCCCGGGCAAGATCACGCGTGGGCGCCACAGGAATATGGCAATTCATGCTGAATACAGGGCGTCGTTATCAATTGCAGGTAAATACTTTCGTAGACGAACGCCGCGATCCTGTTGCAGCCACACACGCCGCAGCAAAGTTCCTGAAAGATTTGTATGACATATACAACGATTGGGTATTGGCGATTGCCGCCTATAATTGCGGTCCGGGAAATGTTAATAAAGCAATCAGGCGTTCGGGCGGAAAAACGTCCTACTGGGATATTTACCCGCACCTGCCCCGCGAAACCCGCAATTATGTGCCGGCATACATCGGCGCTACCTACGCCATGAATTATTACAGAGAACATAATCTTAATCCGCGAACGATTGAAATGCCCCTCGTTTCGGATACGGTAATGGTTAACCGGAATGTGAATCTGGCGCAGGTTTCCGAAATTTTGGATATTCCGTTACCGTTTCTCCGCGACCTTAACCCGCAATACCTTAGGGAAATACTTCCGGGTAACACTGCTCCGTGTCCTTTGCGGCTTCCGGCAATGTATGCCACCAAATTCATCGATATGCAGGATTCGATTTATAAACACAAGGCAAATATATATCTGAGTAATTCGTTCCGCGTGGTTGAGCCGGCTTCAGGACGAACAGCGGCTTCTTCGGTTAATATATCAGGGAGAAACCGTGTGGAACACACCATTCGTAACGGCGAATCATTGAGTACCATTGCATCAAGATATGGCGTAAGTGTCGATAATTTGAAAGACTGGAACAATATCAGCGGTACCCGGATCGTTGCCGGAAAAAAACTGGTAGTATATACCAACCGGCCGGCAGCTTCCGCATCAAATGCCGGCACAACAGCAATCGCAGCAAGCAGGCCGGCTCAGGTTGTGGCGTCAGTAAATGATAATGTAACCTATTATACCGTTAAATCCGGTGATACTGTATGGGATATTGCCCGGCGGTATCAGGGGATTACCGACAGTGATATTCTGAAATGGAACAACCTCTCGAGAACCAGTAAAATTCAACCGGGAATGAAGTTGATTATTATGCAATAATAAATGTATTATGGAAAGTATACGAATTGAGAAGACACAAAAAGCTCCGTTGTTCGTCCTGAGAGATGGATATATCCGGTTGTCCGGACGTTCAATTCCGCAAAATGCACGACAGTTATACAAAATTTGTATCGATTGGGTAGAACAATATGTGCAATCGCCTGCACGCGAAACAAAAGTCGATTTATTTTTTGAATATATCGACACTTCGTCCATACGTTGTGTGGTGGACATTCTCACAAAACTTAGCCAAATCCCCGAAAAAAGTCACAACCGGGTTGAGATTAGCTGGTATTATGAACGTGACGACGAGGATTCGCTGGATTTGGGGGCTTATATACAGGCGCACCTGAAAATCCCGTTCAATATTATTGAACTTGGAGAAGGAGAAGATATTTCATAAATTCATGTCAGGAAATTTTACTTTTACCATCATTAAACCCTGTGCCATCAAAAGCGGGTACATGGGAGCTATTTTGGCCGATATTCAAAAAAGCGGTTTTGAAATATCAGCAATGAAATTCATGCAAATGACGCAGGTACAGGCCGAAACATTTTACAGCGTACACAAGGAACGGCCGTTTTATGATAAATTAGTGGAGTTTATGATTTCGGGGCCTGTGGTGGCAGCCATTCTGAAACGCGAAAATGCTGTGGAAGAATATCGAAAACTGATCGGAACAACTAATCCTGCAAATGCAGCGGAGGGAACCATCCGAAAAAAATATGCCAAAAATGAAAGGGAAAATGCTGTTCATGGTTCGGACAGTGATGAAAACGCAGCAATTGAATCTGATTTTTTCTTCTCACAATGCGAAAGATTTTGAATTTTAAATGCTTATCATTATTATTGGTTGCATGTATCTTATGCGTCATTATTTCGTGTAACCATCGACCGCAACCGGTTTCAGTTATTTTCGATACCGATATGGGTCCCGATTACGACGACGTAGGCGCTTTAGCCGTGTTACATGCGTTGGCCGACAGTGGCGAAGCCAAAATACTGGCTACTGTTTCGTCCAACATGTATGCCAGCGCTGTGCCCTGCATCGAAGTGATCAACACTTATTTTAAACGTCCGGAAATTCCGTTGGGAGCGCCGCGTAAAGGGCCGAACATTTTTGATCCGCGTTTTGGCGAAAACTATTGGCCGGAAATTTTACCAGCCAAATATCCTCACACCGTAAAAAGTTCGGCCGATGCGCCGGATGCTGTTGAAGTTTACCGACGCATCCTGAGCTGCCAGCCCGATACCAGCGTCAATATTATTACAGTGGGTTTTTTGACCAATTTGGCTGCCCTGTTACAATCGCCACCTGACCAGTTCAGTAATCTGGACGGTAAGGCGTTGGTGAAAAAGAAAGTTCGCCGGTTGATTTCAATGGCCGGTTCATTTCCGCAAGGACGCGAATTTAACGTTTATGTCGATTCCGTTGCATCTGTAACAGTTTTTAATGAATGGCCTACGCCTGTCCTGTTAAGCGGATTTCAGATTGGCAGAGATATTTTAACCGGTTTGAGATTAGTGGCTGCCAACGTACAAAACAACCCTGTAAAAGACGCATTCAGTTTGTGTCTGAAACTGGACGTCAATGGGAGGTGTAGTTGGGATCAGACGGCCGTTCTGGTGGGCGTTCGCGGTACGCAAAATTATTTCGCTACGGTAAAAGGCCGTATGATTGTATTGCCCAATGGCAACAACACGTGGCTGGACGATCCAAACGGGCCGCATGAACATTTGGTTTGGAAAATGCCAAAAGAGCAATTGTCCCTTCTCATCGAAGATTTGATGATGCATCAGCCTTTGGGTAAAAAATGAAAACACTCATTATCGACGACGAAGCGCCTGCACGCGATCTGATCAGACATTATTTACAGACCTGTCCAGATATTGAAATCGTAGGTGAAGCCGACAACGGCTTTGCAGCGATGAAACTGATCCGTGAACAAAATCCGCAACTGATATTTCTTGATGTACAAATGCCCAAGCTAACCGGTTTTGAGATGCTGGAACTGATGGATGATTTACCTGCAATTATTTTCTCTACAGCGTTTGACCAATATGCCATCCGCGCATTTGAAATGAATGCAGTGGATTACCTGTTGAAACCGTATTCGAAGGAACGTTTCGACGCCGCCGTGCAAAAGGCTTTGACCAGGATACAGTCGGGAACAGTCGCGCAAACGGAACTGCAAACATTCAGGAATACCGTTTCGCTTCCGCAGGGTTCGCTTTCGCGCATTGCCGTGAAGGACAGGCAACAGATACATGTTATCCCGATAAATGATATTGATTACATCGAAGCTGACGGCGATTATGTGAAACTGCATACTGCAAAAAAAGCTTATCTGAAAGAAAAAACCATGAAATACTTCGAGGAAAACCTTCCTTTGCAGCAGTTTATCCGTATTCATCGTTCGTATATCGTCAATGTGAACGAAGTAGCCAAAATTGAATTATATGAAAAGGAAAGTTACCGCGTGCACCTCAAAAACGGCGAATTTTTAAAAGCCAGCAGCAACGGGTATAAAGCGCTGAAGGCGGCTGTGAGTCTTTGAGGATTTCTGGTTTTACAGATATTTCTGAAACCGAAAACTAACTATTCCAAACGAAGCAATCCGGAAACAGTTTGGCGACCTCATCTGTTTTTTTATCGAAAATTCCGTAAACTGCCGATCCGCTTCCCGACATACTTGCATAAACAGCTCCTTCGTGATACAATTTTTCTTTGATCCGGCCTATTTCAGGAAATTTTTTGAACACTGAAAGTTCAAAATCGTTGAAAACAGTATGACGCCATTCGTTGACAGGTGCCTGAAGCAATTCCGGCAAATGATGTTTCGGTTTTTGAGGCGTTACTGATGAATAAGCGTCAGTTGTATTCACAAACACCGGTGGTTTTACCAACAGTAAATAATAACCCGCAAGAGACAGGGGGACAGGTTGGAGATGGTCGCCTTTTCCCGTGCCAAATGCAGGCTTGCCGTGAAGAAAAAAAGCGCAGTCACTGCCTAATCTGCCTGCGTATCGGGTCAGTTCCTCGCCGGGTATCCTAAGTTGAAATAAACTGTTCAACGCCTGCAGGGTGTATGCTGCATCTGACGATCCGCCGCCCAAACCGGCGCCGACAGGTATTGACTTATGCAGATGTATCCTGACCGGAGGCAGGTTAAAGTCTGCATTTATCATGCGATAAGCCTTGCAGCACAGATTATTGTGCATTTCATTATCAGGCAACTCAATACCATCGCAGGAAAAGACAAACTGACAGTCGGCATCTGCTTCGGCAGCCTCAACTGTCAGACAGTCGCACAATTGGATTGCGTAAAAAACGGTTTCGATATTGTGAAAACCATCCGGTCGTTTCCCGATAATAGACAAACCAATATTAATTTTTGCAGGTGGATATAAAACCATGATCTATTGTTTTGATGATTTTGCAAAGATATGAAACAAAAATTGGAATAATACGCATATCAAATATGACTTTTTATTACTGTTTTAGTATTATAAGAATAATACCCATGTTTATCGATTTTTTACAAATTTTTAACAATTTTTCATTAATAATTCACAAAGTTTGGCGCGGTTTTTGTTTGTGTAACAATAGTTTTTTTTCATAATTTTGTAGTAGTTAGTAGTTAGTAACTAGAAAGGGCCGTTCGGGAGAACCGCTCTTTTCGTATTTTACAGGGGGGCTCCCTCTACCCATCACACTGGCTCACCCGAAAATTATGTAAAACAGACAACCATTCCGGCCTGGATATATTTGTCAATTATTTTAGTTCTGGCATTGGTGATTGTGCTCTGCGTCGGGTGGCGGGTGTATAGGGCAAGCGTTGAAAATCCGGCGGAAGTGGTGAAGTCGTAATAATTTTGCAGTTGTTTGCGAAAACAATTATTTTTGCAGTGAATTAAATAATGATGTTATGTTAACCAAATCACAAATATTTGATACGGTCGAAAATTTATCCGAGCATGTTTCATTAGATGAATTGATTGATAGATTCATATTTATAGAAAAAGTAAATATTGGTTTAGAGCAATCAGAAAAAGGGATAGTCAGTTCTGAAGAGGAGGTCAGCAAAAGGTTATCTAAATGGTTAGCGTAAGATGGACTGATATTGCTGTTGAAAATCTGGCTGATATTGGCGAATACATAGGGAAAGACAGTATCAAATACGCTAAAATAGTGGTTAAAAATCTTTTTGCTTCGACAAATATTTTAAAACAACAACCACGTATCGGCAGAATGGTACCTGAATTTAATCATCCGGGAATCAGAGAATTGATCAGAGGTAACTATAGAATCATCTATCGGATAATTGATGAAAGGCATATTGATGTTATTACGGTTCATCATTCAGCCAGATTGTTAAAAAATAACCCTACTTTGAGTGACATTTAGTAATTCGTTTCATCCGCGTTCTGTCAATCAATTATTCAATTAATCATAATTCAAAAATGTTTACCCATTACCTCAAAATCGCTTTCCGCAACCTGCGGAAATACAAAAACCAGACGTTCATCAGCGTGATTGGTTTAGCAGTGGGGTTTACCTGCTTTGCGCTGGCAATGCTTTGGATACGTTACGAAATGACTTTCGACAGTTTTCACAAAAACGCCGGGCAAATGTATGTGGTAAAAAGTGAATGAACGAAGAAATTAATAAAAAACGTTAAACCTTGATTCGCATTATCAATGATTTTCTTTTGTGGTTAGAGGAGCATCAAATCGGTATCCTCACTACTATTGCGGTGCATCTGCTGATCATTTCGGTCGTTCTGATATTGAAAATCAGAACCAACGTCGAGCGGGAATATACCATCATGCTCGACATGTCGCAGATACAGGCGATCATGGACGAGGTAAAACCCGAAGAGCAGCAGATGAGTTCGCAGGAGTTTGTCCGGAATTTGCAGCAGGAATATAACGTCCGCAACATTCCCGTCAATACCGCCGAAGCCCGCGCCGCAGAGAACATCGAAAAGATGATACGCGACATCAAAACGGAGGAGAACATCGCCGACCCGCCGCCGCCGCAGGATACGCCCGCCGAAACCGCCCAGAAAGAAGAAAAACTGCTTGAAAACGAAGCGCGTATCTACGAAGACAGATACCCTGCCAACGCCGCCGGAGAACGCACCATCTACACAGGCGCCACTACGGTATCGTATGAACTGGCAGGCCGCCGCCATATATCGATGCCGCCGCCGGTGTATAAATGCCGCGCGGGCGGCACGATTGTAGTGAATATCACGGTGAACAACAATGGCTACGTACTCGACGCGCAAATCAACAAAAGCAGGTCTGATTCGGAAGACCCGTGCCTTGTTGATGAAGCCCGGCGCGCTGCCGAGCGGTCGCGTTTCAACGAATCGCCGGCGGCAAGGCAGCAGGGAAGTATCACCTATATTTTTCAACCACAGTAGAAAAGATGACAGAAAAGATGAAAAAATGGTTTTTCGCAGGATTATTGATATGGGCTTCGGCAATTGTGTCGTTTGCCCAGGAGTTTGTATATCAGGCCGGAGTACATTCTTTTTTCAACAACAACGAGTTTATCGGAAGCGAAGTGAAAACCTCGCAAACCATGGCCGGCGTGCATTTTGTACCCCAACTCGGATTGAGTTTTCAGGAGAAACACCGCATTTTTGCAGGTATTGACGCCATGAAAGAGTTTGGAAGCGACCGCGCCGTTGATTTTTACGATCCGGTGGCTTATTACCAGTTTGACAGCCGCCCCTTTGTTTTTTACATGGGCGCATTTCCGCGAAAGCCTTTGCTGGAGAACTATCCGCGAATGTTTTTTCAGGATTCCGTTCGCAATATCCGTCCCATCCTGAACGGAATATTTTGGGAATACCGTTCCCCGAAAGACGATTATATGAATGTCTGGTTGGACTGGACGAGCCGGCAATCCGACACGCGCCGCGAAACCTTTTTCATGGGTTGGTCGGGAAAATACCAATTGGGCGTGTTGTATGCGCAGCACTTTGGTTATATGTTTCATTTCGCCGGCAGGATGATTCAAACCGTACATGAGCCCGTGCACGACAATGGTTTGATGCTGACTTCGATAGGAATTGATTTAGCAAAAAAGGCAAATTTTGAAAAACTGGAACTCAACGGCGGCTTTTCTGCCGGCCTCGACCGCGACCGTGGAAGCGATGACGGCTGGCGTCGCTCGCGGGGATTTTTGTCGGAACTGAAAGTCGAGTACCGCGGTATCGGATTGTTGAATACCCTTTATTCCGGTCAGGGACAGCAGTTTTTTTACAACCGGCATCCGCAAGGTCTTTACTGGGGCGATCAGACATACAGAGCATCAAAATATGACAGAGCCGATTTATACATGTATTTTATCAAAAATCATGCAGCGAGCGTAAAACTGATTTATTCGTTTCACTTCCTCGAAAACAAACTGTTCCATGAACAATCGCTCTATGCTGTTTTTGATCTGGACAATCTGAAGAAAAAGAAAACCGAAAATTATCAACGTTTTTGGAGCAAATGGTTTAAATAATTAGGAATTGAGAATTTTTTTGACATATCACTGGAAACATCTGTTTGTGTTTTTTCTGCTTTTGTGGGCGGGCATGAACATTTTTCAGGCCATCTTCACCGAAATGATGAGCGATGAAGCCTATTACTCCATGTATGGCGAAAATCCGGCATGGGGTTATTATGATCATCCGCCTGCGGTGGGGCTGATGACGTTCATTTCCGGTTTGTTTTTCGGCGGCAATATGTCTGTCCGTTTCGCAACCGTTGTGTTACAGATTTTCACTGTTCTGACGGTTTGGAAACTGTTGGGCGAGAAACATCCCAACGCTCAAAAAGTAACTCTGTTTTTTATCATTACCGCGTCTATGGTGATGTTTACGGCATATGGATTTATTACCACGCCCGACGTTCCGTTTTTGTTTTTCACGGCGCTTTTTTTGCTGTTCTATAAAAAATTTTTAGAATGTGATTCATGGTTCAATACCCTGATGCTTGGCCTGTCGATGGCCGGAATGACATACAGCAAATACCATGCGGCGCTCGTCATCGGGCTGATCGTATTGTCTCATCTGAAATTGCTGACGCGCTGCAAGGTTTGGATAGCCGCCGTATTTGCATTATTGTTACTGATTCCGCATATCCTGTGGCAATTTGCGATGGATTTCCCCGCGTTGAAATATCATTTGAGCGAAAGAAGCAGCAGTTTTAAATGGGGGTATTTCTTTGAATATATTCCCAATCAACTGGTGGTATTCAATCCGCCGGCTTTTGGCGCTGTCATATATATTCTTGTCAAACAAAAAGCCGGCAACGTTTTTGAAAGAGGCTTGTATTTTTTAATTGCCGGTTTCCTTGCTTTTTTCTGGATGATGACTTTCAGAGGCCATGTGGAACCTCATTGGACGGTTGCCTGCACGATACCCATGATTGTGCTGATTTACAACCGGAGCCTTCATAACAGAAAATTCATGCGTTTCACAACCCGATGGATAGCGCCGTGTATTCTGTTGGTGATGGCAGCGAGAGTTTTATTAATCACGCATCTTTTGCCTCAACATCTTGATTTTTATGGAAAAAAGGAACGAAATGATGCGATTCAAACCATTGCCGGACAACTTCCGGTTGCATTTACCGGCTCGTTTCAAAATCCATCTGATTACCACTTCTTTACAAAGCAGGAGGCATTTGTTTTAAGTAGCATCCACAGCCGTCAAACGCAGTTCGACATCTGGCAAAAAGAAATCAGCCATCAGGGAAAACCGGTTTTCATTTGTTCGTATATAGACGGAAAGTCAGCGCAATATGAAGTAAACGGACATGTTTTCTGGGGCTATCAGGCTGAAAATTTTCAATCGGTGAACAGGTTAAACATAGAGTTTTCATTATCTGAAAAAGAACTCCATGCAGGCGATAGTCTGGATATTCATTTCAAAATATATAACCCGACGGCATCTGACATTCATTTTCATCATGCCGAATTTCCGGTAACCTGCAAGATTGCTTACACAGCCCATACGATTGATTTATACGATGGTAAACTGAATGAAGATATTGATATTTTAAAATCCGGCGAAAATCTGTCAGGGATTTTTAGGACGGTTGTTCCCGTATTACCGACGGATAATTATCTGTTGGCCTTAACATTGGATAATACTGTTTGTGTCAGTAGAAACAGTGATTATACTTCCGTCAAAATATTGAACCCAAAAGAGTGATCGAACCGGTTTTCATATTTTGTTCCCTATCCATTAAACATTAAAGCGGATGTGCATGATGTCGCCATCCTGCACCACATATGATTTTCCTTCAATGGCTATTTTTCCGGCCTCACGGCAGGCGGCTTCAGAACCGTAATGAACATAATCATTGTATTTTATGACTTCAGCGCGGATAAACCCTTTCTCGAAATCAGAATGGATAATTCCCGCAGCCTGAGGCGCTTTTGTTCCTTTTACGAATGTCCAGGCACGTACTTCATCCTTACCGGTAGTAAAAAAGGTTTCAAGATCCAACAGTCCATATGCGGATTTGATCACTCGTGACACTCCCGATTCTTCCAATCCCATTTCTTCAAGGAACATCTGCCTTTCTTCGTAAGTTTCAAATTCAGCTATATCAGCCTCTGTTTTTGCGGCAACTATCAGTAGTCCTGAATTTTCGTCTTTGATGGCTTCGCGTAAAGCGTCCACATAATGATTTCCTGATTTTGCGGAGGCTTCGTCAACGTTACATACATACAATACAGGTTTGTCGGTCAAAAGGAAGAGATCGCGCGCTAATTTTCGGTCGTCTTTATTGTCTAAATATACGGTACGGGCTGATTTCCCCTGTTGCAACGCATTTTGGTACTGCACGAGTATATCGCACATACGTTTCGCGGCTCTGTCGCCTCCTGTTTGCGCCTGTTTTTGAACCTTTTCGATACGCGATTCTACTGTTTCGAGGTCCTTGATCTGCAATTCCATGTCGATGATCTGTTTATCACGGACGGGATCGATGGAACTGTAAACATGCGTTAGGTTGTCGTCGTCGAAACAGCGGATGACGTGCAGGATGGCGTCCGTTTCGCGTATTTTACCCAGGAATTTGTTACCCAGACCTTCGCCTTTTCCGGCCCCTTTCACCAAACCGGAAATGTCGACAATTTCAACTGTCGCAGGTATAACTCTTTGAGGATTGTCTATTTCTGTAAGTTTTTGCAGCCGTTCGTCAGGGACAGTGATGACGCCCATATTCGGCTCAATGGTTGAAAACGGAAAATTTGTCGCCTGTGCTTTTGCACTCGATAAACAGTTGAACAGAGTGGACTTGCCCACATTCGGAAGACCGACGATACCACATTTAAGCGCCATTGATTGATTTTTTGTGAATAAAACTGAATAAAACTTTAACTGACATACGATAATTTAATCATATTGGTTTGCCCTTTTTCATCAAAGGGCGTACTTCCTACGTGTACCACCACATCGCCGCTTTCGATATATCCTCTGTCTTTTAGATTGGCAATAGATTCGTCGATGGCTCTGTCTATATTGCCGGTTTCTTCGGTATGGTAAGCGTGCGCACCCCAAATAAGCGCCATTTTTCGCACCAGCGCCTTGTTGCGGGTAAATACAAATGTTTCAGCCTGTGGACGATGACTCGATATGCGCATGGCAGTATATCCTGAAAAAGTAAATGTAACAATCGCTTTTGCATTTGCCTGATTTGCCATGCGGCAAGCATTCAGACAGATAGAATCGGGCAGGAAGGTGCGGCTGTTGATATCAGGCAGCATTTCGCGGTTGTACCGGAATCCGTGCGTTTCCGTCCAGTCAATGATTTGACGGGTAGCTTTTACCGCTTCCACAGGATAATTTCCTATGGCCGTTTCGGCGCTGAGCATCACGGCGTCGGCGCCATCGAGAACAGCGTTGGCTACGTCGTTTGCCTCGGCACGGGTAGGGCGGAAGTTGGTAATCATGCTCTCAAGCATCTGCGTGGCAATAATTACCGGCTTTGCCTGTTCGATACATCTCCTGACAATTGCTTTTTGTATCATCGGCACACGGTCGAATGGCACTTCAACGCCCAGATCGCCGCGCGCTACCATGATTCCATTAGAGGCGTCGATGATGGCGTCGAGGTTCTCTAATGCTTCCGGCTTTTCGATTTTAGCTATGATACGCGCGAATTTCTTTTTTGAACGGCATAAATCGCGTAAGGGAAGTAAATCCTCGGCAGAGCGGACAAAAGAGAGTGCAATCCAGTCCACATTGTACTCGAGCGCAAACGCGGCGTCAGTCAGGTCTTTTTCTGTAAAACTGGGCGACGAAATTTTAGTGTTGGGCAAATTGACGCCTTTTCGCGAGGTTACGGTTCCGCCGTGAATGACTTTTGCAGTTACTTTATTTTTTTTGTTGGTCTTAATAACCTCAAGTTTTATTCTTCCATCATTGATCAGTACTGTTTCTCCTTTTTTCACATCTTTCGCAAAGTCGCTGATATTGATATAAAGTTTTTGATGGGTACCGAGACATTCGTCGGTTAACAAATCTATCGTTTGTCCTTCCTCAAGTACAACTGATTCACTTTCAATATCTCCGATGCGTATTTTGGGACCTTGCAAGTCGGCCAGGATGGTGACATTGGTGTGCATTTCCTGATTCAGTTCTATGATATTTTCGATGCTGCGACGGTGATCGTCGTGCGTGCCATGCGAAAAATTAAGACGACAGACATTAATACCCGCCGCAAACAATTCGCGGAGTACCTCTTTTGACGAGGTCGCCGGCCCGATGGTGGCAATAACTTTTGTGTGGCTCATTTGAATTTTATAAACAGTTTGTTTTTTGTACTCATTCAAAACAAATTCGGGTGCAAATATAAATCTTTAACCCGTGAAAACAAAACACACACACGATTGAACTTATGTGTCATGTCAAATTTATTTTAGTTCTGGACAAAAATACATACGGTATATGAACTGAATGTTAAGAAAATGATAAGTTTTGGTTAAGATTTTATTGACGGAAAAATAAAAAAGAGTTTCCCGTTTATATACAGGAAACTCTTTGATAAATAATTCAATATATTGTTTAGAATTATTCCGGATAAATTAATTTCAAAAAACTATATCTTTATCGTATATTTCATCCCCTTGTTCGGTTCTACTAAAAAGTTTTCCACAATAAAATTAACATCACCACCCGTTATTCCATCGTTCAACCTGACTGAAATCGTTTGTACGCTCTGTGGCGCAATGGTTACAGGTTCTACGGAAGCATTGCGGAAATACGTCAGCCGCGCATCATGACCCGTACTTTTCAGACGGAAGGTCAGGTCTGATTTGTTTTTGAGTGTAATCTGCGCTGTGTTTCCGGTTTTTGTTACGTTGATTTCCAACGCATTCTCAAAAAGTTCCTTCAGGTACTTTTCTTCGCCGATGATGTGCTCTTTCCAGTAAACCGCCGTGCGCCTTTCGTTCAACGCTTCGCGAATGGCTTCTGCCGAGCGTTCTTTGGCAAATACGAGCGTCATGGTGCGCTCTTTTCCGTATGCAAAGGGCGTCAAAGGCGGATGAACGTCGGAGTTACCGACCATGGTCAGCTTCTTTTCCAGGCACCAGCGGTGTGCCTCAGGGTAATATTCGTTGGCAGTGTTCCCGGCAATTTCGATACCGTGCATCATGCCCTGTTCCAACAGTTGGGTATGTTCGGGCCACCACAACGTAGTATCGGGTTGCTGTGAAAGCCAACCGGGATGATTCCAGAAAATGAAGGCATTTTGCGCTTTGGCCGCGCGAAAAGCATCCATATATTCAGTCTTGTTTGCCAACTCGTCTGAATTTTTCAGGAAGATGGCATTGTGATGACCGGGAGGCATTGCGCGGCTTATTTCGCTGCCCCTGATCAGAATAATATTTCTTTCTTTGGCGGAAGGCAAGGCTAACTCATACGAGATATTGTGCGATATATCCCTGACCGGAAGACCGGATAACTTCTCAAAATCCTGTAAAAACTTGCGACCTTCGAGATGATCGGTAATGGAAATGGCGTCAAGTCCTTCGCGGTAAGCCTCGTCAATCCGTACCGTCGGCCACACTGTACCGTCGGAGAAAACCGTGTGCATGTGGAAATCACACTTCAGGGTAACATAACCTTTCAGGTTTGGAATAGCCTGTGAAAATAGCGGTAGCGTCAAACAAACTACCCAAAACAGTAAAATTAACTTTTTCATTTTGATTTGATTTTTTATGATGTTAAAATTATTTATCAACTTTCAACCGCACATCCGAAAAAAGTGGCAAATGATCAGAAGCCAGAGTATTGAGAACCTGATTTTGCTGTACGGAATATTTGTACCCTTCAGGCGTATAGCCCATTATGTAATCAATGGTGCGCCTTGGATTATCGGAAGGTATGGTAAAAACTGCCGTGTCAGACAGTACTGCCCAGTTTTCATTAAATGCTTTCAATACGGGAGATGAGGGCACTGCATTGATATCGCCGGCTAAAAATACGGGCTTTTTATAATCCTTCACCGCTTCGTTGATGATGGATACCGAAGCTTGTCTGTCGTCCCTGTTCAGTGAAAAATGAGTACAGCAGACGATATAGCCGGCAAACTCAACTATCAGCAATGAACGCAGTTCCTCCCTGCCCGGCAAGGGAATACGTTTCCACGAAACCGGTTTTTCTTTCGACAAAATGCCGATTCCATATTTTCCTCCATCATAAAGAATGGAAGCGCCATATACGGCATACATTGATGTGAGTTCAGCCAGCCTTGCAAGTACATCTATGCCCTTACTGCGACCGGTAACGCTGTCCAGCTCCTGCAAGGCTACAACATCGGGCGATACGCCTGTAATTACATCAGCAATACGCTGATAATCGACTATGTTATCCATACCGCGACCATTCTGAATATTATAACTCATTACACGGACGGTTTTTTCTTTACATCCAGCAATAACAAATAATGCTGATAAACAAATATATATAAATACTTTTTTCATGATATATTGATTATATATTTTTGAAAGTGTGATAATAATAAAATTTGGTAAAAATAGTTAATAATGAAAAAGCACAAAAATAAAGTTGTAATGTGAACTAATTGTTAAGAAAATGATAAGATTTGGTTAAGATACCGTCAAGGATGGGACGCTCGGTAGAAAACGCGACGATACGTGCGCAACAGCATCCTGTTAAGGATGCATCCCTGACGGGATGCCGGATTCCGGCCGGTTGTTCCGGTTCTACCGGGCGATATTCCCTGACGGGAATGGCTCCCGCCTCGCAACGTCATTACGAAGCGAAACAAAGCAATCCAGAGAATAATGACATTCCGAACGCAGTGAGGAATCTCGCAGAGCTCGACGAAGTCAATTTTTCAACCCCTGATTCGCATGAATCACTAATCATTGACCGTTGTTTTCATCACCACTTTCTGATGCTGTATGGATTCTTCGTGGATGGCGGAATATATCTTCTGAACAAATTCTTCGCTCAGGCCTTTGGATAATCCCACATTGATGCGTTTTTTCAGCAGTTTGTTCCAGTGTCCCGATTGCAGGATGGTGACGTTGTGTTCTTTCTTGAACAGCCCGATTTTCTCGGAGACGCTCATTCGCTGTTCCATCAGCTGTAGTACTTCATCGTCGAGTTTGTCAATTTGCATACGCAGTTCTTCAAGGGTAACCGCATTTTTGTGGTCTACATTCTGTTGGCGCAACACCAGATTTTTGATAATATAGTCTAAGTGCTGGGGAGTTATCTGTTGTGCGGAATCACTTAGAGCATGGTCGGGATTGCAGTGGGTTTCAACGATTAAACCGTCAAAATCAAGGTCTATGGCTGTCTGGCACAAATCCATAATCAAATCCCGTTTACCGCCGATGTGACTGGGGTCAATGATGACAGGCAGTCCGGGTATGCGTCTGCGCAACTCAATAGGGATTTGCCAGTGTGGGTCGTTGCGGTAGGCGCTTTTGCCGTAACTTGAGAAACCGCGGTGTATGGCGCCTATATGTGTAATTCCTGCGGCATTAACCCGTTCCAGTGCGCCAATCCATAACTCAACGTCGGGGTTGACAGGGTTTTTCACCAATACGGTTACATCAACGCCCCGCAAGCTGTCGGCAATTTCCTGCACGGCAAACGGATTGGCCGAAGTCCGCGCTCCTATCCACAACACGTCTATTCCGCTTTTCAAAGCGTCGTACACATGTTTTACATTGGCCACTTCGACGGCTACTTTCATGCCTGTTTCGTCCTTTACCCTGCGCAACCATGCAAGCCCTTCGCTGCCGACGCCTTCAAAAGCGCTTGGGCGGGTACGCGGCTTCCAAATCCCTGTACGGAATACCTGTATGCCTAGTGCAGCCACCTGCGCGGCCACGGCCATTACCTGCTCTTCTGTTTCGGCGCTGCACGGGCCTGCAATCATCAGCGGTTTGCTGCAATCTACTCCGGGAATCAATGTCCCGGCAATATTCAATTTGATTTCCATTTTTTTAATATTTAATTGTATAATTCTTAATTACTTCATTCGATGATTACTTTTCCTTTCCGGTAGATTCCCATCTGACAAAGGTCGCTGATGAAGGGTGCAACCGAAATAAGCGATTGCCGGTACATTTCCATGTCCGAAAATTCAAGATCGACATAAAACAGGTATTCCCACTCCTTCCCGATAATCGGTAGCGACTGTATTTTGCTGAGGTTGATGTTAAAATAGGAAAAAATGGAAAGCACCTTGGCCAGGCTGCCGATTTCATGCGACAGGGCAAATGAAATTGAAGACTTGTCAGGCGTTTCGGAATGGGAGGGGAAATATTCAGGATAGGTCATAATCAGAAAACGGGTATAGTTTTTTTTGTTGGTTTCGATACTTGCCGAAAGTATTTCCAGATTGTATTTTTCGGCGGCAAGCCTGCTCCCTATAGCGCCAACGCCTTTCAGCCCGTTGACGCTGATGTTGCGCATACATGAGGCAGTGTCGCGCCCGTCGATGAGTTTAATGTGCGGATATCTGTCAAAAAAAGGTTTTGATTGCAGAATTGCCATCGGGTGAGAATATACTTCTCGCAAATCGTTGATGGTTTGTCCCGGAAAAGTTACCAGGTTCTGGCACACCCGCAGATAAATTTCACCGGCGATCTGCAAGCCCGAATCGTGAATCAGCTGGTAGTTGGGCAGGATGCTTCCTGCTACGGAATTTTCGATGGCAGATATGGCGTATCGGGCGACTCCCTTTTTCATCAGGCGGAACATGTCGTCGAACGATTCGCTGGTGACGATTTCAACGTCTACATCCCTGAAATAATGATGTGCCGCTATTTCGTGAAAGGTTCCGTAACCTCCCATAATCGCTACTTTTATATTTTTTTCGTCCATATTGATATTAAAAAAATCCCGAAAGTTTACTTCCGGGATTCCATTTATCTTTTATTACAGATACAACACATCAGTCCCGAACAGTTTTCAGGCGATAATAAAAGTAAAAATAAAAACCCCAACCCCGCAAGGTTGTTGCTGCTACACCGGATATGTTGTGTTTCACTGTCATGATCAATTTTTGAGGCTGCAAAAATAATATTTATTTCTGAATATCATAGATTTTTTTTTGCGGTATTATGCCCGCAAACATGCCCATGCAGGAAATCAGGATGTCAAAGGACATCGTACATATCACCAGAAAATTCATTTTTCTCTCAATTCTCCATGTTTTGCGTATTGGGTCTCAGGAACGATAATTGTACTGTCAGCGCTAACAATACAGCAAAGGCCAATACAGCGAAACCGGCGCCCAAATTTCCTGCATCAGTCGATTTTCCGAGCAATTTAGTGATTAAGGCGCCTGCAAATGCTCCGGTAAAATTCATGATTCCGTATGCTGTGGCACGATAACGCGGAGCTACAAACTGACATAGGATGGGCATGTTGTTGGCTTCGAACATGCCGATACCTGTCCCGAAACAAAGCGCTCCGCCAAGAACGGTGATAAAACTGTATCCAAATCCAAGTAACAATAGCGAAGGAATGGTAAGCCCAAGACCAATGGCTCCGGTATAAATCCTGCCCCGTAAGTTCACCTGAACCCAGCGGTCGGACAATATTCCCCCAAATATGACGCCAACAAATGAGGACATGGCAACGGTGATGGTGGACAGTGGACCGGCTTGCGACATGCCGATGGACAAGTTGGTGGAAAAAAGTGTGGGCAACCAGTTTTTTGCAGCCCAGCCGGGAAGACTTGGTGTTGCGTAGTAAAAAAGAATTACCCAGAAAAAGATGTTGGACAGTAAAAATGCAATGCCCTTAAAAACGGATGATTTTTTATCAGGGTGCGTTACAAGGGCTTTGTTGATACGATCTTTTTTCTCTCTCAGAAAAAAAATCAGTATCGCACAGTATGCGATTCCCACAAATCCAAACGAGTGGAAGGTAGCTTCCCACGAGTAATGATTCGCCACAGTGCCGCCAAAACCGCCCAGTGCCTGTCCGACATAGATACCGGTCATGTGCAGACCGACAGCAAACGCCCGTGTTTTCTGTTCGTGATAGTCGGCAATTAGCGCTAAACCGGCGGGGAGGTAGAAGGCTTCGCTGATTCCCATGATGGCACGCAAAATGTATAACTGATCGAATGTTGTGGCGTATCCCATCAGCAGGGTTACGCCCGACCATACGAAGAGGCTTCCTGTAATCAGCCATTTTCGGTTAATTCTATCGGCAATGACGCCGGCCATGGGACTTGTGATACCGTATATCCAAAGGAAAACAGCCATAAGTCGCCCAAAATTTGCGGCCGATTCCAATTCTGCTATATGGTGCATCATGGCCGGTCTCATGGTTGAAAGCATCTGCCTGTCCATATAGTTGAGCAAAGCAACAAACCACAGTAATGCGACTACAATCCACGGATATATTCTTTTGGTATTCATCTTTTGGGTACTCAAATTTCCATTCGAAGGGCTTCGACCACCCGCAGAATGGTACGGACTTTTTCCCCGTCTGTTTCAGCATCCATGTTGATACAACAAACGCCTGTCAGATAAGGATTACCGGATAAAGCCACTCCCTCGCGGATAAATTTTTCGATTTCTTCGTGTGATTGGCTGTTGAGTGTCACCGGATCGATGCGCAGGTTCAGTAATGTATGAGGCAGATATTTGCGCATTATGGTAATGTCGCCACCCCAGCCAAGGTCAAAGAAATCAAGATAAGGAAGCTCACCACAGGCTGTAGCATGACGGTGAGGATCCCTGCCACAGTAATGAATGCCAAAAGGACGGTACTTCCTGCTCCATTCAGCATCAATGGGCATCAGAAACTCCCGGTAATCATCTTCCGAAATCATGGTATGCGTACATTCCGAATGTAGAAATACAGGTTCTTTTATATGACGGACAGTTCTGTTTACTGAAATGGAATTTGTCCCTGTTTGCGATTGGATAAACGTAAAAAACCGTTCAATAACATGACTTATTTTCCGGAAATAATCCTTACATTTATCCGGCTGCATCGCCATATCCATCAACACATTTTCACCCTTCAGGTCAATGGCGATGTTCAATATTCCACTCCAGTTGATATCTCCGCATACAAAACCATATTTGGATTTGAGCGCATCGATCAGCGCCAGCAACTTTTTGAAAGCAGCGCTTTTGAAAGCGGCTTCTTCATCGATATCAAAATCTTCACGATGAGTGCATACCACTTGAGGAGAAGCGTTTTCAGCGTATTCGATCCTGCATCCGAGCATTTCCGAAAGCAAATACCCGGCTGCAAGATGAACAGCCCCGATTTGCGGCAGGTTTTTGTCTTTGTCGGCGCCAAGCCCAAATTCTCCGAAACGCTCATAAAGCGCTTTTTCCATGCACCGTTCATCTTCGACACGACGAACGGGATGATAGAAAAAATCCTCATCGAAAATGATACCGGTATGCTTGTTCCACCACGAAGGATGAAAGACAATATCTACAGGTAAAAAGGGATTTTCATTTGGATTCATTTTTGAAGGATTTTTGTTGAACCGCATTTTTCGAGATTAATATCCATGTTGAGGGGATTTGTTTTCCATGCTCCGGCAGTAAAATCAGGCACATCAATAGAATTAGACCGATTGTTGACCGACCATTCGCTCAATGGAACAATCGAGCTCCATGCAGCCGCATCATACACATCCATGTCAAGAGGGAAACCATTCCGCAGACAATCTATCAGCCGCCAGGCAATTTGAATGTC
>Ga0082212_10003180_pt1 | contig 23452 bp, 21 predicted proteins | sample TergutNt197P3_FD_71548 | JGI IMG/M metagenome (GOLD analysis project Ga0082212, IMG submission 71548) | Neocapritermes taracua P3 segment gut microbial communities from Petit-Saut dam, French Guiana - Nt197 P3 | ecosystem: Host-associated > Arthropoda: Insects > Digestive system > Gut ... | reverse complement strand
AGATAACAGGTGCAGGGTTTCGTAGTATTCTTCCAGATAATCAAGGCATCCATTGGCAAGCAATATATTTGCAGCTTCTGAAAATAACATTTCCAATTTTTTTGAGTAGGCGCTGATAATCATGGATATCCAGAATTCCTGCTTGTTTTTCACTATTTTACGGCCGTCCTGTACAATAATAACGCAACCCGAATGCTTCTGCCTGTTCCCTGGAATAAATGTTACGAAGGTCAAAAAAATAAGGTTCGCGTAAAAGTGTTTTGATTTTTTTAAGGTCAAGGTTCCGGAATTGGTTCCATTCGGTAAGGATAACAAGGGCGTCGCTGCCATTGGCTGCGTCGTATTCATTTGCTGCGAAATAAAACAAATCTTTTTGGCCGGAAAATTGCAGCTCTGCCTCTTCCATTGCAGCAGGGTCAAAAACACGGAGTTTCATGCCTCTTTCTGCAAGGCAATGGCATATTTCCATAGCCGGGGACTCCCTTATGTCGCTGGTATTTGATTTAAAGGAAAGGCCGAGTATTGCGGCTGTTTTATTCTGTAAATTTTCCCTGCCCCCGAAAGCCGCTTCTATTTTTTGCACCTGGATTTTTTTTTGCGCTTCGTTAGCGGAAATTGCGCTTTCAACAATGGAAAGCCTGGCATTGCAACTGCGGCCTATGCTTGCAATAGCCCTCGTGTCTTTTGGGAAACAGGAACCGCCGTAACCGGGGCCGGGGTGGAGGAATTTGGGGCCTATGCGGCCATCGCGCCCCATGGCTCTTGCGACATCGTTTATATCTGCACCTGTTTTTTCACATAGGTTTGCTATTTCATTAATATAGGAAATCTTAACAGCAAGAAAGGCATTGGAAGCGTATTTTATCATCTCTGCGGATTCCGGGTTTGTTTCTATAAAGGGTGTCTCATTAAGATAAAGCGGGCGGTATATCTCCTTTATTATTGCCCTGGATTTTTCGTTATCGGCTCCAATTACAATCCTGTCGGGGTGGGTAAAATCCTGTACCGCCCTGCCTTCGCGAAGGAACTCCGGGTTGGAAACAACATCAAAACAAATTCCCTTTACAGTGGTTTCGCCCTGTTCCGTGCGTTTTGATATTTCCTCATTAATCCAGCCCTTTATATTTTTTACTGTCCCTATTGGCGCAGTGCTTTTATTAACAATAACCCTGTAAGACACAATTAACCTGCCAATTTCCCTTGCAACGTTTTCTACCCTTGAAAGGTCGGCACTGCCGTCTTCTAACGGAGGTGTATCTACAGCAATAAAAATAACTTCGCAGCCCTGTAGGGCTTTTTGCAGTGAATCGGTAAACTGTAGCCGCTTGGCTGCGGTATTGCGGGCTACAATGTCGGCAAGCCCCGGTTCATAGATAGGGATCCTGCCATCCTGCAGAAGTTTAATTTTATTATTATCTATATCTACACAGGTTACGTTATTTCCAAAATCTGCAAGGCATGCACCAGAGACAAGCCCGACATACCCTGTGCCGATTATTGCTACAGATGCAGCACTATTTCCTGTTTGAATTTCATTTAACATATTTTATGCAATATTCATTAAAACGTATATTTTTTCTTTCCGCTGTAGCCAATACCCAAAAGCACGCTAAAGGGCCTGTTGCGCTGATCGGTATTGTTGCGGTAATAATTTGTCCTGTCGCCTGTATCGGTGCGTTTGCCCAATGCCATGGGGACAGAAAGGGAGACTGTAATGTTCCCGGGCTTTATGCTGACCCCGGGGACAAGCCAGACAGACTGCTCCTTGTATGTGTAAAGCGCCTGGCCGAAAATGCGCATGCCCAAAACGCCGGGGCGTACGATAAAAGCAAGGGCCGCGTTAAAACCTTCGTATAAATCAACCTGCGATTCTTCCAGCAGTTCTGTTTTTGGCCGCCACCAGGCAACATTGGATTCCCCGTTATAATAAAGCTCTGCGTACAGCGTTAATTTGTTTTTAAAAAAATCCCGCAAAAAACCAATGTTACCGGATGCACGGAAACTAAACCCGCTGTCAAAAGAAAAGGCTGCAAGCCCCTCGCTGTAAAGTTCGATTCCCCAGAGCGTTGTTTTAAGCGACACAAAAAGGCGGATGGGCAAGTCCCGGTAATATAAAATACCGGCGTCAAGATCCAGGAATTCCAGGGCAAGGTTGTATTTCATACCATAGGCAAATTCTTCCAGCAGGGGCGCTGTTTTGTTGTCCATAAAACCGCCCCTTGTCATCATTATAAAATCAAAACCGCCTATGCCCCTGGGGACAGACATTTTTATAATATACGAGTCGCCCCAGTTGTCCCTGTTGGCAGGTACAAGGGCAGGAAGGTTTGTAAAAGGGTAGAAACGCGAGATGCCCCAATTAATTTCGTAAAGGCCGCCTTTTACAAACACTATGTCCCGGAAACTGTAGTCAAAGTAAAATTCCTTAATGGAAAATACCGGGTCGTCCGGCAGGGAAAAATAAAAAGCGGTGTGTACCCTTAAACTTTTGCTGATTGGTAAATCAAGGCTTAAATGGGCGTCTATCTTTGCGCCCAGAATATAATCGTATTCCTTGTCGCCCTTATACCAGGGGGATTCGTTCCATCCCGGCGAAAAGCCACCTACAAAATTATAAGCGGCTTCGAGCACTATTTTATTGCGGAGTTCGTTAAGAAGGGCATTATCATCTGTCTCGGGCATTTCTTCGTTTGCTTCATCAAAAATGGAATCGATGTCCCATACATCTTCCTGTGCGCATAGGAACCCGGCCAGGGAGAAGCAGAGAAAACATAGTATAATTTTTTTTCTCAACGGTTTACTGATTCCAGGAAGTTTTTCGAAAAAACCGAATCGGCAAGTTTATTAAACGATGGCCTTGTTATGGAAATCTGTGTTTTTTCGTTCACAAAAACCCCATTAATTGTGGCCCCCCTAAGGGCGTCTACAAACAGGATTTGCTTGGGAACATAGCGGTTCCCGATTCGCCAATAGTCGGCGATTGCCGATGTCCGCAGGAGCTGCCCCGAAAGGCTGTAATCCTCGGTTTTCCGCACAAGGCCGTCTTCGCTTATCCATATCTTCATCCTGGGGTAGGTAAGGTCGTTTGTAAGGCCTTCCAGCGACAGGACACGGCAGTTAAGGCGGCCCAGCAGGGCGTCGGCGCCGTCGCTAATCCGGTAATCCTGGGCCATCGTGGAGCGGGTAAAATCGGAGTTCCGTGCGTTGGTGTTCTGGAACCTGTCCTGGTTCGACGATGTGTTGAAACGTTTGCTGTCCGGGTCGTAAAACCACAGGGTTTTGCCCTGCTTTAGATAGCCCTGCCCCTTGCTTATCCCCGGCTCCATGATGACAATAACATACATGTCCTTGGAGTCCCTGCGGAACACTCCGGCAACGGTTTTTGTCCGGCTCTGGCCGGGCTTGTCCTGGATTATGGTATATTCTGCGGAAAAATCAGAGTCGAGGTAGCTTGCCAGGGAATCTGCCTTGCGAAGCAGTTCCTGGTCGGTTAATGCCCAAAGTGGGGCGCCTGCTACTAGCAATAAAACGCAAAGGAGCTTTAGCTGTCTCACATGGCGCCTCCTGACAACATTTCACCAAGGGGGCCCCTGGAATTACGGAAAATTTGGCCCCCAATCGCCAGAGTCAACATACTGGCAGTAACGACTATATTAACAACAATAGTGCCGGGCAGGTAACGGGCTATAAGCTGCCCGTTGTGCAAAAACACCTCAAAGCCGGGGAACCAGCTGTAAGACATAGCCCTAAAACCCCGGTTTATTAACAGGCTAAGGAGGAACCCTGCCGCCATGGAAAGGAAAGCCATGGAAGCCATCTCCATAAACAGGATGCGCCGCAGGTCCCTGTCGTAAAACCCGATAGCCCGCATGGTCCCGGTTTCCCTGGTCCGCTCGTGGAGGATTAAGCGGCAGGTTACCGCGGCGCTGACCATTATTATAGCCATCATCATGGCAAAAAGCACAAACGCGGCAAGGTCGATGGCGCTTACGAGTTGGTCTACTTCTGACAGGAGAACCGGCAATGAAATCAAAAGAACGCTTATCCCTTTTTCCAGATTTTTTTTTGATTTGTAAAACCCGTCCCTGTCGGACACAAGCGGAAGGGTTTTTACCTTTTCCAATAATGAATTATAAAGCGCCGCCCGCTTTTGTTCAAGGGTTTTCCGGTTTTTTAGGGAAAAACCCACGTAGGAACAGTCGCCGTCCGCCAGGCCGATTAGGCGGTTCAGGGTAAGGCGGCTTACATACACTTTATAAAAGCCAAAAATGGCAGAGTCGTCCACAATGCCGTCAACAAAAAAAGTCCCGGTATTTTTTTGCCCGGTAACTGTCAGCACTTCCAGGATTATGCTGTCGCCCTGCTGTATCATTAATTCTTCTGCAACCGGCCTCGAGAGGAGGATTGTATCGTCGTTAAACGGGGAAGGGCTCCCGGTAAATGAAAGCCCCCCAATGTATTTTTTTTCCGCTTCCCAGTCAACCCCCACAATGTCCTTTAGGGGGGACGTATTCCCGTTAAAATGGATGGAACCCCTGCGCATCCCAAAAACTGCGGTCCTTACCGAAACAGCAAGGGGATCGATGGAAGCCGCCTGCGCGGATGCAAGGATGGAATCAATCTCTATGCTGGTCATGTGATAGGAGATTGACGTATCCGGGTCGAGGCCAAAGGCTATAATGTCCCCGGAATAGTGGGCCTGTGCGGAAACGTAGAGGTTTTCCTTCATACCGTCTTTAAGAGAGCTGATTACCATCTGGACGCCAAAGCCAAAGCCCAGGGCAATAAACATAAATAGATAGCGCCTTTTATGCCGCCACAGGTATTTAAGCGCAAGTTTAAAATAAACAACGGCTTTCATCCCTGCCTCACTGCGGTAATGGGGTCGATGCGCACTGCCGTCTCGACCGGGTACAAAGAAGCGGCGGCGCCCAGGAAAAGGGCAATGCCGAACGAGAAAGCAGCCGTTAGCGGCAAGAACCCGATGTAGAGGGTATTGCTGCCCAGGAGGGAAATAATAAATTTATTGGGGACGGTAATGCTCATGGCGTTGACGGTGCGTATAAAAAACACCCCCCCAAGGATCCCCGTTATGCCGGACATAAGGGCGATAAGGCAATTTTCCGCCATTATTAAAAAACGGATCTGTGAATCGGAAGCGCCAATTGCCCTGAGTGTCCCAATTTCCCGGGTCCTGCGGAACACCGAAATAAGAAGTATGTTTACCGTAACGATAATGCCGGCAATGCTTACAAGGACCCCGCCAATGTTAAAAAAACTCTGCACCAAAAGCAGCATTATCGCAGATGTCCCCGCGGCGGTTCTCCAGCCGGCAGCATACACGTTATAGGGTTCCAGTTTTTTGTTGATATTCCGGATAAAGGCAGGCGGCGTTTTCCCCTCTTCCAGTTTGACAAGTATAAAATTCCAGTCCCCGCCGGCCTGTTCGGTTTCATCGGCGTTTTCCGTGGAACCCAGAAAAGTGATCAGGCTGTCCGGGTTAAAACCTTCTTCAAGGTAATCCTCGATGCCGTCCGGCGCCGCATCGTAATCCGTGTCCCAGAAATCCTGGCCCCAAAAAATATCCGCGCTGCTTTCTGCAGAAGCTGTCGCTACCTGGATAGACTGCAGTACCCGCGCTGTCTGCGGGTCGGCGATTATAATTTCGTTCATAAACTGGCCGGGGTTTTCGTAATGGTAAATCCCCACAAGGGGTACTTCCCTTATTTTAAAGCCCGCCGCCCCGGCAGAACTGAGCAGAACCGGCATACCAATCTGCGGGCCGGCGCCGGTTTCGTTTGTTATCCTGGCTGCACGGTCGGCAGTGATCATCGCGCCGTATTCGCCGCTTTGGAGCACCCGGCCTTGTTCGACAATAATGCCGGGGAAACACGCAAAGTAAGTGTCCGGATCGACCCCGCAGATTAGCGCCGCCCTGTTTTTGCCGCCTGTTTCCGGTATTTGGATCGCGCAGTGGCCGGATACCTGCAGGGTATAGTTTGCAATGCCGCTTTCGCTGTCCAGGATATTAAAAATGTGCCCTATAGCAGGCAGGGTTGGAATAGCGCTGTAATTGTCGATTATGGGGGAATTGCCCCCGAAAAGGTTCATGCTCATTTCGGCTTTTTTCTGGATCACTACATCTGCAGTCAGGCTTTCGACATAAGCTTTTCGCAGGCCAGTATTGATCTGCCCCATAATGCTGTTGCCGATAAAAAACAAAAACGTTATTACGGCGATAAGCAGAAAAATAAGGAGGCTGTTTTTTTTGTTCCGGATTATGTTGCGGGTAACCAGTTTCCAGTTCATTTTTTCTGTTCTTTAACCAATACCCCGTCGCGCAGAAAGAGTATGTGATCGGCAATTTTCCAGATGTCCGGATCGTGGGTGGAAAAAAGAAAAGTGGCGCCGTCTTCCTTATTGACTTTTTTCATTAGCTCAAGCACTTTCCCGCCGTTTTCCGAATCCAGGTTCGCGGTAGGTTCGTCTGCAATTACAAGCCGGGGTTTTGTTACCATGGCCCGCGCAATGGCAGCACGCTGCTGCTGGCCGCCGGAAAGTTCTGCGGGCTTGTGGGCGCTGCGGTCTGCAAGGCCGACTTCTTCCAGGAAATATTCAACAGTTTCCCTTCTTTCTGCCCTGGAGATTTTTTTTTCGCCGATTAAAAGGGGCAGCTCCACATTTTCAAATACCGTCAATACGGGCAGGAGGTTAAATGACTGGAAGACAAAACCAATGTACTCCCTGCGCAGCCGTGTAAGCCCGCGCCGGCCTGCATTGTCTGTTTTTTCCCCACCTATATAAAGGCTGCCGGAACTTGGCCTGTCGATAAGCCCTATGATGTTCATCATTGTGGTTTTGCCCGAGCCGGAGGGGCCTGCGACGGAAATAAAATCGCCTTCCATTAATTCCATGGAAACCCCTTTTAATGCGTCTACAAATAGTTCCCCCATGGCATAACTTTTGGTGATGTTCTCCAGCACGACAAGCGGCTTGCGTTTATTTTCCATACACTTTTTTTGTTTTGACAGTATTGTCCCTAGTAAAAATGCCCTGTACCAAAGTACAGTTCCCGGTGTATGCCGGTAGGGAGTTTCCCTATCCTTGCTGCTTCCCGTATGTCCCAGCCTGCGCTGACGCGAAAGAAAAAACTGCGCCAGGTAAGGGGAAAGATTATCGCCTCTGCCCCGATGCCGGGAATAATGTCCGCGGGCCTGAACCGGTAACTGCCGTCTATGCTCTCGGCCATGGCGAGATCGGCAAAGAGCGACAGGTGCAGTTCAAAATCAAAATACCGCCATTTGCGGTTCCCTGTCCATTCGGACGGGACAAAACGGAGGACGCGGAAGGGGAAATCCATGTTAAGCGCAAGGATGCTTTTTGCTTCCAGCGCGCCGTCTTTTAACCCGCGTACTGCATCCCCTGCCTGGTCGTAATAATCGTTAAACCATTTTGTGTACAATAACCGCGCAGAAATGCCGAATAGTTTGCAGACACGAAAATGCCCTTGGGCAAGAAGGCCGGCGTCGATGTTCCATGCCTTCCGGAAAAAATTATACTCGTTGCCGTTAAAGGCAGAAACCTTTATCCCGCTCCGGAAATTCCCAATCCAGTCAATTTTTCCAAAGCCAATTTCCTGTGTAACCCCGGCGCCAATACCGCGGCGGTAATCGCCAATATAACTGCCGCCCTTGTAATTGGCAATGCCGTAAACGCCGGGGGTGTAGACGACAGCGCCGAATTTTCCAATGTGCAATGGCGTGGGGATTTTCCATTCTGCAAACAGCCTGCTAAAGAAGTACCAGCTGTGGTATTTGTCCGCAGTGCCTTCATAGTTTTGGATTTTTTTGGTGTTTTCCTCGTGAACAACAATCCCCTGTTCTGCCCCAATGGTTATTGTGGTAAAAAAAACCGGGATTTCCATCGAGAGCCCCAGGGTATTAATATCGTAAAGCGGCTCGCCTGTCAGGTAGCCTTTTAATTCATTGAATGATGTAACTGTCCAGTTAAAACCGAATGCCCGGAAGGGGATTGCAATATCGAGCAGGAACCCCAGCGAATGGCTCCCCGCATTGTTTTCCCATGCAAGGTCGAATTGCTGTTCGGTAAGGGTACCCAGAAAATTATATGCCCTTGTTTTAAGTTTTACGGATAAACCGGAATTGGAGTCATACTTAATCTGCGGCATAATTACCAGGTTTCTGCTGTCTGTAACATATACTTCCAGGTAAACCGGTATAGCGCCGTTTTCTTCCATTTCCCCCAGGCTGAATGATATTGAAACGGCATTTTCGTCCAATGCACGTATGTTGCAAAGATCCTGTTTTTTCCCCGCTATATACTCTTCAAGGGCCTCTAACCCGGTAAAAGAAACGCCGGTTTTAAATTCGCCGGCCCGCTCCAGGGCAGACTCTTTGGTTTTCCCGCTGATGTTATAACTTATGCCCCGGATAATATAAACCGCTTCCCCTTCCTGTGCAAAAAGGCTGGGAGTACAGGTTATAAGTATCCCAAGTAAGATTCTCGCCAAGACGCGAATCCGCAAAGAAAGTGGTACAGATGATCGAATAATTATGACTCTGATTCCTTTATGAGCATATTGATATATTTCATACAAGTTTCATTTTCTTCGGCCATAACGACCCCGGTATCTGCAGGTACAACAAAACGGAGGCGGCCGGCTTTTTTCTTTTTGTCCAGTAACAGCGCCGCGGAAAATTTTCCGGCTTCTGTTTTTTTTAAAAGATCAAGCGATGTATCAAAGCCCCAGACAGTTAAAATTTGTTTTATCGCGGCGGCGCGCGGGCCGGGGGTTACCCCCAGTTCCAGCCCCAGCTCGCAGGCCCTGGCTATGCCCCACGCGACCGCTTCGCCATGGGTAACAGTTCCCGGTATTAGGGCGCTTTCCAGGGCGTGCCCAAAACTATGGCCCAGGTTAAGTGTTGCCCGGCCGCCTTCTGCCTTCTCTTCCGGGTCGTTTTTGACTATGCGGCCTTTTAGGAGCAGGGCTTTCTCTATAAAGGGCAGGAATTGCTGCGGCGCTTCCGGCGGCAATGCCGGGTTTAACTGCATTAGCTCGTTAAAAAAAACCGGGTCTTTATCGATGATGGCTGTTTTTATAAGTTCTGCCATGCCGCTTTTCCATTCACGCTGTGGGAGGGAACCAAGCGCTTCTGATGCAATCACGATACTTTGCGCAGGGTAGAAAGAACCCGCAAGGTTTTTAATGCCGCCGGTATTAAAACCGGTTTTGCCGCCCAGGGCGGCGTCGGCCATGCAGAGCAGGGTAGTGGGGATTAGTGCCAGCGGCGCCCCGCGCATATAGACCGAAGCGGCAAAGGCTGTCAGGTCGCAGATAACCCCGCCGCCAATGCCAATAAAAAGCCCGTCCCGCCCCAGCCCCGCTTCCTGCGCGGCGCGGATTATTGATTCTACCGCAGCCCAGCATTTGTTTTCTTCGCCGGCAGCAAGGGTTAACAGCCGTACTGTTTCCGGGGCATTGTCCGGGCCGCAGAAAATTCCGCGTGCAAATGCGGCGGTATTTTCATCGCAGACAGCCAATGCCTGCCGGTACAGGTTGTAGCCTAAAAGGCGGGACAGCTCCTGAATAAGCCGGGGCACTTCCTCCCCAATACTTACTGTACTTGGGCAGGATCCAAATTGAAAGTGAAATTGTCTGGGCATACTTATACTATCCGGGCGAATTAAGAAAAAAAACCTGCCCGGCATATTTGGGAAGACTTTAACCTACGCTGCCAAAGGCTGCCGCAACACGCTCCCGGGCAGATGGGCCATTCTTGCAACAGAGTTTTAAAAATGGCTTTAAGGCTTCTTATTTATAACACTACTATATAACCAAAAAGGTTTCAATCGTACAGGTAATTTCCGGGTATTCCTAGTCAGAAAGCCCCATTATCCCTGTTTCTATCGCATTAAGTATCTTGTCTTTAAGCAGTGGGCCGGGCGCTGCTAACCGGGCAGGGCTGCCTTCGGTATTATTATGGAGCTCTCCTTCCTGTCTTTCCAGTTCTTCGAGGTATGCCTCCCACAGTTTCCTGTAGTGGGCAGCGTCCCGTTTGTCCAATGGCAGCGCTTTCCCCTCCAGCGAAAATTCGCTGTCCTTGTCGCGGAGAAGTTTCCTGCCAGAAAATACCACATTGATATTTGCCAGCAGGTTTTTTTTGTTTATCGCAACAAGGATTAGTACGCCGCCCTCGTTGCCGGAGTCGGCCTTGCTGAATTTCCGGTATAAGGTATAGTTCCAGTCTTCGAGCGGTACCCTTATACGGGTAAGGAGTTCCCCTTTTTGGCAAATTTCGGGGACAGTGGAAAACCGTATAGCCGATACCCAGCGGCTGCCCCCCGCGCCACGCAGTTCGCAGGCAGCGTCCAGGGCACAGAGGGCGGCTGTTGTGTCACCTGCAGAGAAGATGTTACCCCCAATGGTCGCCATGTTCCGTACCATGGGACCGGCAATGCCCTGGATTGTCTGGGAGAGGGCGCTTGGCACAATTTTCCCCAGCGCCAGGATTTCGTTAAGCCGTACCATGGCGCCAATTTCCAGGTAACGTTCAGTCCTGGTAATGCCTCTTAGCTCCTCGATTCTCTCCAGCGAAAGTATCTCTTTGGGCAATTCCGGGAGTTCACGGTAAACCCCCTGCCACCCGCTGCTTTCGCTGCCGCTGCGCATTAGTTTTGTCCCGCCGGCATACGCTGTTGCGCCGGGGAAACGGTTCAGGAGGGAAAACAGTTCCTGGAGGTTGGCCGGCCTAAAGACCTGGCTGTGCGGGTGGTTATGGGCGGCCATAGACCCTCCTTCTTCGGGCTGCCCCTGCCGCAAGTACCCCCTGGTAGAGGCTTTCCCTGTCCGTGCATCGGCACCGTATCCCCTGGAACGCTGCAAGGAATTCTTCCTTGCTTGGCTGTAAACTGCTTTCCAGCAGGGTTTCTGTACATAATATTTTGCCCGCGTCGCAGTACCCGCAGTTTTCCACGCCTGCCTCGGCGAAACCCTTGGCAATGTCCTGGTACTCATCCTGCTGGGAAAACCCCTCCAGGGTGATTATTTCGCTTCCCTGGAGCCGGAATGCCGGGATTAGGCAGGAAGGGGAAACTGCCCCGTTAAAAATTACAGAGCAGGCGCCGCAGTTGCCGTGCAGGCACCCTGATTTTGATGCGGTAAGCCCAAAGTGCTCGCGTAGTATGGTAATTAGCCGCTGGTTGGCTTCGGCGTGTATTTCCATGTCCTCGCCGTTCAGGATAAAATGGATAGTCATGGCCCTGCCCCCGCCGAAAATTGCTGTGCGGCTTTCCATATATCTGGGGAAGTTATGGGGTAATGGCAAAAATGGCAATCCATAGCCTGGGAAAGGGCCTGGGCAAAGGCGGCGGGGATTAAGGCGAAGGGGAGTTCCCCGATTCCGCGGCTTTTTCCTTCGGACCAGAGGAAATCTACGGTGATTGGCGGGCTATAATCAGGCAAAACCGGGTAATCCCGCACCCTTCTGGGGTCTATCCTGCCGTTTTCATACTGAACGTCTTCCTGCATTGCCCAGGAAAGCGCCTGGGTTGCCGAGGCGCAGATGCTTTTTTTTGCCCGTTCTTCCGACTGGATCGTCCCCCCGTCTATGCTTAGCCAGATCCCCCGTACAAAAGGCAGGTAAGTAGCTGTGTCAACTACCACCTCCACCACAGCCGCCCCCCAGCTTAGGCAGCCCAGTGCGTTTTCGTCGATTTTTTCTTCCAAACCTGCATACAACCCATACCCTTCAGGACCAACATACCCCGTCCCTTTAGGGCGGGCTTGCTGATTGTCTGCCCATGGCTGGACCCTGGATGACCGGTAGTAGCGGTGGACGGTAATGGGGAGGGGGTCGCGGAACCGCTGCTTTCTTATGGCAATACAGGCTTTTTCAACCAGTTCCGTGATTATATTTATGCTTCGGGAAAGGCAGGCAGGCCCCGATTCGGGGACGGTCTTTGGCGCTTCCGCTTTTGTTACAATACGGACAGTCTCTACCCCAAGGGTTTTCGAGGCAATTTCCCGCCAGACGCTCAATTGGTTATCGCCCCAGGGGAGGGCTGTCCTGATTTCCAGCGTCCCGTCTTTTTCCAGGGTTAATTCCACCCCTTCTTCCGGGGCTTTGGGCGCCCTGTGGTCATACAACAGCGAATTTCCCTGGTATGCCAAAGAAAGGCCAATGCCGCGCAGCGCTTCGTAGGACAGGTTTTCCGCGGAGGCAGCTTCCCGCCGGTTTTTTCGTAGCAATTCATAGGCCGCCCATTTCCGGCGGTAATCGCCCATCGCCTCCACGCTGTCGATCAGTTCTTCCAGGGGCGGGTTTTTTAGATCTATACCGATTGGCAGTTTCCTGCCTTTCCTTAAAAAGAAATTTTTTCGCCATTCGGCAGGGTCAATGCCCAGGCTGTCGGCAATTTTTGACGCGTGCCTTTCGGCAGCAAAAAAGCCCTGGACAAGGCCAAACCCGGCAGTGGGCACAGCCGGCGGTATCTGGCTTGTTATTCCCTGTCCCTCCAGATCTATGCTCCCGTGGCTGTAGGCTCCGAGCGCACTGAGCGCAGAACGGTCCAGGATTTCCCTTGCAAAAATACCATGGGCGCCAAAATCGACGGTAATTTTAAGCCTGGTGCCCAATATCGCCCCCTGTTTGTTCAGGGCGCTCTCTAAAAAAATTTCGGACCCGGCGCTTTTGGGGGAAAAGAGAAAATCTTCGTCCCTTTTAAGGATTAGTCGTACAGGTTTGTTCCGCTGCCGGGCCCCCACCGACGCCTGGCAGGCCAGCAGGGACGGCGCCCAGATTTTTCCGTCCAGGTGAATTTCCAGGCGGGAAACCTCTACTTCGACCTGGCTGCCTTTAATGCCAAGGCACTGGGCTACAGAAGAACAGACATGGCCCGGCCATTGTGTGGAAGTGTGGATGGTAATGCCGCCATCTGGGCCGGGTATGGCAATCGCGCCAAGGGGGTCGCTTGGCCACGGCGCTTCCAGCCCCGTGTTGTACCTGCCCTCCACAATAAGGTCTGCCTTTTCAAAGGCTTCCATAACAGGGCCGGTGCTATAGCGGCGTTCGATGATCACTTTTTTCCCGCCCTCCGGCCCGGCAGGGTTTGCTTCCCCTTCTTCCCCTGTTTCCTGCGTTTCATCCGCTGCTTCAACCAGCACCTGGCATTGTTCCGACAATTCCCCAAGTCTTTCCGGGTCGGGCCCCAGGAGCATCGCAACCGGCTGCCCATACCACGATAGCTCTTTCTCCGGGAAGATGGGGATCGAGAAGTCTCCACCCGATTCTATTTGTGATGCAGCCTGTCCGCTGTTTTGCCCAACACTGCAGAATTTTCTGCCGGGGATATCCGCCGCAGATACCATGCTGACATTATAGGGCAGCTTTGGGGTAATAATTTCCTTAAGTATGCCGGAAACCACCGGGGAACGGATGAGTATGCCTGTTAGGGCGTTCTTAACACTTATGTCGTCCACAAAGGGCGGTTTTTCCATCTACAAAACAGTATAACGGATTATTGATGGGCAAGTAATGGTTCATTGACACTACAGGCATAGTATTTTAATAATAGTAAAGAAACAATGAAAATTTTGGTTACCGGTGCGGACGGCCTCTTGGGAAGTAATTTGGTGCGGGAGTTGTTAAACCGCAGCCACGATGTAAGCGTGTTGCTTTTGGAAGGGGTAAAATCGCCTACTCTGGACGGGCTGCCGATCACTTTTTATTATGGTGATATTTTAAAAACGGAAAGCCTGGATGAGCCTTTTAAATGCAGCGAAGTTGTAATTCATTGTGCAGCCTTAACAGATGTTTTTCCTGCAAGGAACCCACTGGTTAACAAGGTAAATATAGAAGGAAGCAGAAATATTATAGATGTGTGCCTTAAACATTCCATTAAACGGTTGATATACACAGGCACAGCCAATTCTTTTTCGTTCGGTACGTCCAAAGATAAACCCGGCGTGGAAGGCACCCCTTATGCATCGTCCCATTACGGGCTGGATTACATGGACTCCAAGCGCCATGCCCAGGATTTGGTTCTGGAGGCTGTTAAAAACAAAGGGCTGCCTGCGGTTGTCGTAAACCCGACCTTTATGATCGGCCCTTATGATTCCAAGCCAAGTTCCGGAAAAATGATTCTGGCTTTGCATAAAGAAAAAGTCCCTGCCTATACGAACGGCGGGAAAAATTATGTGGCTGCCAAAGATGCGGCAATCGCAATTTCCAATGCAATCGATAAAGGCAGGATAGGCGAATGCTATATTTTGGGGAACGAAAACCTGACCTATAAAGAGGCATTCGAAAAAATTGCCGGCGCGGTTGGGGCAATACCGCCGCGATTTGGAATGGCAGATGTGTTTGTAAAACTATACGGGGCCTTTGGATCTTTTTTGGGGAAAGTTTTTAAATTGACTCCGGCTGTTTCGAAGGAAATGGCTGTTATTTCCTGCGATCATCATTATTATTCCGCAGAAAAGGCCAGAAGGGAACTGGGTTTGCCGCAAACACCGCTTGAAACAGCCGCCAAAGAATGTTTCGAGTGGTTTAGGGAAAACGGTTACCTTGCAAAAAAAATATAGCCATGTACAACTTTTTTAAAACGGACCTGGAATGGCTGCCGGGAGATATGAGCATTGTTGTCCCCGTACTTTGTGCGCTGGTTTTTTTTACAGCCTACTGGTTTATTGCCAAATCGGAAAAAATCAAAGCATCTTTTTACAAAAAATATGATTTTGACAATGCTTCTGCCAGCCACATCTTTTTTACAAAATGCGCCGGCTTTATCCTTATGGGGGTAATTCCGGTTATTGTTTGCCTGCTCCTGATTGACGGTTTGTCATTTGAGGATCTGGGGATTGCGTTTTATAATAAAACGGCGTTCTTTACCCTGGTCTGGACGGCCGGTTTGTGTGCCCTTGTCGTCCCTGTCGCATATTTTAGCGCAAAAAAACCAAAGAACCTGATTAATTACCCCCAGATCAGGGCGAAAACCTGGACAAAGCAAATCTACGTAAAAAACCTTGCAGGGTGGGCGCTGTACCTGCTTGGATACGAATTGCTGTTCCGTGGGGTATTGTTTATGCCTTTAGCGGCAACGCTTGGCATTTGGCCTGCTGTCGCGATCAATACTGCTTTGTATTCTGCAACACATATCCCCAAGGGGCTGGACGAAACAATCGGGGCAATACCTTTGGGGGCAGTTTTGTGCCTGCTAACCGCTGCTTCTGGTACAATCTGGATAGCGGTAATTGCCCATATTGCAATGGCATGGACAAACAGTTTAACTGCCCTTAAACACCATCCGGAAATTCATTACAGGCCGTATGGAAAATAAATTTTCCGGAAAGGTTGCCGTCATTACCGGTTCCAGCAGGGGGATTGGGAAAGCCATTGCAGTTCTATTGGCAAAGCAGGGGGCATCCATAGTATTAAATGGAAGAAACGAAGACCGGTTAAAGGAAACGGAAACAGCAATCCGCAGTATTAACCCAAATGTTGTTTATTTCTGCTGCGATGTTTCCGATGCAGAAGCTTCCAGGCAGCTTATCCATGCAGCGGTTAGCCGTTTTGGGAAACTGGATATTCTGATAAATAATGTTGGGGTTTCCATGCGCGGGGCAATGGCAGAATTAAACCCCGCTGTGTATCATAAAGTGTTCGAGAGCAATGTGTTTGGAACGGTGAACCCGACAATCCCCGCGATTACCCATCTGCGGGAAACACAGGGAAGTATTGTATTTATTTCCAGCCTTGCCGGGATAAGGGGGCTGCCGGGGTTATCGGCGTATAGTTCCTCAAAAATGGCATTACGCGCCATTGCCGAGAGTATCTGTATAGAAGAAGAAAAGCATGGCATCCATGTAGGGCTGGTATATGTCGGGATGACCCAAATAGAGCACGACAAGGAAACCATTTCGGCAGACGGGAGCATGATGGTATTAAAACCCAGGGATGCATCAAAAGTACAAACGCCGGAACAGGTAGCTCTGGCAGTCCTTAAAAATATTGAAAAACGGGCATTTATTACAACGTTGACAGGGATAGGGAAAGTAAATAAATTTATGCAGGCCTTTTTCCCTATGCTGGCAGAAAAAATTATACTTGGCAACATTAATAAATTTGTAGAGGAGAGCAAATAAGCTAATCTTCCAATGGTTAAAAGCGCTGTAATTTTTTGCGGGTTATTTTTTTTGGGGTCTCTTTTTCTTGTTTCATGCAGAACTACAACCATTATCAGCAGCAATAAAAAAATTACCGCGCCTTCATCCATGGTAATATTTACTTTTGATGACGGCCCCAACCAACATGGAGAAACCACGGCAAGGTTACTGGATGTTCTGGGAAAATACCAGGTAAAGGGGGTATTCTGCATTTTGGGTTTAAATGCAGTAAAGTACCCGGAGCTTGTTAAAAGGATACACAGCGAAGGGCATATAATCGTTAACCACGGGTTTTCCGACAAGTTTTCCATTTTTATGAATGATGATGATTTTAAAAAAAATCTCTATTTGGCAGATAAAGCCATTACCGATGCCCTGGGGTTTGAAATATACCCCAAACTATACCGGCCCCAGGGCGGCGTTTACAATGGGCGGCAGAAAAAAATTCTTGAAGGGGAAGGTTACAGTATTGTCCCCCTTACCGTCAGGGTTATCGATGTTTTTTACACTTTCCCCCGCCAGGGGAAATTAACGGGCAGGATTGTTGGCGCGCTCAAAAAGCAGGATGGCGGGATTATTGTGCTCCACGAAGGCCGCGCGGCTGAACGCAGGGAAAAGAAACTTAAAAAGAACCCAAAAGGCTCTTTTAACCGATCATGGATTCCAGGGGCAGTAGAGGAATTAATTATTACCCTTAGGGACAATGGTTTTATTGTAAATGATTCTTATGATTTGCCAGCCATTCTTGGCAGGGTAAATACCGCCGATTGAGGCTGTAAATTTTCCGGCTTATTTTGGTTTAAGGGCTCTTCGCACTGCATCGATTACCCGGTCTGTTTGTGCGGTTGTCATCCCCGGCCAGATGGGAAGGGAGACAGTTTCTTTATAACGCTGGTATGAGGCAGGGAAATCCTCCGGGTTTAATTTATAACGGTCGCGGTAGTAAGGCATAATATGGAGCGGGATAAAGTGTACCGATGTCCCAATGCCGTCATTACGGAGCGATTCGATAAAAGTATCGCGCTGTTGTGCATCGCGGAGACGCACAGTGTACAGGTGCCTTGCGTGCCGGTCTTGAGCGCAGCCCGGCGGCGCGATAATGAGCGCTTCCTGGTTTGCAAAAGCGTTGTCGTAGCGTTCCGCAATTTTTTGGCGCATGGCAAGCAGTTCCATTGCGCGGCCAAGCTGCACCCTGCCCACTGCGGCAAGAAGATCGGGAAGGTTGTATTTAAAGCCGGGCGCGACTACTTCGTAGTACCACGAAGCTCCCGTATCGGTATAACGGTTCCACACCGAGCGGTCTATGCCATGGCTGCGCATTACAGCAATGCGTTCGGCGAGTTCTTTCCGGCCTGTAACAACCATGCCGCCTTCCCCGGTTGTTATTGTCTTGGTCGCGTAAAATGAAAATACGCCGACATCGCTGCAAGTGCCTGCCCACTGGCCGTCCCCGGTTTTTGCCGGGAAAGCGTGGGCTGTGTCCTCTACTACGGTAAGGCCGTAGTTTTTTGCGGTGCTGTTTATCGCCGCCATGTCGCATGGGCAGCCGCCAATGTGGACGGGAATCACTGTTTTTGGTTTTAGGCCGGGGGAAGTTTTTTTTAGTTTTTCCAGTGCGCTTTCCAGGGTCCCGGGGCTGATATTGTATGAATCATCTGCAATGTCAATAAAAACAGCTTCGGCGCCCAGATAGCGTACTACTTCCGCCGTGGCAGTAAAGGTATACGAGGGGAGCAGAACCGCGTCCCCCGGGCCGGCCCCCAGTGCCTCGAGCGCCAGGTGGAGGCCCGATGTGGCGGAATTCACCGCAAGGCAAAATAAATCCGGCTGGGGCTTTTCTGCACCCTGCAGCAGGAAGCTGCGGAACCCTTCTTCGAAGGCAAGCGCCTCTTTGCTGGTGGTAAGCCAGCCCGAACGCAGTACGCGGAGTACGGCTTCCTCTTCTTCTTTGCCGGTAAGGGGGCGGTGGAAAGGTATGGCTTCCATTAAGAACCTGGCTCCTTCATGCTGGGTATGGCTTCCTGTAACAGTTTGGAGAGGAGGGCGCTGTTACGGTATTGTTCGGTCTTATCTGCCGAGTAGTGGACGATTGGCTCAAGATGCCCCAATAAGTTCCCCATATCCATCCCCGGCGTTTGCTGGTTTTTTTTGCGCCGCAGTTTTAGGATGCGGTTAAACTCTGTGGCGACCGGCTCTTCGTCGCCGGCCCAGAGCGGCTCATCGATCCTTTCGCCGGGCCTTGTGCCTGTATATTCAATTTTTATGTCCTTATCCGGCTCATAACCGTAGAAGCGTATCATTTGTTTGGCAAGGTCCCGGATATACACCGGCTCCCCCATATCAAGGAGGTATACGCCGCCGTTCTCCCCCACACCACCTGCTTTTAGTACCAGTGAACAGGCTTCGGGTATGGTCATAAACCACCTTTTCATTTCGGGGTGGGTAACCGTTACCGGGCCGCCTTTTTCTATTTGTTTTTGGAAGAGGAGCATTATCGAGCCGCGGGAACCCAGGACATTACCGAAACGGACGACCATAAAACTGCTGCCCTGCGGGCGGCCCCCCGACTGCGACGCAGAAAGGACAAGTTTTTCGCACAGGTATTTTGACGCCCCGTACATCGAGACAGGGTTTACCGCCTTGTCTGTTGTAATGTGGACGAAACGCTTTATCCCGCCTGCAAGAGAAGCGTCGATAAGGTTTTTTGTCCCAAAGAGGTTGTTTTCCATGGCGGCAACGGGGTTTTCTTCCATCATGGGGACATGCTTGTAGGCTGCCGTATGGAAGATTACATCGGCTTTAAGTTTATTTAAGATAAAGAACATATAGTCCCGGTCCTTCATCTCCCCTATTACCGGCACTATTGTCGCCTTTTCGCCGACGCCTTCTTCCTGGAGCAGCCGCAGTTCGCGGTCTATAAGGTAGATTGAGTTTTCGCCATGGCCAAAAAGGTAAAGGCGGGAAGCGCCGCCAGACAGAAGCTGCCGGCAAAGTTCGCTCCCAATGGAGCCCCCCGCGCCGGTAACGAGGACCCGTTTCCCCCGCAGATACGCGAGGCTCTCTTTCAGGTTAATGGCTGCGGGGGTACGCCCCAAAAGGTCCTGGGGGTCTATGGAACGGGTCTGGATAAGGTGGGCGTCCCCTTCGATAATCTGGGATATGCCCGGAAGTATGCGGATGCGGCGGAAACCGGCTTTATTCAAAATATTGTAAATTTCGTTTATATATTCCTTGGTCGCGCTGGGGATGGCGATGATCGCCTCGTCGGCGCTTTTCATCCTTAATAGTACCGCAACGTCCCGGATTGGGCCCAGGACAGGGATACCGTCGATTTTTGTGCCGATTTTTGCCGTGTCGTCATCCAAAAAGGCAACCACATTGCCTAAAATCGCCTTGACTTTGATTTCTTCGGCAAGGCTCTGGCCTGCATGCCCGGCGCCGATTATGTAAAGCCGCGAGCGCAAACCCTTAACCGACGTTTCCTTCACATCCCCCTCCCATGCGGCCTTTCTGCCGCGGGCTCAATCAATTCATAACCCAAATCTATTGTAAATGAATCGTCATAAAGGTCAAGTTTTATCTTAGCCCGCCTTTTCCTTTTATCAACTTTAATGATATTCCCTTCGAGGCCGGCAAGGGGGCCATCTACGACGGTGATGCGGGCATTTTCGTCAAAAAATACACGGGAAATCCCCGCTATGGGGCCGGTTCTTTTTATAAAATGAAGGACAGTCTCCAGGTCTTTCCCCGACAGGGGCATAATATTCTGGTTTGATTTAAGGAAACGGTAAAAACCGGAGGTACGGCGGAATTGCCACTGGCAATGGTTAAGATCCGCTTCTTCACATTCCAGGAAAATGTAGCCTGGAAAGACAGGCGGGTTGGACTGGATTATTACCCCCTTGCGGCGTATCGGCAATGCCCGCCTGGGGAAAAATATCTCTATGGTACAATCCGGGTTTAGTGCCCTAAAAAGGCGTATATATTGCTGTTCGGCCCTGGTTTTAACCTGGATGGCATAATAATTCATCCAGGGGATTATACCACAAAGCCGGTGCAAAATCCCCGCTTAACTCCATCTTTTAATTATCCGATAGATAATATGGAGGGATATATGAAGAAACATAGTCTGGTAATAATCCTTGGTTTTTTAGGTATTTTTTCCCTGAATGCGGCAACTGTTTCCGTTTTGGTTGTAGAAGCAGGGCTTCCGCCCGGGAACGGGTGTACTCCCTCCGCCGGGGTCTGGGAAAGCGGTTTTATGGACGCTTTTTTTGATGCAGGCCATATAGTCTCCAATGCCCCCTGTATGCAAATTGACCCTGTCCTTAATACAAACGCCGATCTTGCATCCCCCCGTGTCCTTCCCAGGGAAGTTAACAGCGATTTTGATCAGGCAAGAGTCGGGGGGGCAGAGTTCTTTGTGCTGGTGATCCTTGACTACAAGGATGGGAACCCCGACTATCCAAAAGAGGTATTAATCCGCATTTTCCGTGTTTCGACCGGGGATCTGATCTATGAAACAAAAGTAGCCGCCAGGGCATGGGCAAACAACGACGAAGAATTCCTCGATGTCAAAGGGCATGCGGGAAAAATAATACCAGTACTGTCAAAAAAAGGTTAAGAGCATGAAGAAGCATACTATTGTCCTCTTTATATTATGTGCGCTTGCCGTTCTTCCGGGTGCATCTGTCTGGGAGGGGGCGGCAGCTGTTTCTGCTGATTTTCCGGAATCGGGCCTTTATGTGGCAACCAATTCCTTTCCGCGGAATACCGTAGTCGATCTTACCAACCTGGAAACAGGGCAAACCATAAGGGTAATAGTAGCTGCCGGGCTCGATACCCCCGGCCTCCTTGCCACGGTTTCTGCCGAAGCGGCAGACGCTATCGGTCTTCGTTCACGGACCATTGGCAGGATACGCATGATCGCTCCCCAGGACCCTATAGCCTTTTCCCGTTTTTCGGAAGATGATTTCCTTTCCGGGGATCCGGACTTTGATCCGGTTGCGGCAGTCGAAGGTGTTTATGGTAAAGGTTCCATATCCCCTGCTGCACCAACACATGCCAGCGGGACGGCAGCCGAAGACACAGCCGCCCCCGGAATGCCGCTGCGCAGCGAGCCTGGCAGTTATTGGGAAGAAACCCCGGTAACAGAGACACTTCTCGAAACGCTCGAAGAAATAAAAGAGGAAGTGGAAATCGTTGAAGCGCTGCTCGGGGAAAATGAAGATGAAGTTGAGATTGCAGAAGCGCTCCTCGAAGAGCTTGAAGCGATAAAAGAGGAAGTAGAGATAGCCGAGGCACTTCTTGAAGAATTTGAAACAACAGAAGATGAAGCAGAGATTGTTGAAGCGCTCCTGGAAGAGCTTGAAGCGATAAAAGAGGAAGTAGAGATTGCCGAGGCACTTCTTGAAGAGTTTGAAACAACAGAAGATGAAGCAGAGATTGTTGAAGCGCTCCTGGAAGAGCTTGAAGTTATAAAAGATGAAGTAGAGATTGCCGAGGCGCTTCTCGAAGAGCTTGAAGAAATGGAAGACAAGGCGGAGATAGCCGAAGCGTTTATCGGGGATATTGAAGGCGAACCGGCTATTGCAGACATCCACCCGGAAATCGATATAGCCGTGGCAGATAACCCGGAGTATAGCTCTGAACCGCTGTTGCCTGTTGAACCTGTATATACACCGCCTGTTACAGAACCTGTTTATACACCCCCGGCTGTTACCGAACCTGTTTATACGCCCCCGGCTGTGTCTGTATCGGTTACGCCGCCGCTTGCTTTGGAACCGGCAGAACCGCCGGAATATTCCTATACCCTTATTCCAGCGGAGGAAAAACCCCCTGTCTATACAGAAATAATAACGCCGCACCATGTCCCGGAAGAACCGCCTGTCTATGTAACGACAGAAAACGTACCGCAAAGCACCACCGTTCCGCCGCCCCAAATTTCCTATGCAGCGCCGGGCACTGTGGTGCCCCAGAATTTCAGCGTCCCTGCTGTCGCAGAGCTGGAAACAGGAAAATACTACCTCCAGCTTGGCGCCTTTAGCCACATTCCGGCAGTAGAACAGGAGTTGGTAAAAATAGGGCGCAATTACCCATTAACCGTACAGTCGATTTATGTTTCCGGCCAGGCTGTGTACCGTGTCCTTATTGGGCCTGTGAACCAGGGAGAAGCCGGGGCGCTCCTAAAAACATTCCAGGCCCGGGGCTATAAAGACGCTTTTGTACGGCGGGGGTAAAAACCCACAGCTTACCGAACTGAAAATACCGATATAAATCATTGTGTTCAGGTCGGCAAGCTGCGGTTTTTGTGATGGTTATTAACTACCATCCACGGCTGGCCATTTCCCAGCGGTAAATTGCGGGTTTTGGGATGGGTGACAGCAACTACAGCTAACAGGCCTGTTATGTGCAGTTCGACTTGCTTAATATATTTTATATTTTACTTGTACTCTTCTTGATAATGTCATTATTCCTGGAGACACAGGTATTCCACCAGTTGAACGCCCGTTACCTTCTACATCATTATACCGTAATCCTCCAGTAAACGGATCACGATCTATTATGTATGATATATCTATTATTTTTCCTAATCTTAATCCTACATGCTCAACCATTTTCTCAGCATTAAATTTTGCATTATCTAATGCTAATAAATTTACATTAGATTCGAGTTCTTCAATATTTGAATGTGTAAATCTTAAATTACTAATTGATAGATCGTCAAATTGTAATAATAAACCAGACAAATCTTCAAATTTTGAAAAAATATTTACAGAAATTAAAATAGTTACTGATGAATAAAATCCAACAAATTCATTTTCTCTAATTACGGAATTATATTTATATTCTCTACCGGTACTAATATTGCTTGTATGAATATTTTCATCAATTATAGAAAATGAATTACATATATTTATAAATTCTGTTATTGTAGATTTTGTTTTGTTTCCAGCAGCAATTAAATTTGAGTCAACATTTTTAATTTCTATTCTCAAATTCAAAACATTAGGGGTAAACGTTATCTCACCAATACCATATACTGTTATAATTCCCTCATTCAAATTCCTATCATTTGTAACACAAGAATTCATAAAAATTAGAGTAATAATAATTATTATAATTTTAAAAATCGATTTCATTTGGTTCTCCATGGTTAATATTGATATTCCATTATATCTACATAATTTACTATTCGGCAAGTCGAATTGCACATAACTACAATTTACCGCAGAGATATTCAGATAAATGCATCAAATTATCCAATCA
>Ga0082212_10003179_pt1 | contig 23452 bp, 19 predicted proteins | sample TergutNt197P3_FD_71548 | JGI IMG/M metagenome (GOLD analysis project Ga0082212, IMG submission 71548) | Neocapritermes taracua P3 segment gut microbial communities from Petit-Saut dam, French Guiana - Nt197 P3 | ecosystem: Host-associated > Arthropoda: Insects > Digestive system > Gut ... | reverse complement strand
GCCCTGGTACACGAGAAATGCAGCTGCGGCCGCACCCTTGTGCGTATGCGCAAACCCGTGGGGCGCTCCGACGACATGCTGATCATCCGGGGCGTCAACGTGTTCCCCTCCCAGGTGGAGCACGTCATCCTGGAACAGGGCTTCGAGCCGAACTATCAGATCCTGGTGGAGCGCAAGGACAACCTGGACGTCATGACCGTCATGGTGGAGCTTTCCGACGCCACGTTTTCCGACTCCATCCGCCAGATTGAAGCCCAGGAGCAGCGGCTGCGCAACGCCATGCTGAGCACCCTGGGGGTTTCGGCGGGTATCAAGCTGGTGGACCCGCGCTCCCTGCCCCGCAGCGAGGGCAAGGCCAAGCGGGTGATTGACAAGCGCGGGATCATCGACTATAATGTAAATTAGAAGGGAGGGTGCACCAATGGCGAAAGTGATCGAGCAAATTTCAGTCTTTCTCGAAAACCGGCCCGGCAGCCTGGTGGAAATCCTGGAACTGCTGGCGGGGCAGGGCATCGACCTGCGGGCCTATTCCATGGCGGAAACCTCGGACTACGGCATCATGCGCATCATCGTGCACGATTCCGGCGCGGTCATGGAGGCGCTGCGGGCCGCGGGCTTCACCGCCAGGAAAACCGAGGTGCTGGGCGTGCTGATCCCCGACAGGCCCGGCGCTTCGGTGGAGACCTTCCGGCTGCTCAGCGGGGCGGGCATCAACGTGGAATACACCTACGCCTTCGCGCTGGCGGGGAGCGGCCAGGCCGTTTTGCTGCTGCGCGTGGACGACAATGCCCGGGCCGGCGCGGTCCTTTCCGGCGCGGGAATTGCTTTAGCGCAACACAGGGAGATTTTCTAGTTTTCCGTCTCCTGGAATTCCCAGTGATTCACAGCGGAAAAATTTGAAATTCAACAAATGAAATGCCGCAATTTCGTCATCCTCCTAACCATTTCCTCTTGACTAAACCGCTAAAATCACTTATAATGCGATTGTAGGGTAGCCCAAGGGGCATGAGCCAAAGGGCGGAGCCCTATGGCGATAAGGGGTATCGCCATAAGGATGTCAAAATTATGTGAGGAGGAGACCTAATTGAACGACAACATCAGAAGCTCCAGCGTGGAGTTTCTGTTCCGGGCAGTGCTTTCGCTTGAGAGCATGGAGGAGTGCTTCGATTTCTTCGAAGACCTGTGCACCTTTTCTGAACTCAAGGCTTGTTCCCAGCGCTACCAGGTCGCCGAACTGCTGGATGAGGGGCGTGTCTACAATGAAATCGTCCGTCAAACCGGCGCATCCACCGCAACCATCAGCCGCGTAAACCGTACGTTGAATTACGGAAATGACGGTTACAAAGTCGTTTTTGAGCGTCTTGCCGAAAGCGGTGAATCTTGCAATATCGCTGACGGAGAAATTGCAAAATGAGCTATTCCGTTTTAGCCGCTTTTTATAATCAGCTTCAGGAAGCCGATTATGACGGTATCGGTGCGTATTATCATAAGCTTTTAGCGGGTTCAAATGTTCCCTGCCCTGCCGGAAGCCCGAAGATTCTGCTTGATTTAGCGTGCGGAACGGGAATTCTGACGCGGCGTTTTGCTGATTTAAACTACGATGTTATCGGCGCGGATATTTCGCCGGAAATGCTGTCCGTGGCAAGCGAACAGCCCCACGGAAGAATTCAATACTGCTGTCAGGACATGACAAAGCTTGACCTTTTCGGGACTGTTGACGCCTGTATCTGCACATTGGACGCGCTGAACCACCTACCGAACGAGAAGGCTTTAAAAGAAACTTTTTCCCGCGTTTCGCTTTTTATGAACAAAGGCGGTGTATTTGCTTTTGACATGAACACGATTTTAAAGCACAAGGAAATTTTATCGGGAAATACATATGTGTATGATTTGGATGATATTTATTGTATTTGGCTGAATTCATACTGCGATGAATGTGATAATCACAGAATCGACATAACGCTTGATATATTCGCCAAAACGAAAAGTCCGCCCCAAGCGGAAAGTCCGCCCCAAGCGGAAAGTCCGCCCCAAGCGAAAAGTCCGCACCATGCAAAAAATTTCTGGCAGAAGCATACTGAACGGCTTACCGAAAGGGCTTATCCGCTTTCAGCGATTTTTGAAATGCTTACGGAAGCGGGTTTCGGGGACATCAAGGCATATAAGTGGCTTTCGGACATACCGGCTGATGAAACATGTGAAAAGGCGGTATTCTGCGCGGTTAAATTATAAGAACGTGTATTCAATAACGCTCAACGCTCATATTTTAGCGCATTTTGCACCCATTTTCGTTAAATTTTCTTGAAATAAACAAATTATTTCTGCGAAAATTTGCCTTAATTGGTACAAAATTCGCATAAAATCTGAACATTTCGATTATTGAATACAAGTTCTAAAGTTTTTTCGCCGAAGCGCGGAGAAAGGAAAATTTTACATATGAAATCAAGTGAAAAAATTCAAATTATGCCCGCTCTTCCAATGCGCGGGTTAGTCATATTTCCCGGCATGGTTCTGCATTTCGACGTCGGCAGGGATAAATCAATCCACGCGCTTAAAACCGCCGCCGCCGGTAACAGGAAAATTTTCCTTGTCGCTCAACGCGATTCGTCCGTTTCCGAACCGCTGTTCGATGAGATTTATAAAATCGGCGTGATTGCCGAAATCAGGCAAATCCTGCGCACACCCGATAATACCACGCGGGTTTTAGTTGAAGGCTTAACCAAAGCAAGAGTATTGAAATTCAAGGACACAGAACCTTTTATCGAGTGTGAGGTCGTTCCGGTTGAATCAAGAAGCACTGCTGTTTCCGCCGATGAATCCTCCGCGCTTCTGCGGGTTTTAATTGACGTGTTCAGGGAATACAGCTCGCTCGCGCCGAAAATGCCATCCGAACTGTACGAAAGCATTATAACGGAAAAAAATCTGACGCAGTTATTTGATAAGATTGTGTTTAATATTTACTTAAAAGTAGAGGATAAGCAGAAGCTTCTTGAAATCGGAAACTTGAAAAAGCGCATAGAATCGCTGATTACCGTGCTTGAAAACGAAGCGGACGTGATGGAACTTGAAATCGATATTCACGAGCGGGTTCGCGACGCGCTTGACAAAAACCAGCGCGAATATTATCTGCGTGAGCAAATGCGGATATTGTCAAAACAGCTTGGGCAAAGCGAAGACTTGCAGGAAGAAGCGGATGAATACATATACAGAATTAAAAAGCTTGGGTTTGAACCCGATATCTGTGAAAAATTAGTCAAGGAAGCTGAAAGGCTGTTTAAATTATCGGCTCATTCGCAGGAAGCGGGCGTTGTGCGGACGTATCTTGATACGATTTTAGAACTGCCGTGGAATGTTTTTACAAAGGATAAAACCGATATTGTAAAATCGCAGAATCAGCTTGATAAAGACCATTACGGGCTGAAAAAAGTTAAGGACAGGATTTTGGAATTAATCGCTGTTCGTGCGCTTAATCCTGATATAAAAGGGCAGATTATCTGCCTTGTAGGACCGCCCGGCGTGGGTAAAACCTCGGTAGGGAAGTCAATCGCAAAATCGCTCGGCAGAAAATATGCGCGCATTTCGCTTGGCGGCGTGCGTGACGAAGCTGAAATCCGCGGTCACAGAAAGACGTATATAGGCTCAATGCCGGGCAGAATTGCAAACGCGGTCAAACAAGCCAAAACCATGAATCCGCTGATATTATTAGATGAAATTGACAAGCTTGGCAACGATTACAAAGGCGACCCGTCTTCGGCGTTGCTTGAGGTGTTGGACGTAGAACAAAACCCCAATTTCACCGACCACTACCTTGAAATTCCGCTTGATTTAAGCCGCGTGCTGTTTGTCACCACTGCGAACACTACCGATTATATTCCAGCGCCGCTTCTTGACAGAATGGAAGTCATTGAACTGGGCAGTTATACACGTGAAGAAAAGTTTAATATCGCTAAAAAACACCTTGTCCCGAAGCAGTTAAAGAAGCACGGCGAAAAGGCTTCACAGGTGAAAATAACCGCTCCCGCGCTTTACGCGGCGATTGACTTTTACACCCGTGAAGCGGGCGTTCGCAGATTGGAACAAAAAATTGCGCAAATTTGCAGAAAGTCAGCTAAAAAATTAGTAGCGAATGAAAAAAGCGTAGTTATAACCGACAAAAATATTTCGGAATTCTTAGGCGTAAAAAAATATACGCCGGATATACTTTCAAAACAAGATGAAATCGGCGTTACGAACGGGTTGGCGTGGACTTCAGTCGGCGGCGTGCTCATGCCGCTCGAAGTCGTTGTGATGGACGGAACGGGTAAAATAGAAATCACGGGTTCTCTCGGCGACGTGATGACAGAGTCCTCAAAAATTGCGGTTAGCCTTGTCAGGGTTTTATCGGCGCGTTACGGAATAGACCCTGATTTTTACAAAACCAAAGACCTGCATATTCACGCGCCGGAGGGTGCAGTGCCTAAAAACGGACCTTCCGCCGGCGTCACCATGACGACCGCGCTTATATCCGCGCTGTCGGGGATTGCGGTCAGGCGCGACGTCGCTATGACGGGCGAAATCACCCTGCACGGAAAGGTTCTGCCCATCGGGGGACTTAAAGAAAAAACCATGGCGGCGTATAAAGCCGGAATAAAAACCGTGATTATTCCAGAAGAAAATAAGCCTGATATAGACGAGCTTGACGATATTGTTAAAAATAATCTTAAATTCGTGATTGCGGAAAATATAGAAACGGTTTTGGAAACGGCACTTGTGAAAACCAACATTCAGCCGTTTATGAAGAAGCCTGTAAATGTAGATGTGGACGGCGTTCCGCTTGATTTAACAAAAGATAAAGGCAAAGAAAAAGGGAATACGGTTAAGCAGTAATTTATTATTCCGGCATATAAAATTTAATCGCCGCCGGAATCGCAAGCTTTTTCAATTCATCAGTTCCGACCCACCGATAATCATGCGGTGGGTTTTGCTTTGCGGTTTTGCAGAAATATCCGTGCATTTGCCAAATGATATGAGTGAAAACATGTTTCGCTGAACCGAGCGGTTTAATTTCCTGAACAGGAAATCCAAATGACCCAAGATGTGCGGAAACCTCCGCTTCATTCATAAATCCGTCTGTCATATAGAATTCCCAAAGCCCTAAAAGCAGGTTTTCGGTTCGTTGCCGCATTAAAATTTCGCCTTTATGATTTTGAATCAACAAAATTGTTTTATCAATCGGCTTCTGCGGGGTTTTTGCGGTTTTTACAGGCAGTTCGTGCTGTGTTCCTGCTTGAAAAGCACCGCATAATTCAAACACCGGACAATGAACGCAATCAGGATTTTTCGGTATGCAAACCAACGCGCCGAGCTCCATTAACGCCTGTGTGAAACAACCCGCTCTTTCTTTAGGTATAACGGCTTCAACAAGGCTGATTACTGCTTGTTTGGTTTGCGGCAGAGAAATATCGGCGTTAGAATTTTCAAGGCGTGCAAAAACGCGCAGAACATTCCCGTCAACGGCAGAAACAGGAATCCCGTAAGCAATGCTCAAAATTGCACCTGCGGTATATTCTCCAATCCCGGGAAGCGAAAGAAGTTCTTTTTTAGTTTTCGGGAGCACGCCGCCGAAGTTTGACATGACTTTCCGCGCCGCTTTGCGCAAATTCCGCGCCCGCGAATAATACCCCAACCCCTCCCATGCTTTTAAAACTGCGGCTTCTTCAGCTTCCGCCAATGATTGAACCGTAGGAAACTGCTGTATAAAACGGTTGTAATAATCCAAAAGAAAGCTGATTCGTGTTTGCTGTGCCATAATTTCGCAAACCCAAATCAAATAAGGCTCATTCGTGTGCCGCCACGGTAAATCCCGCTTATTTTCATCATACCAGCCAAGCAAAAGCCGGCGGAATTGTTCTTTTCTTTTCATAACTTATTTTAACATATCTTGGGTGGGAATACAAGTTTTTATTTTTTATAAATATTCTTGAAAATTTTGTAAAAGTGTGGTATAATTTTTTTGTGTGAATTTTTAGAAAGCTTTTAATGAGGGATTAGTATAAGGGAGCATTTCAAGATGAAAAAGTTAATCGTAATTATTTTAACGGCAGTGTTAATTTTAAATTTTGCGGCTTGTGAAAATGGTAGTGATGAGTTACAGAACGAATATAATAAAGATGTTTCGGAACAGCATGAAAAAGATGAAACCAAAAGTGAGGAAAAAAATAATGACTATTCTTCAGTAGTTGTCGGCGATATAATTGAGTTCGGCGGGTATAACTGGCGCGTGCTTGATATACAGGACGGCAAGGTGTTAATTATCAGCGAAGATATATTAGAAAACCAAGTTTATAATACGGAAAACGTAGAAATAACATGGGAGTATTGCGGTTTGCGTTCCTATTTGAACGGTGAGTTTTATAAAAACTTTTCATCAGCGGAACAAGGATGTATTGTTGAAACGACAGTAATCAACAGTGATAATACGCAATACGGCGTAGCGGGCGGCAACAACACAACCGATAAAATATTTTTATTAAGTATTGACGAAGCGAAACAATATTTAAAAGATAATTCTGCAAGGATTGCTTATGACATCTCCGGGGATTCGCATTGGTGGTGGCTTCGGTCGCCCGGTTACAGCAGTATCTGCGCCGCCAGTGTCAGTGACGACGGTTACGTGAATGTTTACGGTGTCTATGTTTACTTCAGCCGCGGCGGCGGTGTTCGCCCCGCTTTATGGTTGAATTTGTCTTAATTTTAAAACATAACGGAATAAAAAGCGGCTTGTTCTCATATTCATAAACAAAGACAACTATGACGAGCCTTGTATTTACTTCGTAAATACGCCAATGTTAAACGCATTAAGGTTACATTAAACCCAAAGAGGTCACTGTATTATGAATATGAGAAATTTAAAACTGCCGCTTACTTTTGCTTTTTTAGCCTGCTTTGTCATTGTCGCGCTGACAGCCAATAACCGTACAGCCTCCGTTCCCGCAGTCGCGGGAGCAAACGGCAAACCGGTGATTGTGCTTGACGCAGGGCATGGCGGAGCAGACCCCGGTTGCGTCGGTGTGGGCGGCGAGCTTGAGAAGGACATCAACCTCGCCATCGCGCTCAATCTGCGCGATTTGCTGGAATTCTCGGGCTTTGCCGTCGTCCTGACCCGCGATATCGATGTTTCCATACATGACGACGGGGTAGAGGGTTTACGCAAACAAAAACTGTCCGATATGGAAAACCGCAAAAAAATCATACTGGAATACCCCGACAGCATTTTTATTTCAATTCATCAGAATCAATTTACACAGCCGCAATATTTCGGCGCGCAAATGTTTTATTCAACCGTCAACAGGGATAATTTCAGATTCGCTCAGCTTATGCAGGAAAAATTCCGCGAACTTGAACCCGAAAACGACAGGGAAGCAAAGCTGATTGACGGCGAACTGCATTTGTTCAGGAATACACCTCAGCCGGCATTGCTGATTGAGTGCGGCTTCCTTTCGCACGCGGGTGACGCGGAAAATTTAAGTGACAGCGAATATCAGAAAAAGGTTGCTTTTACGGTTTACAGAGGGATTATGGAGTTTATGAAAATAAATCATCACACCCCTCCTTCTGACAATAACACACAGGATGTACAAACGGAGGACACGGATGGCGAAGAGCAAAGTATACTTTATATGCAATGACTGCGGGCATGAGCATTTAAAATGGAGCGGGAAATGTGCGGGTTGCGGCGAATGGAACACGCTTGTTGAATTTAAAGAGCGTGATGAGAAATTACCGTCGGGTATAATCGGCGGCGCGGAATTAAATCTGTATACGCTTTCAGACGTGGAAACACGCGGCGCGGAAGCCCGCCATAAAACCGGAACGTCTGAATTTGACCGCGTTCTCGGAGGGGGTCTTGTAAAAGGCTCTCTTGTTCTTCTGTCCGGTGACCCCGGAATCGGGAAATCCACGCTTTTACTGCAAATCTGCGAATATTTAAGCAAGAAATTAAAAGTGCTGTATGTTTCGGGCGAAGAAAGCGAACGGCAGATTAAACTGAGAGCGGACAGACTCGGTATCAAATCCGAAAATTTATACATAGCCGCAAGCACAGACTGCGAAGCCGTGATTAATACCGCACGCAAAAACCAAGCGGACGTGCTGATAATTGACTCAATCCAAACTATGACCATCAGCGGCGTGAATTCCACGGCGGGAAGCGTTACGCAGGTGCGCGAATGTACAAATCTGCTTATGCGTATGGCAAAAACCGATGAAATTTCCGTGTTCGTAGTGGGGCACGTCAATAAAGACGGCGGCGTCGCCGGTCCGAAGGTGTTAGAGCATATCGTGGACGCCGTGCTTTATTTTGAAGGGGACAAGCAGTTGTCCTACCGCATACTCAGAGCCGCGAAAAACCGATTCGGTTCAACCAACGAAATCGGCGTGTTTGAAATGCGCGATTTAGGCTTGGCAGAAGTCCCGAACCCGTCCGCTATGCTTCTTTCGGGCAGACCGGGAGGGGTCGGGGGTATTTCAATCCTTTGCACAATGGAGGGTTCGCGCCCGATTTTAGCAGAGGTACAAGCGTTAGTCAGCAAAACAGGCTTCGGTCAGCCCCGCCGCGTCGCAACCGGCTTTGACTACAACCGGCTTTGCCTTATTTTAGCGGTTCTTGAAAAGCGCACAGGGCTTAACTTCGGAACTTATGACGTTTATATCAATATCATAGGCGGCTTGAAAATAGAGGAACGCGCTGCGGATTTAGGCGTTGCGCTTGCTTTATATTCGGGTTTAACCGACATTGTCGTACCGGAGGATTTGGTTGTTTTCGGGGAAATAGGTTTAGGCGGGGAAATCCGCAACATTTCCAATATACGCGAACGTGTGCGCGAATGTGCAAGAATGGGCTTCGGCAGGGCAATCGTCCCGAAAGCCGCGCTCAAAAACCTTGACAAGCGCGAGAATTACGGTATCAGTATTACAGGCGCGGCGAATTTAAAACAAATGTTCAGTGCGCTGATAAATAAATAGTATTTTTTCGGGTATAATTAAAAATGTAGAAAACGGATTTATCCGTTCTGCTTATACGTGTAATCGGAGGAACGCATTAATGCGTTCCCTACCTTTATCATTAGAAATCGGAGAAAATAAATTATGCCTAAAGAAAACAATAAATATTCCGGAAATTCCGGTACGTCCCGCAATAAACAGGAAAAACTCAAAGATTTCGCAGAATCCGTTCCGGGCGACAACCGGAACCAAAACCATGACGCAAGGCAGGTTTCGCTCGGTCCGAACACAAAAAGGCGGGATAAATAAAAAAACGCCTGTGAAAGGCGTTTTTCAATGTAGGGGCGACCTTTACGGTCGCCCGAAAAAAATACGGGGTTTACCACGGGCGACCGTAAAGGTCGCCCCTACATTTTATCACGTCTTAAACTGTGCAACCAATTCCCTCAGCAGGGTAGACTGTCCGCTCATTTCTTCGCTTGCCGCCGCGCTTTCCTGCGCTGTCGCCGAATTCTGCTGAACCACGTTCGCCACTTGCTCAACGCCTATATTCAAATGCGCAATCGCCGTCGCCTGACTGTCTGTTGACTGTGCAATGCTGTGAATAATATCCGCGCTCCTGTTAATTCCGTCAACAATGTCTTTCAGAGAAGCTGTGGTTTCATTTGCTAAGGAAAGCCCTAAATTGGCTTTACTGATAGAATTTTCAATCAGTCCGGACGTATTTTTTGCCGCTTCCGCGCTCTTTGAAGCCAAATTCCGCACTTCTTCCGCAACAACCGCAAAGCCTTTTCCCGCTTCTCCCGCTCTCGCGGCTTCAACAGCGGCATTCAACGCTAAGATATTCGTCTGGAAAGCAATATCGTCAATAACTTTAATTACCTTTTCAATTTGACTGCTTGCTTCGGTGATTTCATGCACGGCTTGCATGAGGTCGTCCATTTGTGAACTGCCTTTTTCCGCTTTGGTTCTGATGTCAGAAGAAAGCCCTGCGGCTTCTGTCGCCATGCTTGCGTTATCTTTAATCTGAACGGTGATTTCTTGAATAGAGCTTGAAAGCTGTTCCACGGACGCCGCCTGCTCGGTGGACGCCTGCGCCAGCCCCTGCGCGCCGTCGGCGATTTGCTTTGACGCACCGAAAACCTGAACGGTAGCGGTATCGATTTCACCGAACATACCGGAAAGTTTTTTCTCCATTGCTTTAAGCGCGATTCCTAAGCTGTCCTGTTCTGATAATAAATGAACCTTTGTTGTTAAATCGCCGTTGGCTATATTTGCCATATCGCCGTTTATTTCAAGAACATGGTTAATAAATTTTGCGCAGGCGGCGATTGTTTTTCCGATTTCGTCATGAACCTGCGAATATTTTTGAATAACTTTACTGTCCTCCGCCGTCATTGCAATATTACCTGTTGTGCCGGCTTTGGTCATAAACGCTTCAAGGGGTTTTAGCGGATTACTGATTAAACCTGCAACATAGAATGCTAAAAACATAGAAATCGCAACAGAAATAACCATAATACCCATTAACAGCCAAAAGAGAAGTGTGTATAATTGATTGCCTTCTTGGCTTTTGTCGTCCGCTAACGTTTCGTTATAAGCGGTTGCACCGGCAAAGCCGCTCGTAATCGGTCCGATACAGGAAGGACCGGCGGCTATAAAGGTGCTGTACGCGGTTTCAAAATCTCCGACGTCAATTAAAGCCCAAAGCTTCAGCTTCATTTCGGCGTAAGGGCCTGTCCAAGCGTTTTTTGCAGTAAAATAATCATCTTCATCATTTACATTGGATATGTATTTTTCATAAAGAGCAAAATTTTCTTCCGCCAGTTTATCACTTTGCTTAATTTTATTAACTGTATCATTCACAGCGTCGGTGTTTGAATTCGGGTCGAAATGCGATAAGAATATTGCGCGGAAATCACTGCGCTGTGTTCCGAATATTTCCCGTAAATTCCCTAAGGATTCAATGGGCAGAACGTTATACTCGTATATTTCCGTCATCATTCCGTTCATGTTTGCCATTCCGAAAAGCCCGATTCCTCCGACAAATGCCATTAAAATAACTACAATGAGAAAGCTGATGATTAATTTCATGGATACTTTTAAATTCTTCATATTTATAACCATTCCAATCTTTTAATTTTCTATTATTTAAAAGTAAACAATAGATATTTTCCTGCTCACCGTTTAATGTAAGCGTAAAAATTTATTGACTATAATTTAATTAATTATACACTATTATTTATTTAATGTCAACAAGAACTTTTCTGTTCAATTGAAATGAATTTGACAATTTATGGATTTTAGTATAAAATATGGTTATGAAAGAAAATAAAAATCATTATGAAACGCTCAGGGTTGAACGTGACGCTTCTGACGATGAAATAAAAAGCGCGTATAAAAAACTCGCTAAAATATATCATCCGGACGTTTATAAAGGCGATAAAGAAATCGCGCAGGAAAAAATGACTGCGATTAATATTGCTTATAAAGTTTTATGCGATAACGCGAAACGGGAAGCGTATGATTATTCCTTATGGGTTGACGATAAAGCGAACGCGGAGAAAGCATACAAAGAGCGTTATGACGATTACGCCACCAGAAATTCACGCAATAATCCGCGTAATCCTACTTACGGTAAGAATAAAACTCCGGATAAAACAACCGGAAACCAAAATAAAGTAGATGAAATGTGGGAAAAAGTTTTTAATGAATACCGAGGTAATAAAAAACATAAAAACAATAAAAATTCTTATGAAAGATACGGCTTTTTAGATTTATTCATGCTGTTAATCGTTTCAATCGAAAAAATCATTTATCATCCGGCGGTTACTAAAACAGTCGTCAGGTTTTTTAAAACATTATGGAAATTTAAAGCAACGATTTTATTTTTTATTGTTATTATTATTTTAATTGTGATTATATGGCAATCACATATAGCTGACTTTTTGAAATTATTAAATCCATAAATTTAAAATAAATAAAGACGGTTATGCCCCTCACGTTAAATAAGAAATTAACTATTCTTACGTGAGGGGGCAATTTAACCGTCTTTATTTATTTTATTTTGTATAAAAGCTTTCGCAGGGCCCGAGGTAAGATTCCTTCGGTTCGTTTTCTTCTTTATAAATTAAAAGCCTTTCTAAAATTAAACCCGCTTCTAATGCACCGATTGTAATACACTGTACGCCCGCTTCAAGTTTAAGCGTAGTTTTACTGCTCCTGATATTGTCAAGCACGCCCATGCACCAGTTGATGTCGTTGTTATTCCCCGCTCTGAAATCAGCCGGAACGGAAGTAACCGCCAATCCGTTCAGCATGAAGCGCAGGGCGCGGTGATTCTGAACTAAATTAACCGGCGTCGTCCACACGTCAACGATATAATCACCCGCTTCTTCAATAAGAAAACGATAAGTAAGCTCGGGTTTTTCATCTTTTTCAGTAAAGTCGGAAACAGACGGGAAAACTTTCATCGCGCCGCCGGTATGGGTTTTGGTTGCGGCACTTGACCTGCCGTAGTTTCGGAGTTCAATAAAACTGCCGTTCGTAATATCTTTCTTTTCGCAGAAATGATTGGCTTCAATCGTGAAAACACCGTTGTTTTCAAGAAATGTCATAACAGGCAGACTGCTTGTGTTTATGTTCCGTGCTTTTATTTCAACCGCTACCGTTGTTTCATCGTCTTTAATCAAAAGCCGCACGGTTTGAATTTCATCGGTTAATTTAGACTTGTCACAGCGCAGAACTATTTCTTCCTGTAATTGAACAGTACCGTTCACAGAGCTGATTTCAAGCCAGTCGGGTATATGTTCGGTTTCGATTTTATAATCAAATGAATCAAACCCGTCGTTGGCGATTTCAAGAATCACCTCATCATTTCCCGCATAAAGGAAATCATTGATTTTAACAGTCATGGGAGGCCCGTAGGTTTTATTGAAAATATATTCGCCGTCTTTTCTGGAAACCGATATGCGCGGCTTATGCGCGGGTTCAACCTGAACGCGGAGCGGATATTTATAACCGTCGTCGTTCCATTTGGTGAACCCGATATGCTGTTCAAGCTCCATTCCTTTCCATTTGCCGTCGCGGAATTTTGCGAACTGCTCATGGAACAGGTTCAGGTCTTTCCCGATACATGCGGTTACAAGCTTGGCATATTCGTTGGCAGCAGGTTTGCCCTGCTGTGCGAAGTGACGGTTTTTCCCTGCATATAAGTGCATTCTTATCAGGTTTATACTTGCTGTAGCAGGGAAGTAAACCATGCTGTAATAAGCGGTTTTCGCGTTGCCGGAAAGCGCGTTGTATACTTCTTCGTTGGTTTTTTCAATGGCTTCCGCAAGTTTTAAAATCCTATCGGTTTCAAGGTAATGGCAGGGGTGATAAATCCAAGGGTTCAACGCTTCGGGGCGGCGCATAGCGTTTATATGTATATAACCGTGAAGCACTTCTGCCATTTTTTCCCGTACTGAAACCTCAACGGACGGGAATGTTTTTCCGAGCCACAGGGAAGTATATTCATTTATACTGTTGGGTGAATTTGTTCCCCATTTTTCAAAGTCATAAGCAAGAGCCATGAAATAAGCAAGAGAAACTTCATTGAATTTCAAGTCGCCGACGTTGACAATCCAAATGTCGCGGATGCCGTAATCATACGCCATGCTCATCTGTTCCCAAGTCCGCTCAAAGGTAATAGAGGGCATCCACTCATAAGAAATCGGACCGCCGTGATAATCGAAGTGGTAATACATGCCCCAGCCGCCTTTACGCGCTCTTACGTCTGCGGTCGGGAGCGTGCGCATAAAACCGAAATTGTCTTCACACAGCATACAAATTACATCGTCAAGTTCATCCCAGTCTTTCAAACCCGGCGCGTCGCCGCCGCCGTAGAAATATTCTTCAACCTCTTTATAAAGCGCAAGCATTTGCGGGTTTTTCGCATAATTTTCACCCGCGTGCTTTTTGATTAAAGCGCGCTGGTTTACAATAATGTCTTTAAGTAAATCAATGTTATCTTTTAAAGTCGCGTCCTCGCCGAGCATGGAAGAATCCCGCTCGCCGCGCATACCGATGGTGGTGATTTTTTCATACTTACCGCTTCTTTTTAAACCGTCCTCCCAATACCTCAGCAAACCCTCTCTGTTGGTATAATAATTCCATTCGTTGCCGTATATGCTTTCTTCGCCGCGCACCTTGTCCCATTCTTCGCTTGCACGCAGACAAGGCTCATGGTGCGATGCACCCATAACAACGCCGTAAATGTCGGCAAGTTCTTCGTTCGCGCTGTCCGGTCCGTCAAGCGGGAAAGAAGAAGTCCACATTGCGGGCCACATGTAGTTTCCTTTCAGGCGCAGTAATAATTCAAACACATGGTCGTACATCTCCGCCGTAAAGCCGTTGAATTTCCCGAAAGTCCAGCTCCCGAAGCAGGGCCATTCATCATTGATAAAGAACCCGCGGTATTTCACGCTCGGCTCTTTTGAAATCGTTTCGATTTTCTCAGTGATGCTGATTTCTTTCCGGTCAGGCTCGGCGTCGCCCCAGTAGTGCAGGGGAGAAACTCCGATAAATTCAGACACCGCGAACATACCGTAAATCGTACCGCGCTTGTCGCTCCCTGCTACAAGCAGGGTTTTATCCTCAAGCAGTTTAATTAAGTATACTTCACGTTTCCCGCGAATCGCCGAAACGTCAATATTTAATTTTTCAAGCAGAGGGCTTTTATCTAAGGTTGCGAAAATTACAACATTTTCCCCGCCTTTATAATTCTCCGAAATTTCCGGCAGAACCCCGCCGACTTTTTCAAAGTCTTTTGCTACTTTCTGTGCAATTCTTTTCACGCCTTCAAAAGCTTCTGATTCTACAATAAATGCGAAATTTTTCATATGTTTTTTCCTTTTTTCGGTAAAAATTAATTATAATGTATTTATTATATATCAAAAATGATGAAAAGTCAATCAAAAAGTGAAATCTGCAGGAAAGATTAACCCGCAGTTTTTATTGAATTTAAGAACTGCATAATAATATCTTCATCAATATCGTCATATTCAACTACGAAAACAATAAACAAATCGCCCTGTTTACGAACCAAATAATCTGTATAGAGCGTGAAATCATCGTCGTATTCCGAATCTGTAAATTCGATATAATAACCGCCTTTTTGGAACGTTTCTCCTGCGATTCTCATTGTTGAACGCGGCGTTTTAACGGGAGTAACGCCGAATTCAGTTATTACATAATTAATGTTTTCGGTTTCCAACTCGTTTATAAAGTCTTGCGCCGTTTCGTTTTTATTGGCACCTACATAATACACGATTACATAAGATTCCTCTGCCTCTTTTTCTATTACGGCAAAATCAACAAATGCGCCCCATTTCGACAAATCCCGCTCAACGCCCGCAGATTGGTCATGGTTGCTTATCGCACCCTCTAACCAAAGCGTTATGTCAAGCATTTCTCGGTTAGTGAATTTTCTCATGCTTTCGGGAACTGTAAAGGTAATGTTTGACCATTCGCTGGTGAACGTATCACCGTCCCAACCGCCTGCCGTGATTTTATAATTACCTTTTTCGCCGCCGATAATACCGCCGAGAATATCACTGCCGCACGCTGTAAATAAAGACACTGCCATAACCAAAATAATCAGAATTGCGGTGTATTTTTTTGCTTTAATCATAACTCGAACCCATCCTGTTAATTGTAATTTTTTCCTTTTTGTGTATTCATTATATATCAAAAATGATGAAAAGTCAATAGTAGGGGACGCCCTGTGTGGCGTCCCGAAATATAACGGGACGCCACACAGGGCGTCCCCTACTGATTAATCAACCAATGAAAACTCAAATTCGTATTCGGGATAAGAAATACACTGTGCATATATACCGGTCACGTTATCAATATCAAGGATTCTGTTAAAGATTTTTTTCGCGGCGTATTCTTCCATACCGCCCATGCTTCCCATACTGCTTACATCATCGAATACTTCTCCGTTTTTATATACCGGCAGGAAATTTATATAATTCAGGATATTGTTGATGTCCGCGAAATCCTGCGTTTCAAGATGAGGGTAAACTTCCAAAGCATTTTGATGAAGCGCACGCGCACTGTCGCCGTCAATCACGATGTTTAAAGCGAGCGGGGAAATTTCAACCGACTTGACAATGACTTCAACGCCGTTTACGTCAATGCTCTTGTTCAGCTCGTAGGTCTTTGTGTAATCCTGATATTCAAAGAGCCACGAAACCTCCCATTCACCCTCAATTACGTTGTAATAACCCTCTAACTTGCCCTCATACGCGCCGATGTCCTTAAACTTAACAGTAGCGACTCTGTTGTTATAATCCTGCTGATTGTCATTCATAATTGTTATGCCGTAGTAGAATTGATAAACGGTTTTGCCGTTTTCGTCAATGACGGTTTCCATTGAATCCTCAACTATACCGGAACTCATGCTGCTGACGAAAACATTTGAAAAATCGCGTTCGCCGTTGTATTTTTCTTTAGGTGTGAGAGAATCCATGTAACCCTCAATATGAAACCTATCCGATATTGAGTAGTGGTCGTTGAAACCCTCAAATTCAAGAAGCCTTTCATTCTCAGACGAAAATCTTAACAGGATATACGCCATGTTGGCGTCTGCAACGGTTTGCACAACGTCTAAGGTAACGCCGTTGTTGGTGTCCGAAAGATTGACAACCTTTGACATGCCGTTGTTTGTCAGCTTCTCCTGCGTTTGTTCGTCGGCGTCGAAGATTTCAGCCATTTTGGGATTCCAGCCGTTGATGAGCGTGTACGCGCCCACTGAAATCGCGCCGAGCATGACGACGGCTACCACCGCCGCTATTAAAGTTTTGAATTTCATTATTTTTACCCTTTCTTTTTTAACAGGTTGTTTTGTTTGTGTTTCAAGCGTGTTTAACACGCTGTTGTGGAATTCGCCGGGGACTTCCGGCGGAAAAACATTACACCACTTTATACTCATAGTCATCTTCCTCCTCATTCAGTAATTGTTTAAGTTCACTGCGCGCTTTTGATAAGCGGCTTTTCACCGTACCTTCAGGGATTTTGAGCATTACGGCGATTTCTGCTGTTTTGAACCCTTCTATGTAGTGCAGAACCACGCAAAGGCGGTGCTTTTCCTTCAGCTTCATTAAAACCGCGTACAGCTCGGTTGTTTCTGTGCTTGCAGTATATCCCTGCTCGGACTTCATGTATTCCTCATAAGAAACAGCGCGCTTTCCGAAGCGGTAAATGCGGTAACATTCATTAATCAGGATTCTGCAAAGCCATGTCTTGAAAAAGCTTTTGTCTTTCAGTGAATTTATTTTCCCGAAAGCTCTTATAATCGCTTCCTGAACCGCGTCGGCGCAGTCGTGGTCGTTTTTCAGAATGGTTTTGGAAATATGGTATAAGGTAGGTTCAGCGTCCAAAACTAAACGTGTGAATTCGTTGTTGTCCATAACGCCTCCTTTTTTAAATCTGAAACATGTTTCTGATAATTAGAGTAAATTAAAACCTGTTCGGTTCATTTTATTTTAACATAATTGACGATTTTTTTCAAATGTGCTAAAATAAAATAAAAAATATTTTAAACTTTTTAATAAAACTGCCGGTTTCTTTCGTCTTAATTAACAGGAAAACAAAAAAAGGAGTTGTTATCATGGAAAAGAATTTACTTACACAAACCGTTAAAGCCGCGCAGAAGCGCGACGAAGCCGCCATGCTCGCTCTTTACACCGCGTATGCCAAGCCGATTTATCACCTTGCGTTAAAGCTTATGCGCAACAAAGAGGATGCTGAGGACATTATGCAGGAAACCTTTATTTCCGCTTTCGCCAAGCTCAAAAATTTAAACGAACCCGTTACCTTTCAGAAATGGCTCGGCAGAATCGCATCCAACAAATGCACGGACGCGCTCCGTAAACGCCGTGAGATGATTGATGCTGATATTTTTGAATTAACTGATGATATAACAGCGGAGGATTCTCCGCTCATGCTTCCGGAAGCCTGCCTGAGCGATAAGGAAACGGCGCGTATGGTATCCGATATTGTTGATTCTCTGCCGGCGGCGCAGAGAATGTGCATTTATTACCATTATTATCAGGAAATTCCGGTTAAAGAAATTGCGGAAATGACAGGCGCGAACGAGCACACGGTCAGAAGCCGTTTGAATTTGGCGAAAAAGAAAATCCGCGAAGAAGTAGAGCGGATTGACAAGGAAGAGGGCGTTAAGCTTTATGAAGCGTCCCCGTTAATCCTTTTTACACCGGAACTGTTTACCGAATTTTTAAACGAACCCGTTTTATCGGAAGCGGCGGAATTAACAACAGAAGCGTTCAATACCGTATGGGATGGGGTTTCCGCGTCAGCGTCAGCGATAACGTCAGGAGCGTCCGGCGCAGTATCGGGAGGAGCGGCAAGCACAACAGCAACCGTAGCCGCAAGCGGTGCTTCATTTAAAGTTGCGGTAACGTTAATCGCGGCGGCGGCGGCAATTACGGCGACAGTTTTAGGGCTTGGGCTTCTCAGCGGCTGGTTTGATGACGATGATAATATAAACGATATATCCGAACCGAATGCGGTTGAAGCAAGTGTTTTTGATGATGATGAACCCGATGAAGTCAAAAACCCCGAAGACGATGACGGAAGCCAATACGATTATGAATGGGATGTCGGCGCGGGCTACGGCAACACCTCCGCGAATATTCACAACAACGGACTGATTGCAAGCGACGGCGAATGGTTTTATTACGCCAATTCCAATGACTACGGCAGGCTTTATAAAATGCGCGCCGACGGTACGGAGCGGCAAGAATTATATATGCGGGAATGTCAAAATATCAATATCGTTGGGGATTGGGTTTACTTTACCTATATAGTAGTCAACGCAGAATCCGGATTATATAAAATCCGTAAGGACGGAACGGAAGAAACATTAATTTATGCCGCAAGCAATCCAACGGATATTATGAACCCCGTTGTAATCGGCGAGTATGTTTACTTTGCCGCTAAAGTATTGACCGAAAACAATAAAGCAAATATATGCAGAATCAGAACAGACGGCACGGAAATGGCAATTATACGTGCATTTGTTTCAACCGAAAGCTACAACAATGTCATCAGCATGTATGTTGACGACGGCTGGGTGTATTTCCTTGACGGCGATAATATCAGAAAAATCCGCACCGACGGCACAGAAGAAACAAAACTCGGGGTAACAGCGGAAAGTTTTATTGTACATGAAGACTGGATTTATTATAAAAGCATCGAAAATTCTCTGAATAAAATCAAAACCGACGGCACGGGAAATTTATTACTCAAAGAAAACCAATATATGTCTATGGTTATAAACGCTGTCGGCGATTATGTGTATTTTACGGACATCGGCGGAATTAGCCGTATCAAAAATGACGGCACGGAAGGAATCCTTTTTGAAATTCCTTTCACCGCCGAATATGTCATGGATTACCCGCGGATAAGCATTATCGGCGAAAGATTATACGCAATGCACGACGGCGTATTCTGCAGTTACGCGCTTGACGGTTCTGATAAGCAAAAAACAGACAACCCCAATCCTGATTTTGACCTGCCGGATTTCGTTCCTTATACCGCTTTAGACCTTGGTAACACCAGAAGCAATGTATTAAACAACGCACGTTTGGTTGAATATGACGGCTGGGTTTATTTCGGAACAGAAGGCGTTATTTACAAAATGAAAACAGACGGAAGCGAACGGACAGAGTTAATAACCGTAACCGAAGAAGAAGGCATGCTTACTGCGCAAAATATGAGAATTAAAGACGGTTGGCTTTATTTCATCATGGATGGTGTTAATGAGGGCAGATATAATATATTTAAAGTCTTGTTGAACGGCGAAGAGCTGACGGAAATAGATGCTTCTCCTGAATTTATGAGAATCGCACATCTGTCAAGTTCAATATACGATAATCTGTACCAAGGTGACTGGGCGTATATTACGCGCCGTGACGATAATAACACGCTGTACAGTGTTTATGTTCCGGACGGAACACATTATAAGCTCTGCGATGATTACGTTTCCAAGTATATATTCGAGGGGGACTGGATTTATTATATCAACGCCGACGACGGAAACAGCCTTTACAAAATCCGCACGGACGGTATGTACAGGCAGCATCTTGCTTACGGGTACATTAATGAATTCAATGTCAGCGGGGATTGGGTTTATTATGCCTCAGATTATAATATCGGCAGAATCAGCACAGACGGCAGAGAAGGCGGTATTATTTGCTACAATGTTTCAGGCAGTGACAGAAATACTTTGAATGTTGCGGGAAATCTGATTTATTTAAACGAACATTATCAATATTACGGACCGCAATTGATTGTTTTTGATGACAACGGTCACGAAACATTGTATAACGGCACATGGGATTCCGCAATACAGGCAGACAGCTAAAAATAAATATTATTCCCGCATTTTCAGAAACGGTCGGGCTTCCACGCCCGACCGTTTCTGAAATTTATTATTAATTTTACAAAATTAAATAGAAAAATTCCCGCTATTTTAAAACAGCGGGAAATTTTTGTTGCATTTTCCGACATGATTTGTTATAATATAAAATAGAAATGATAAGAGGTGCAAACCAATGAAAAAAATATCGTACATACTTTTAACAATTCTGCTTGTGTTCGCGGTATTCGCGGCTTTTTCGGTGTTTTCCGGCGCATTTGACTCCAACGACTACGGGAGCGATTGGGGCAGCAGTGATTGGGGGAGCAGCGACAGCGGCAGCAGCTACGACCGTGACGACAGCGGAGGCGCGGGGTATTACAGCAGCGGAGGCGGCGGAGGCGGCGGTGACGATGGCGAGTTTAGCGCAATAACGATTCTTATAATTTTTGTAGTAGTTATTGCTGCGGCAATAGTTTCCGGGTTTAAAAATAAAAAATCAGGTGGCGCAGGTTCGGGCGGCGGCGTCAGACCGGCTTCTTATCAGGGCTTGAATGTTACTCTCCCCGACAGAACAGGGCAAATTGAGGGTATTATTAAACAAAAAGACCCCAACTTCTCGGCGAACGATTTCCTTTCCTTTGCCAAAGAAGTGTATATAGACATACAAACCGCTTGGTGCAAGCGCGATATGTCGCCTGTTCAGCCTGTTTTGCACGATAATTTGTTTAACTCTACGCAAAAGCAGTTGCAAGCGAAAATAGAGCAGGGCGTTATCTACCATTATGAAAGCATTGTGGTGAATACCGCGTACCTGACAAGCTATGCTTCGGACGCGCAGTTTGAATACGCTACAATTTATCTCAACGCCCGCATGATTGACTGGCAGGAAGACGAAAAAACCGGTAAAATCCTGCGCGGCGACAAGAACACGCGCTGGGATTTACGGTATAAGATGAAGTTTATGCGTTCGACTGGCGTGGTGACAAAGGAAGAAGTCGCCGGCGCGAAAGGGCATAACTGCCCCAACTGCGGTGCTCCGCTCGAAATTTCATCATCAGGAAAATGCGCGTATTGCAATTCTGTCGTCACAACCGGTCAGTACAGTTGGGTTCTGTCTGATTTCGGAACTGTCCGTGACGATACAAAGGATGAAGGTATCAGAAATTAATTTATAAACGAAAGGAAATTTACTTATGGGACTATTTAAAGCCGCAGGTACAGCTCTCGGGGGCACGCTCGCCGACCAGTGGAAAGAGGCAATTCACTGCGAACGCATGGATAATACGGTCATCGTCCGCAACGGTTCGCGCATGAACGAGGGAAAGGGAAGCAACACAAAGGGCAACCCGAACATCATCAGCAACGGTTCTGCGATTATGGTGGAGGAAAGCACCTGTATGCTGACCATTGACAACGGCAGAATCACCAACATCGTCACAGAGCCGGGACGATACATACTTGATAATTCCTCCGCGCCGTCTATTTTCGCGGGACAGCTTAAAGACACCGTCAAGGACGCCTTACAGCGTTTCACGTACGGCGGCACGCCCTCCGTGGAGCAGAAGGTTATTTACATCAACCTGCAAAGACTGCCCGGAATCAAATTCGGCACGGGCGTTCCTGTTCCTTATCCCGACCCCCGTTATAATACAACCATAGATTTACGTTTCCACGGTACGTTTGAAATTCAAATTGAAGACGCGGAAATGGCGGTTCGTTTTTATCAGCAGGTCGGAAGCAAAGGAATAAGCGCGGGTGATATGACGGTTTCGTCTGTATTTGCTTCGGAGCAATATAAAAACGAATTTATGCAGTCCATGATGAAAGCCCTGAACATGCTTTCCATGCAGGGAATCAGCTACGGGCATATTTCGTCGCAGTTAGACCTGCTGACCAAAGATGTACAGGAAGCGACAAAGGAAAACTGGCTTTTACGCGGATTCATGGTAACGCAGGTAGGCATGGGTCCTGTTACGATTTCCGAAGAGAGCAAAAAACTGCTTGGCGACAGGCTTAAAGCGGACACCATGCTCGGCGGCGACGTACAGAAAGCCATGATGGTCGGAAGCGTTGCCCGCGGAATCGAAGCCGCAGGAAGCAACGAGGGCGGCGCGATGATGGGCTTCATGGGCATGAATATGGCGATGAACGCCGGCGGAAATATATTAGGAGGTATGGACGGCGGCGGAGCTCCTCAACAGCAACAGCAGTGGAATCAAAACCCGTCAATGCCGATGGGCGGTGCTGTTCCTCAGCAACCCGCAGCCGCCGTACAGGAAGGCAATACGTGGACGTGTTCCTGCGGGACTGAAAACAAGAGCGCGTTCTGCTCCGACTGCGGCGGGAAGAAGCCCGAAGCACCGAAGCCGTGGACTTGCTCATGCGGCACGGTGAACAGCGGTAAATTCTGCGCGGACTGCGGCGGCGGAAAACCGGAAGGTCCGTGGAAATGCGATTGCGGCACGGAGAATACAAGCAAATTCTGCTCCGATTGCGGGAATCCGAAAAAATAATCATTTTACGGAGGAATTATGCAGGACTTATCAAATTTCAGAATCCTAATCGCGGAAGACGATGATATAAACAGGGAAATCGCTGTTGCGCTCATTGAAGAAACAGGCGTCAGCATTGACTGTGTTGAAAACGGAGAAGAAGCTTTGTATGCTTTTGCCGATGACCCGCAGAAGTATAATTTAATTTTAATGGACGTTTTAATGCCTGTGATGGGCGGGATTGAAGCCACGAAAAAAATAAGAGCGTTTGACGTACCCGAAGCTAAGCAGATTCCCATTATTGCCACAACCGGAAATACAGAGGAAGACGAAATTGAGGAATGTATTAAAGCCGGTATGAGCGCGCATTTGAGCAAACCCTTGGACGAAGAGGATTTTATCAGCACGGTTGCTTCTTTTCTTGTTTAATATTTTAAATAGACATTTCCGCTATCTCCTGAATGAGTGGATTTTTGAGCATAATTTTTTGTCAGACAAGGCAAATTTACGCAGTAATACTATATGTATTACAAGAAAATTTAACGCA
>Ga0082212_10003178_pt1 | contig 23453 bp, 25 predicted proteins | sample TergutNt197P3_FD_71548 | JGI IMG/M metagenome (GOLD analysis project Ga0082212, IMG submission 71548) | Neocapritermes taracua P3 segment gut microbial communities from Petit-Saut dam, French Guiana - Nt197 P3 | ecosystem: Host-associated > Arthropoda: Insects > Digestive system > Gut ... | reverse complement strand
GACCTGAAAAAATACTTTTGTCCGATTGCGTTTCGAGGAATGAACGCTAAGGAAATTATCGAGGATGAAAAACGGCATCCCCGGGTTTGGTCGGCATATGACTGAACCCGGGGATTTTTTTTGCATCACGTCTCTTATGTCGGAGCGTAGCATGAAGCATCTTGCCCGTATTTCGGCCATGAGCGTCGTCGGCGGCGCGGTTTATATCGGCCGCGATGATACGAATAATACATACGAATTTACGTGTTTTATCAAGGAGATTGCAATGAAGGTAAAATTGTTGCCGGTGTTGTCAGCCACAATTTCAGGGAAATAATCAGAAATTCAAAGCAGGGAAGACGGTTGAAATCCGTCGCGGACCCGCCGCCGTAACCGGGGACGAAAACCGCTATACGCCACTGTCGGAAACGATGGGAAGGCGCGGTGAGTAGGACGATCCGGAAGCCGGAAGACCTGAAAAATTTGTTCGCGCAACATTCCGAGGACTGGATGCGGCGGATAAGTACGAGGATGAAAAACGGCATCCCCGAATCAGGCTAAACCTGATACGGGGATTTTTTTTGCAACATAAAAACTGGAGTAAAACGCATGAAAGAAAGACCTTTTGTTTTCAAACTGTTTTTGACAATGATTACGGCCGCCGTGCTGTTGTGCGGCGGCGCTTTGCCGCTCTCCGCGCAGACGACGATTGCAACCATGGACGAAGTCGTGGTGACCGCGAGCCGTGCCGAAGAAAGCCGCCGCGAAGTTACCAGCAACGTTACCATCATCGACGAAAATGAAATTGCGGCATCAACCGCCACTACGCTGACCGATCTTATGGCGCAGCAAGGGTTTCTTGTAATTACGACCGGCGACAGCAGTCATGTTCAGATTCGCGGCTTCGGTTCATTGTCAGTGGCTACGGAACCGTCGAATACCGTGCTGATGCTGGTCAACGGCCGACGTGTCGGCAATCCCAGCCTGTCGCTTGTGGGACTTGCCAACGTCGAACGGATCGAAATCATACGCGGTCCAGCCGCGGTGCAATACGGTCCGTCAGCCATGGGCGGCGTTATAAACATCATTACAAAACAGGGGCGGGGAATGGATACGCCATCCGTCTCCGTTGAAGCCGGTCTCGGCAGCGACGCCCTGCATCGTCAGAGAGCTTCCATTGGAGGCGCGGGAGGCGGCTTTGATTTCGCGCTTGGCATTACCAACTACGGCCGCGACGATGTAACGATCGCGGAAGGGCGGCGTTGGTATGGCACGAAAATAATGCGCAACACTTTGTTGAACACCGATCTGGGATATACAATTGCCGACGCCCACCGGGCCGGATTCAACTTCAACTACGGCAACAACAATTCTACTCTGCCTGGCTCAGGTTTTCGGAGGGGCAACAATCCCGATGTGCAGCCTACCGAATATGCAAGAAAAAACTGGAATTCGGCTTTTAGCTACGACGGTCATACCGGCGGCAAAGCGTTCAATTGGCAGGCGGCTTACTCCTTCGGCAATGACGACAGAGAACGTACGCCTGCCGGCGGAACTACCGTCGTCACCACGCTTAAAACCCGGACTTTCAATGCGCAGACAGGCTATACCGCCGATCTGGTTTCACTTTCCGTCGGAGTCGACCATGTCAAATACACCGAGCAGGATACTGAAAACGCCCAGCGGGACACCGGCGTCTATTTTACCGGCAAATTGCGGCTGTTTGACGAACGCCTCATCTTTTCAGCCGGCGGCCGATATGACTCATACGCCAATAAAAAAGACGCAGTGGACAAGGAATACGGCAACTTCGGAGGGTCGGTCGGCGCGGCGTATCTGCCGGTAAAGTGGCTGAAACTGCGCGCCAATTATGCCGAAGGCTTCAAAGTACCCACGGTGGGCAATATGTTTGGAAGCCCTCCCTGGTATGCCCCAAATTTTGATCTGAAGCCGGAAAAAAGTAAAACCGTGGAATTCGGAACAGACATAATTTCGAATTACATCGATTTCGGCCTGACTTATTTCCATTCCGACTATAAAGGCAAGATAGTTAATTTGCAGGTAACCGGATTGGACTATCCATATCAGGCACGAAATCTTGACGCAACCCTCGCCGGGCTTGAAAGCTCGTTTCGTGTGGATATGGGCAAGGCTTTTAAACAGGACTACGGTTTGACGCCCTATATCAGCTTCACCTGGCTCGGAACCATCCGAAATGAAGATGAAAGTCAATTTATTAATTATAACGGCGCCCTTGTCGTTCGGCGCTCAGGTTGACGACCGTTCCAGCCGCCCGTTCTATCCATCCCAAGCCTGTATCATAGTCGCTCGTCAATAAAGCGCCGTAACGGCTGGCGCTTAGGCGGGTTTTAAGTTTCAAAGCAGGGTTGTTGTAATCCAGACCGTAACTGGCCATCCATTTTGGCGTGTTGGGCAGAGTATCGAGAACTGGCGCGGTTCCGTGATCGTGGCGGCGCTCTGGCCCTGCGCGCGGAAATCAACAACATGTTTGATGGCGCGAACGAAGTGTATTGGAGTTATCCGGGTGCCGGCCGCAATTTCTACGTCGGCCTGCGCTACAGTTTCGATTAAAGCGTACCCCCGTCACGCTTTCGTCGTTGGCGCGGACGCGGGTAAGTCCGGAACATGTATGGATTTGCCCGCGTCCGCCGCTTTGTGGTAATGAGGTGTAATAAGAGGTTCTTGCAAAACCTTGACAGCTGTTTTTTGGTTGCACACAGCCGTGTAACCGGGGACCAAAGCCGCAATACGTCACTGTCGGAAACGATGGGAAGGCGCGGCGAGTAGGACGATCCGGAAGCCGGAAGACCTGAAAGAATTTTTATCCGATTACGCCCCGAGGAATGGGCGCAGCGGAAATTATCGAGGATGAAAAACGGCATCCCCGGATTTGATCGTTATAGATCGGATCCGGGGATTTTTTTGTATTACGCCCCTTATGTCGGAGTGCAGCATTATGCGGTACGTTCGTATTTCAATTATCGACGAGCGCTACGCGGTATTCCGCGCGTTTCGCTCCGGCCGTGTTTTCAATAACGACGCGTTGTGGTGGGCGTCATTCTGCGCCGGCAGACGGTAATAGAATCTTTTGCGGACGACATGCAGATGTGCGCTTCAGAACTGCTTTGCCTGCTCGAGGAGAAATAGGTGGAAAGCGTCCTTGGAAAATCCCGAAAATCTGGTAAATCACGCATGATGACGGATATCAATAAATGTATCTATACCCTATGAAATATCCGGACTAGCTGTCTTTTGACGGCTGTTTTTTTTCTTCGCCGCACGAAACTCCTGCAAACGCCTGTAAAACGTGGCTGTTTTCAAATCCGTCAGTTCCAGGAGCTTAGGCAATGTAATTCTGCCGCGTTCCCACAGTCTGACCAGAATACCGAAATTATCCGGGGATTTTTTGATAGGACGACCCATGTGGACACCCCGCGCTTTTGCCGCGGCGATGCCCTCGGCCTGCCTCTGGCGGATATTCTCCCTCTCGCTCTGGGCAACGAACGAAAGCAGGCTGAGAACAACATCGGCAATGAGCGTTCCCATCAAATCCTTGCCTTGGCGCGTGTCCAAAATAGGCATGTCGATCACGACGACGTCCACTTGAAGTTCCTTTGTGAGGATGCGCCACTGGTTCTGGATTTCTTCGTAATTGCGCCCTAGCCGGTCGATGCTTTTGATGTAAAGCAGGTCGCCCGGCTTCAGTTTTTTCAGCAGTGATTTGTATGCCGGGCGCTCAAAATCCTTTCCCGATTGTTTATCCGTGAATACGCACTCCGGCGGAATGCCCTGTTCGTTCATGGCTATCATCTGCCTGGCGGCATTCTGGTCTATGCTCGAAACGCGGGCGTAGCCGAAGGTTTTCATTTAGTTTGCCTCCTTTCCATTCCATGCCGCCTGAAGCATCTGTCAGGATTTCCTTAACGGGTTAACCAGGATATTTCATAGGGCGTATATCCTCACTTTAATCCATCGTGTAACACGATAGTCAATAGATAAATTCGTAAAAAATTTGCAACGCTGAGAGCGTGAAAATTGAATTACCACCGGATTAAGCGTACTCTTGATATTTAATCTTTGAGGATAATTTAATGAAACCTGTCAGGGCGGGAAAGCGTCGGCTTGGCGCAAATGGGCGGCCTTTTTTTATCGCCGGGCCGTGTGTGATCGAAAGCGAGAAGCACTGTCTGAAAACGGCGGAAAGGCTCGCGGAATACGCCGACAGGCTCAAGATCGACATTGTATACAAGGCTTCCTACGACAAGGCAAACCGGACATCGGTGGATTCGTATCGCGGCCCCGGGCTGGATGAAGGGCTGCGTATTCTTGAGAAGGCAGGGATGATCAGCGGTCTTCCCATTTTGAGCGACGTACACGAAACATGGCAGGTATGGGCGGCGATGGATGTGCTTGACATTATCCAGATTCCGGCATTTCTGTGCCGGCAGACGGATCTGGTGCAGGCCGCGGCCGAAACCGGGATCTGCGTCAATCTGAAAAAAGGGCAGTTCATTTCGCCGCAGGAAATGGGCAAGGTGCTTGACAAGGCGCTGGCTGCGGAAAACCCCAACATCATGCTTACGGAACGCGGAACATCTTTCGGTTACAACACGCTGGTCGTCGATTTTCGATCATTCGGGATTTTGCGTTCTTTCGGGCATCCCGTGGTTTTCGACGTTACTCACAGCGTGCAGTCTCCGGGCGGGCTGGGCGCGAAATCCGGCGGCAGTCCGGAATTTATTCCCGATCTGGCGCGGGCGGGCGCGGCTGTCGGCGTTGACGGGTTCTTTTTCGAGGTGCATGAAAATCCGGCAAAGGCGCTTTCGGATGGAGCAAACGCGCTCAGCCTGAAGAAATTCCCCGAAATTGTCGAAGATATTCTTGAAATACGCGCAGCGCTAGGAAAAAAACGATGACGCCCGCTGATCCCGCCGCCGGCATCGTTGATAAAGTTGATAAAATTGATAAAGACGCCGCGCTCGAAACCGCACGCCATGTTCTGGAAGCTGAGGCTGAATCCATACTAAAGCTGAAAGACCGTCTGGGGGAAAACTTCCTGCGCGCGTTAAGCCTTGCCGCGTCATGCAAGGGAAGGATCGCCGTCATTGGGCTTGGCAAGTCTGGAATTATCTGCAAAAAAATCGCAGCCACGTTTTCCAGCACCGGAACGCCGGCGTTTTTTTTGCACGCGGCCGACGCGCTGCATGGCGACTGCGGCATTCTCACTCCGGATGATCTGGCGATCGCGGTTTCAAAAAGCGGCGAAACGGCTGAAATCATAGGCGTCCTTGAAGTCGTAAAACGGCTGTCTCTGCCGATTATAGCTCTCAGCGGAAACCCCGCCTCCACGCTTTCGCGTTACGCCGATGTCTGTCTCGATGTCAGCGTGACGGAGGAAGCCGGACCTTTTGGCCTTGCGCCCACGTCCAGCACGACGGCGGCGCTGGCCATGGGAGACGCCCTGGCGATGGCGCTTATGGAGCGCAGGAGATTCGGTCGCGAGGATTTCGCGTCGGTGCATCCCGCAGGCAGCCTGGGAAAGAAACTGCTGCGCGTGGCGGATCTTATGCATGGTGGCGAACGAATCCCCCGCGTCCTTCCCGATGCCGCAATGTCCGGGGTGATTTACGAAATGTCGCGCAAGGGTTTGGGCATGACGACGGTGGCGGATGCCGGAAACATTCTCCTGGGCGTTATTTCAGACGGCGACCTGCGGCGGCTTCTGGAGAAATCGCCGGACCCGCTCCGGTTTACGGCGGAACAGGCGATGAGCCCGAATCCTAGGACTATCGGTGGCGACGAACTGGCGTCGGCGGCGCTGGCAAAGATGGAGGCCATGAAAATTACGAGCCTGGTTGTAGTCGATGATACGCGCCGGGTGACCGGCGTGATACATATCCACGATTTATGGCGAACCGGGCTTTTTTAACTCGTATGAAGATAAAAATATCCCTGGTGCATTTTCTCAACTCCGCTCCGCTTGGCTGGGGATTCCTCCACGGCCCGTACAGTGAAGGTTTCGAAGTGATTCCTTCCGCTCCGTCAGTCTGCGCCGACCAACTGGCAAAAGGAGAAGCTGATATAGGTTTAATTCCAAGCATTGAGTACCAGCGTATCCCCGGCCTTGCAATCATCCCCGGAATTTCCATCGCTTCGTTTGAAAAAGTCCGCAGTCTTCTTCTTATAAAGCCAAAGGAAAGAAAAGAGATTCGTTCGGTGGCGCTCGACACCAGTTCACGAACAACGGCGGCGCTTACGAAAATTCTGCTGTACGAAACAAGAGGCATCCGGCCGGAATTTGTGCCGCACCCGCCCGATCTTAAAAAAATGCTTTGCTGTTGCGACGCGGCGCTTTTGATCGGCGACGCGGCCTTGCAGGTCGATCCCGGTGATTACGATACGATTGATCTTGTGGAAGAATGGTTTCGCTGGCAGAAAAAACCCTTCGTCTGCGCGGTCTGGGCCTGCCGCAAGGGCGTCGCGTTCCCTTCAAATCTGGTTGAGACTTTTCAAGCGGCAAAGGAATGGGGCTTGAAAAGATTTCCTGAAATAGCTGATAGTTACGCAAAATCATTAAACCTTCCCGCTGACTTTCTTGAAGGCTATCTGGAGCGTAACATCAACTTTGATCTTGGGCCGGGACATATTGAGGGATTGCGGGAGTTTCACCGGCTTGCCGAAAAACACGGCCTTATCTCAAACCTTCGCCCTCTGGAATTCCTTTAGTCATTTGTCCCTTTTTCCGTTTTTTCATAGCTCGCTCGGCGATTTCATCTATGGTTTTGCCTTCGGAGAGGACACCATGCCATTTGGTGTAATCGAAACGGTCGCAGTTCACCAAATAGATGAATCGCTCTGCTTCTACCTGCCCCAGATGTTCGACGAGGAGATTCATGCCGTTGTCCAGGAGTACCGCATCATTCATTTTTAATTGCCTCCTTAATTTCTTGAACAAAATCAAGAGGATTCAACACCTGAATATCTGTAAGACGTTTTTTCAAAATACCACGGTCTGTCGTAATAAAACCATCGACATTAGCAACCTTGGCACAAGCTAAATGTAGGGCATCCATTGATTTTATTCCTCTGTCGCCAAAATGTTTTGCCCACCGCATGACCTCGCTTGAGATCTCAATGTCTTGCACCGCGAACGATTTCCATGAGCGCACACGTTTTTTTTGCAAGGGAAAAGGATTGGCATCGTTTTCGTCGTCGATTATACAAGACCAAACGAGTTTGAACTCACCGTTTTTGATACCCGCCTGAATGAACAGTTTTGCTTCCGTTTCCAGTCGGACAAGCAGTTGTGATTGGTCGTCGAACGGACGGTTAAAGCAACAGTTGTCCAGATATAGTTTCAGCTTGATCATAATTTCCGTTTATTTGCAACAAAAGCGGCAATGCCGACGCCTATAATCGCTCCCGCCGTATCGATGCCTACATCTATGACCGATGGAAACCGGTCAGGCGTAAATGATTGATGAAATTCATCCGACGCGGCATAGACGATTGAAATACACAGGGAGAGTATGGCGGAACGAGTCACGTTTTTGAAGTCGCCATAAGCCGCAAAAAAACAGGCTATCGCCAAAAGGGCGTAACCTGTCATGTGACCGCCTTTTTTCACAATCAGGTCGATCTTACCGAATTCCGGCACTTCGTCTCCCGGCGTTCCCGAGGCGATGAAAATCAAAACCATCATTATTACAGCCGGAATCCACCTTAATATCCGCTTTTCCATACCGTGTTCCTTGTAAGTTTACATTTAGGTAAATGAGCATTTTGCCGCGGGAGCGTAACGCAGAGTTCGGGGTTTTCCGGGGCACAGCTAAAAGAAATTGCGGACGGCGCTTCCCAGCGAAAACATCATCGCGCGAAAAGCGATTCCGCCAAGCAGAACGCACATTAATCCATATCGCGCATTGGCAAGAGATTTCGATTTTGCCGCACGTGTAATAATGATTAGTGGAATAAGTATCCCTAACAGAACCACTCCGATCCAGAAAAGCGGCGCGAGATCGCCCACAAGAACTCTTGCCGCCGAACGCGAGGCGTCGGGATAAGACGCGCTTGACAGACTTAATAAATAACCTATGGTTAAACCTGTCTGAAATCCCAAAAACGCCACAGAAGTTGACGACGTATTAGTATATTCCTTCCTGCCCGATAGGAGTGACGCGATGCAGAAACATCCCATTACGGCTGCAGATGACAAATACAGAACCGGCAGAACACCTATGTCCCATGCCGGGCGCGAAGGCATCATATAGGTCTGGCCGACGGCGAAAGCCAGCCATACCGCAGGGATCGCGCCAAGCGTCGCAAGCATTTTGCACACAAATTCCGACGCGCCCCGGCGCAGCGCCAGCAGGTAAAAAACAACAAGCAGCCCGAACACGCCAATCAACAGCGCTTCCATAAAAATGCCTGATCCTGGTTTTTCGAGCGCGCCGAAGATACGTTCAGGGTGTCCGAGATGAAGGACGCTTGAAACGCCGCCGATAACGAGCGAGGCGAGCGCAAGTACCGCGCCCGGAAATCTGATTTGTTTCACTGCTCCGCCTGTCCATTCGGAAATTGCGATTCCGGCAAAAACGCCTGCCGCGAGCCCAACGAACAGTGTGAAAAACACCAAAGACCATTCAATACTCATGTCAACTCCTACAGATTCCGGTTTTCCCTTATATTATTTTATCGAAATCAACATACTTGTAAAATTTACTTTCTTTGCTTACTTTAATTTCTTCAATATCAAAAACATTTCGACTTGTTTTTTCATTTACTATTTTTTCAAATTCATATTTTAATATTTTTAGATCATTGGTAATAACTTCGTATATAATAGCTAAATCTATTCCAACGTAATCATGTATAATTCTATTCCGGAAACTCTTGATTTGTTTCCACTGTATATTTGAATATTCTTGTTTTAAATTTTCTGTTATTTTTGAAGCATTCTCACCTATATTCGCCAACAATGTCAGCGCGGCGTTTAAATTCATCTGATCATTCAATTCAAATAATTCTTCAGCACTTCTGGTTTCTTCAGTATATTTCCAGATTTTTCCAATGTATTCAAGAATGTTTAACAAATATAGCAAATCATTCTTTTCACCTGGCAACATATTTCATATCCTTTTCAGCACGGTATAAAACAATAGGATTTGAATATTTTTTAAGCATTATGTCAACTTTCTTTTCGGTTATTTCCTCAAGGTCTTTTTTCAAATTTATCAAATCTCTTATATTGTAATTTTCTGCATCAATATAAAAATCAATGTCATTCGGCTTTTCACCACGCGCAAACGATCCAAAGATACCTATTCTATTCAGGTTATATTTTTCGAGCAAATTTTCATCTTTTATTATTTTCTCCAAAGCCTTTATTGTTTCAATACTCATGTCGTCTCCGTTTTTCTCAATAAATCGGTAGTAACGAGAAAAAAAGGTCAATAACCTGTGGGGAAAATTAATTTTCCCCACAGGTTATTCCAAACACTAACTCCTCCACTTGGCCGTTTTAGAATGAAGGATGTAACGCGACCGGGGATGATTGCCTACATCCGGCAGACAGTGAACGTTTTCTTCTCCGGCCTGCTTCAAAACCCGCGAACCATCGCTTTCAAGATCGTTCAGATCGCCGAAAAACCGCGCTTTGGCCGCGCATGCTTTCACGCATGCCGGTTTTTCATCAACAGCCTGCAACTGAACGCACAGCGTGCATTTTTCGACAACCTTCATCGCGTTGTTGAACGAACGCACTCCATAGGGACACGCCATCATGCAGTATTTGCAGCCGAGGCAGCGTTCCCGGTTGATAAGAACAATGCCGTCCGTCTGTACGTAGGAAGCGCCTGTCGGGCACACCTTGACGCATTGCGGCGTGTCGCACTGCTGGCAGACCGACGGGAGGAAATAATGTTCAACGTCGGGAAATGTGCCGTAAGGCCCCTGCTCCACGACTTTATTCCACAACACGTCAACCGCGACGCCGTTTTCCTGCTTGCAGGATACCTCGCATCCGCAGCAGCCGATGCACCTGTCAAGATCAATCACAAGAGCCAGTCGTTTTGCAGCCATTATTTCACCTCCACCTGTTCCGTGGGATCTGAAGGTTCCGGGAGCCACGCCTTAAAATCTTCGGGGTTGTGCCAGACCCCTTTCGGCGGGCCGGATGCCTTGGACACACGGACAAGGAAGCCCCTGAGCGTGTAGGTGCCAAATACGTCGTTAAACGGCGCGTCGTGTTTTGTGAGCACGTTGATGTTCATTTCGCGCCAGCCGTGCGTGGGCGTATTGAGCGTTTCAGGATTCCAGAAACGTTCCATATAGACGACGCCTTTGGCGATTCCCTCCGTAACGCGGGCGCGGGCCGTTATCCTGCCGCGCAGAGATTCCACATAAGTCCAGTCGTGGTGCCCGACGCCGTATTTTTTCGCGTCAACCGGGTTGATCCAGATTTCCGGGACCGGATAGATCGACCGCAGATACGGAATGTTGCGCAGCGTCGTGTGGTGGTAATGCGCGAGCCGGCCGCTGGTTAAGACCAGCGGGTAATCTTTTCCAAGTTCGCCCGTCGGACTTTCGTAAGGTTCCTCAAAGTCAGGCAGAGGATCGTAGTCTTTGGACGCCGGCGGGAGCGGGCCGGTAGAGAATGGCATTCCGGTTCGTCCGAGCGTGATAAAAGCGTCGGCGTAAACTTCGCATTTTTTTGAGGCGGTGGCAAATCCGTGCGGTTTCCCGGTTTTCGGGTCGATCTGTTTGTAGACGTAATAACGTTTCCATTCGTCGTATGACGCGAATTCAATCGGCGCTTTGGCCGCGAATTCCTTCCATTTCATTCCGATTCCGGATACGCAGAGATCAAGGAATTCTTCTTCAGTATCCCAGTACGGGAAAGAAACCATCTGTCCGCCGCCGCCGCCCGGTCCCACAGGCCCCAACGCCCTTTTGGGATCGCACGCCGCCTGGCAGCCCTCATGACCAAGCGCGGCGCAACGCTTGGCCAGCTTTGACCAGAAAAGCGTTTCGTTCATAGTTTCATAGGTATGCGTGACCGCCTGGCGCGCAAACAGCATATTGGCGGAAATAACCGGCAGATCGGTTTCCAGCCATTCCGTGGCCGGCAGCAGTATGTCGGCGTAAGCTGAAAACGAAGTCGGGTACATGTACATGTGAACGATGAAATCAAGTTCCTCAATCGCGGACGCCCATTCGGCGGCGTTTCCCATCGTGGCAAGCTTGTTGCCGGAGCGTTCAATCCACACACGCGGTTTATACGGTTTTCCGGTTTTTATGGCGTCCAGCACGGATGTTGGATGCGCCGCCCACCATTGCAGCAATCCCTTGTGTTCGATCCCGCCCAGACGTTTCAGAAGCTGATCGTGCGACAGCAATCCGCGCAGATCAGGAACGTCGGCTATCTGCGGCGGGGACACGAAACGCTGCAAAAGCGATCCGGGACGTTCGACATTGCCCATGATGAGTTCCAATACGGCGTTTCCCATTGCGGACTGCGCTGACAACGGGTTCTGATCGGTGGCGACGCCGAGACTGCATCCCGACGGCCTGTCCGCGTAAATCAGAATGGCTTCCTCGATTTTCGCGGGATCAAGCCAGCAGATTTCAGCGGCCTTTTCCAGCGTATACGGCTCGGCTCTTTCCTTAAGCAACTGGAATCCGGTTTTGCACGTCCTGCCGTCGATTTCATAAGAACCTTCGAGCGCCGGATCAAGCCGGTCGTTCCACGGAAAAGGCATCGGCTGCGGCGATTTGGTTTTCCTGTCCCAAACGAGATACTCCCCTTCCCTGCACTCGGCGGTTGAACATTTCCTGAGACACATTTTGCTTTCAGGATCGACAAGGAAAGGAAGGTTTGTCCATTTCATGACGAATTCTTCGTCGTAAAGTTTGTGTTCAATGATGTAGCGCACCCACGCGAGCATGAGCGCGGGATCGGTTCCCGGGCGTATGGGAAGCCATACATCGGCTTTCGCGGCGTCGGCCGTAAGACGCGGATCAATAACAACCGTGCGTACGCCGCGCGCGCGAAGATCGGACAGCGCGCGCCCGCCGCCCGCGGGAGAATTGTTCGACGGCGCGGTCCCCCACATCACCAATGATTTCATCGGCGTATCGTCGGGGTAGTAAATCTCAAGGCATTGCGAATCTGCGATGCTGGTGTCGCTTCCCTGGCAGCCCATCTGTCCGCCGTACATCAGCGCGAAAGTAACGGTACGGGGAAGATAGCATTGCGCGCAGCCCGGCTCGAACCAGTTGGGCGTACCGAACGCGTTGCAAAATCGCGGAATGCTGGGAAACTGCGGATTGCCGCCGCCGCCCGTGGATGCGAAAACGGTTTCCGCGCCGTATTTTTCGCGCGTCTCCATGAGTTTTTGGGCGATTATGTCCAATGCTTCATCCCAGGAAATGCGTTTCCATTTGTTTTCGCCGCGCGCGCCTACGCGCTGCATCGGATATTTGTTGCGGTTCGGATGATAAAGCGCCTGGATGCCGGACAGCCCTTTGGCGCACAGCGCGCCCCGGCTCATCGGATATTCCGGGTTGCCTTCAAGCTTGACGACGCGGCCGTTTCTGACATGGGCAAGCACGCCGCAGTTGGCGATGCACGCCCGGCAGTTGGTTTTTATAATCCTCGTCGTGGATTCCGACTGGGCGCTGACCGATCCGATATGCGTCAGTCCTTTATAAGCGACGCCGCCCAGAGCCGCCGCCGCGCCCATTATGGCGGTCGCTTTCAGAAAATCCCTGCGCTTAATGCCTGTTCGTTCCATATGGTTCCTCTTTACTTACCCATTTGCGATTTTGCCATTGCGTATGCCATTGATTAGGTATTCGCCAACGCGCGTCTGCCATCCTTTTCCCAAGGCGCGCAGTTTTTCTACGTCGGAATTGGGGAGTCGAATCGACACTGCGACCCTCTTGTCTTCGACTTTGGGCCGACTGTTACGGTTTGTACATTCCTTGAACGCCGCAAAACCGCGCCCGATACGCCGCACACGCCCGGTCGCCATATCTTCGTCGGTGGTTTCATCCGGAAAAGAAGGCGCGGTTTCGGCTAACGCGCGGAGTTTTTCCGGCGTCCATTCATTCCTTATTTCATCCGATTTTTTTTTAATCATTGTCGCCATAATGTTTCTTCCATTGTTTTTCGTGAACCTGATACAGGGTTATTACCCTTATCTTTTTGCCACGCGGCGTGTAACAAAGTCGAAGTCTTAAACCTTCTACATATCCGTAGGCTATAAGACGCGGCTCACCATATTCTTTTCTGTTATCAATTTCCTGTACAACATTTGGGTCGGCCAGAACAAACTCCGCAAGATCAAATGACAAGCCGCGTTCGTCAATGTTACGCCGGTTCTTTTCCGGATCGTATTCAATCTCGATTTTTTGACTCATTTACTGTTATTGCAATATATATACAATCAAAAATTAAGAATCCTTCCCCAATCGCCCTTTCGCGTTCAGCGTATCGGCGACATTTTTCATGCCGAAGCTTTCCAGCGTTTTACGCGTCGGCCAGCCGTGTTCCTTGTCCCAGCCTTCCAGCTCGTAGTAATTGCTCTTGAAATCTTCCACGCCCTTGCGATCAAGATACATATCCGGAGCGGGATCGTTGCGCCATTTCCCGTCTTCGTATATGGAAACTCCGCCGTAGATCGCCATGCCGCACGCGCCGGGCCTGTACATGTACGGGAAAAATACTTCCGCCTCCCGGGTTCTTCCATGCATTACGCGGATGGCGCGCTCCAGCGCCCAGATTTTCTGACCCGCGCGCATTGTGTCGGCAAACGAATCTTTTCTTCCCGTAACGGCTTTGTAGTAGGCCATTTCTATGTCGGGGCTTTCAGTGCGCAGTTCGGGCAAAAGCATTTCGCAGAACCCTACGGATTCATTCCAGAATCCAGTGAAATGCCGGCTCCACGCAACCTGTTTGGCTTTATGCGGCGAGTAGATTCCGGTCTTCCAGGCTTCTTCGCCTTTCCACGCGTAGTTGAACATGAAAATATCGTCCGTATAAGGGACGGTCTTTTTTGACAACTCCGCAAGCGACTGTTCTATCGTTTTCCCCTGTTCCGGCGTGCCGACGGGCAGCATAAATCCATGCCATGTCTGATCGCCCGCCGCAAGTATGTAGCCGTATGCCCAGTCTACCCACGGCATGGTCCAGTGGCTCGTAGCGCCCCAGCATGGAAGGCGCAGAGCGCCGCTTTCCTTGTCGATCTCAAGCCTCCCCCATTTTTCCGCGGCGCGGCAGCAGCCTTCCGCCAGCGCGTCGCCTATCCCGGAACGCGTAGCGATGGCTTCAAGCAGCGCCAGGCGGAAACCGAGCTGGCCCCATTGCTCCATTGGGAGCGGCGCGGAATCTATCTGTTTTCCCGGGCCGAGTATTCCCTGTTCATAAAGCGTTTCCAGATACCAACCCAGACCTGAATCGGTCGGCACTCCGCTTTTTTCAAAAATTTCACCGGCGCCCGGAATTTTCATCTTAAAAGCGTCGAAATGGGCGGACCAACTGCTGAGGCCGTATTTAATAAGCGCCTCCGTAGCCTGATCCGCCGCCGAAGAGCTGCTGCCGGATAGCCAGCCCGAACACGCGCACATGGTTTCGCCGCCGTAAAAATTTCCGCGCCGACGGTCGCCGCGCAGGCAGGGAGAACAGGAAGCCGCGCCGGGCTGGGCGCCGGTTCCTCTGCTGGAAGCCATGTGATGCAGCCGGGTTTCAATTACGGCTTTGGGATCCGCCACTGAAACGCTTCCCGTACCTATGACGCTGATAGCTTTCAGATTTTTGGCGCCGAAAACCGCGCCGTGGCCGCCAATACGCGCGCTTATGCCGCTGCCTGTAATTAGCGCGGCAAGCCTGGACTTCGTTTCGCCTATCGGGCCGATGCAGAGGATCTGCGGACGGGCGGTAGTGTAACCCGTTTCGACCTGATGCCACTCTTCGCCGAATCGGGTTCTGCCGCCGACCATGGAAGTAATGCGGTTCTGCGTGGCCCAGGTGTCGAGCCCCCAGAGTTCTTTGGCGCTTTCTATTTTTACCTGGTCATTGATGATATTGATCCAGACGGGCGCTTCCGCCTTCCCTTCCACCACAACGCCATCCCATCCGGCCTGTTTTAGCGCGCCGCCAAAATGGCCGCCAAAATTTCCGCGCCAGAATTCACTTGTTGGAAAGGTTTCCGGCGACATGCCGCAAACGCTGGTTCTGCCCGCGCCCGGAACCCCCGTGGCGCCCAGAGGCCCGGTCATGATTGGAATCACGTTTCGCGGATCGTAGGGATCCTTCATATCCCACTCGCCCGGCGCCGCAGCCAGATCCCAGAAGATGGCCGTTCCGATTCCGTAACCGCCGCCGAATTCTTCATATTTCTCTGTATCAATGACGCTGGTTGTTTGTGTCGTCAGGTTAACTCTCAATATCTTTCCCGCGAATCCGTTTCCCATAATCCATCTCCCCATTCTTTAATTCGAATTATTTTTTCCTTGCAAAAACGATGCTGCCGCCCGCTTTTCCCAGCGCCGCCGCGATAAAAAGGTGAATCCAGTAAAGAATCAGCAGCCCCATGCCCGAGTCGTCAGAAGAAATCTTTCCCTTGCCGATATGAACGCCGACCGTCACGGCAGCCAGTATAATCAGCAGCAGCGACAAAACGATTTTGAGTTTGAAAGCCAGCCGGGATTCGCCCGCGAAATCGAACCGCCAGTGGATAAAGCCGGTAATCGCTGATGGAATAGCCGTCAGAAAGCCCGCCGCCATCAGGAAAAACGCAGTTCTCTCAAAATCGGGATATTTCACGGCATAGAAAAGGGTCAGAAAAACCGGCGCTGAAATAAAAAATGCCTGCGGAAAATGAACGAGCATCGGATGCGCACGCATGGAAATCATTATGGACGCCCACCACGGAACCGACGGCGTGTTTTCCCTAATCGTCTCATCCTCGGATTCAAGTTCTCCGACTTTCTTATAGCGCTCAAGCATTTCGATTCCGTGCGGCGCGCTCTTGAGGGCTTCCGTCAGATCGCGGCCTGCGTAATGTTCAGCCATGTGTTCGCCATATTTCCAGAATGGACTGGCGCTGAGATCATATACATCGCCGTTTACGGCGACAAACGCGGGGTTATCTCCGCTGCCGTCGTTTTTAACAAGCTCTTGCAGGCTGATTGCGGACATGCTGACACCTCAATTCATAACGGTCATGATGAAACGGTGTAAATTTCTTAACACCTAGGGATGTATTATATGATATCAGCTTTGGGTGATGTCAGAAAAATATCGCGCTACGAAAAAATATACCCGCGAACGAAATGATTTTCCTGATTATACTTAATCTGCCGATGAGCTTTGCAACATGCTGTTGTAGAACGCCTGTATAGCGGCGATTATGCCATGTTTCCATAAATCATCGCCTTGTTCCAGTATCCTCTGAAGTTTCTTGTGGAGCGTTGCGTGTTCTTTTTCAGGGTATATCAGTTCTTCCCGTAATAATGGCCGCATTAAATCAACGCCAAATCGCGCCACGACGTAACGGTTTACAATTTCTTCATATGTGCGGTCGTAAACGGTGGATATAGCGGCAAGCCGCTCCTTGTTGATCGCGCCGACTCGGCCTTTTTCGTAAAATTGCAAGCTGCTTTTTGGAAGCTCCACTCCCCGTCCTCGCGCATAAATCTCAATCTCTTTGAGACTTCTATCCTTTTGAACCCGAAGTGATACCAGAAACTCACCAAATTCTTTTAGGACTTCTTCTCGCGCCATGACCTCTACTTTACATTCATGTGTCCAGCATTGCCGGACAAAAAGCAAAAAAATGGAATATCGTGATTGACATTGCTGGACAATGTTGTACTCTTTGTTTTACGTTGCAAAACTGGTTGACAGGCGAAATCTGAAAGTTTCGCTGGGACGCGTTGGTTGATTTGGTTCATCAGGAGAATTGTTCATTAAATATTGGAGGATTTTTATGGCAAAGAAAAATATTTTATCGAGAACTATTTTGTTTTTATTTATGGTTTTCGGCGTTTGCGTGTCAATTTTTGCTCAAGAGCAGACATATCCATCCGGAAAAGAATTTTTTCCGGCAGTTTACGGAACGTTTTCTGAAATGTATCCAAACGCAAGGTTTTTAAAAATCGATTTTTACAACAACAGTTACACCGTTACCGGTGTAACCGGCAGTCGGTTAGGTCAGGGCACTTCGTATGATATGACAGTCCGATTAACGCAGAGCGGCGGAATCGAGACTTCATACGCAAATACTTATGGTAGGGGTGGAAGAGACAGTAAATGGGAGTTTACAAACGTTGGCACTTTTTATAATTATAAGAACGCCATGAGTGCTGTCGTAAAAAAAATATTGTCGGTAGCCAATAACCCTAATGATTTTGACCGGTACGAAAAGATGGCAATGTCGGATATTCAATTCGTATATACGATTATGAATGATCTTACCGAACTTGCTTACGCGGATTTTATTAAAAATTATGTCAAGGATTCGGTATTTAATATCAACGGGCACGTTTCCGAGGTAAGCGAATCCGACAAGGAAGTTAACGGGGCAACATACAAGTACCTTGTTTCATTGACGCAAAGAACTGAAGCGGGTGATGATAAATCAAGTTCCTATTTACTTGCCCTGCGTGATGTTTCCGTATATTGCAGATTCTATACAAATCGGGATGATGTTATAAGACTTACGAAAACCTCGGTAATGACGGTGCAGGGTAGATTGATAGCAGTGAATCGGAGTGGTATGGGTATTACTATGAATAGTAGTTCTGGTACTGGTTTTGGTCTTACCACGGGGATTTCTTTAGATTTGATAGACGCGAGATAAAAAAGACAATTGGATGATTAGGGGAAAGACGGGAAAGGCTGAACTCCTTGTTAGGCCAGGCGGGTAACGCGCTGGCAAACGCCAGCCGTAACCTCGTTTTGCGCGCAAGCGATATCGGCAATAACGCATTCAAAGATAAGGATCCCAAAATGTTGCAGAGCGCCAGTTTAGTCTGCTCCGGTTGTGGCGGATGCATTGACGCTATGGATAAGTTTTGCAAAAACTGCGGAAAACCTCACGCTCAATAATTTGCACAGGCAGATACTATTTCATTTTACCCTTGACGTGGCAGCAAAAAAATAGTGTCCTGGCACGCTCTTGTCCAAAACAAAATGTGTAAGCCTGGTTTCGCCCAATAACCACACGGTTTTTCAGCGTTTTCAACCAGCAGGGTATAATAACAAAAACTAAAAACCAATTTCGCACGGAGCGGTATTTTTATAGCAACGCCGTCCAGTTGTAGATATTGTATTTTCTTCCGACAAACGCAGCCGTGAAAGGCTGGATGAACTTTATATATTTCCCCTCATCGAATAAGATATACAATACCCCATGCATATGACAAAAGAAGTTCTGATTGTAGCCGGCGAATCCTCCGCCGACAGGTATGGCGCGGCTCTGGTCGAACAGCTCAAAGCCATGCACGGCGGCAGCGGCGGCGGCATCCGCTTTACCGGCACGGGCGGCGACGCCATGCGGGCGGCCGGAGTGGAACTGCTGGCGCACGTCCGCGACCTAGGCCATATCGGCCCGCGTGAAGCCGTTTCAGGACTTCGCGCCTATTTACAGGTCTTTCGCCGGTTGACGGAATACGCGAAAGAGCGGCGCCCCGACGTCGCCGTGCTGCTCGATTTTCCCGATTTCAATTTGCGCCTCGCAAAAAAATTGAACCCCCTAAAAGTAAGAACCGTCTATTACATCGGCCCTCAGCTTTGGGCATGGCGCGGCGGGCGCGTGCGTATTATCAAAAAGTATGTGGACAAAATGCTGGTGATTCTGCCATTTGAGGAAAGTTATTACCGTGATCGCGGCGTTGCGGCCGAATTTGTGGGGCATCCGCTGCTTGAGGGTTTTCATACGCCGCAAAACCGCGCTGAAATCCTGGCTTCCGAATGTTTGAATCCTGAAGCGGAAACGCTGGCGATTCTGCCAGGAAGCCGCCGCAAGGAAATTGCCTATATTCTGCCTGTTATGCTGCGGGCGGCAAAATTCCTCGGCGGGAACCGGCAGTTTCTGATTTCAGCCGCGCCGACCGTAGACCGGGAAATCGTCGAAGCCATTACGCGGGCGGAACTCGCCTCATTTCCCGGCAAGGAAAGGTTTCGGATTTCCACGCGAAACGCGCGGGAAATTCTGGCAGCATCCGATTTTGCTTTCGTTAAAAGCGGCACAAGTTCGCTAGAAGCCGCGCTCATCGGCGTCCCGTTTCTTGTCACTTATAAAATTTCGGCGCTGAGCTGGCTGATAGGATCTTTGCTTATCCGCACTCCGTCAAAATGTCTGCCGAATCTGCTTGCCGGAAAAAGAATCGTGCCGGAGTTGTTTCAGGACGAGGCGACGCCCGAGGCTCTGGCCGGCGCGGCGCGTGAATATCTTGAAAATCCGGAAAAATACGGCGCAATGCGTGAGGAATTGGGTAAAATTCGTGGACGGTTAGGTGAACGCCGCGCATCGGAAGCCGTGGCAATTGCAGTGAGCGATTATTTAAGGAGTAATAACACAAGCTTATGTTGATGAAAAATGTATTGAAGTGGCTTTTTTTGATGCTTTGCGTAGCAGCCGTTCCGGGCTACGCCCAGACGGCGCGCGTTGACGTGCTGAGCCGTGACATTTCAGTAACGTTAAAGCCGGATATCCACGAATTTGAAGCCGTGGCGACGATTAAATTCAAGGTTTCCGAACAAACCGGATACGTCAGCTTCATGCTGAGCGACAATCTTTTCGTGCGCCGGGTATTAAACGACGCGGGCGTCGAGATGGAATTCAATCAGAACCAGGCCGGGCCGGAAACCCTTTCCATACGCTTTTCTACTCCCCTGGGCACTGAAGTAACGACGGCTCTGCGCATCGAATACGAAGGGGGCTTTGACAGCGAACGCTTCAGCCGCATCTTTTCGCGCGACATGACGAGCGCCTACATCGGCATGGAGGGAACGCGTCTGCTGGAATCCGCCAAATGGTTCCCCGCCGCCCGATTTCCCGCAGAGCGCGTACCTGGCGCGCTTGAAGTAACGGTTCCGATGGGAATGACCGTCATCGGGCCAGGCGCGCAGGAATCCGTCACAACCAAAGGCTATAACGAAACCTTTGCCTGGCGCGCCGACGCGCCGCTCGGCGCAAACGGTTTTGTAGCCGGGCAATACTCGCTGAAAAAAGTTCAGACCGGAGATTTTAACATCGAGTGCTTTTTCAAAAGCGACACGTCCGATGCCATACAGAAAAGCGCCGAAGCCGTCGGTAAAATTCTGGCGTATTACCGCAACGCCTACGGCCCGCTTTCAGCAGGCACGGTTTTCAGGCTTGTTGAAGTGAACGACGCGCTTTCAAGGCAAACCGGAATGGCCGGAACAATCTTCATTACAAAACGCGAACTCTCCATGCCCGAACCGCCGATAACCGAACTCGCGCGCCGCGCAGCCGCACAGTGGTGGCATGAAAACGCCGGCGTTTCAGCAGCCGCCGATCTCTGGCTTGCCGACGGGCTTTCGTATTTTTCCGCCGCGCGTTACCTTGGCGAAGAAAGCGGCGCCGAAGCTTTGAAAAAAGAAATAGACGCGCTGGCCATACTTGCCCTCAAATTTGAGAGCAAGAGTTCCGTGCGCGACGGAATTTCGCTCGGCTACCGTTCTGACAGATATGAATCCGTCGTGTCCGGCAAGGGCGCCTGGGTCGCCAACATGCTCCAGGGGATTCTGGGCGAAGAAAAATTCGACGATCTCTTGAAACAATACTATGAAACCGCCGTGAAAAACGGCGGCAGCGCGGCGGCGTTTCAACGGCTGGCGCGTGATATTTACGGCAGGGATATCAACTGGTTTTTCACCGTGTGGCTGGACACGATCGGCGTGCCGAATATGCAGGTTGATTATGTCCTGTACCGGACGGTTGAAGGTTTCAGGATAACGGGCGCCATAAGGCAGGCGAACGATCTTTTCCGCATGCCGGTTGAAATCGTCGCGACAAGCGGCGGCAGAGAGGAAAAAAAGACCGTCGATGTCAACGGAAAATCGACGTCGTTTGATTTGTTCCTTTTCGCCAGACCTGAAAAAATCGTGGTTGATCCCGGCAACAAAATCCTTCGCGATTCGGTGGAACTGCGCACATCGGTACAAATCGCGCTTGGGGACGACATGCGGCGGTCAAATAATTATGTCGAAGCAGTCCGCGCTTATGATGAAGCGCTCAGGCTTTCGCCGCGGCGTTCGCTGGCGCGGTATAATCTGGCTGAAACTTTCTTTGAACAGTACAACCTGCAATCCGCCGCAAACGCTTTCCGCGAGACGCTAAACGGAGACCTCGATCCAAAATGGATTGAAGTATGGTCTTATATCTACCTTGGGAAAATTTACGATATTCTTGGGCAGCGCCAGAGGGCGATGGCGGAATATACCAGGGCGCAGAACACCAAAGACGACACAAACGGCGCGCAGGCGGAAGCCGCGAAATGGCTGGAAGCGCCTTATATGGATAATCGTGGCGGCGAATATGGCGACGCCGGCCGCCCCGACACAGCGGGAGAATAACGCCAGGCCATGAGTCAGAATTCGCCCCGCACTGCGTCCAAAGCGTCCACCACATCAATGTCGCCATGGATGCGGTTTGCCCAAAAAGTCCGCGTTCCCGCAGGAACGGCGCTGGGAATAGTCTTTCTGCTCTTTATGCATCCGTCGGTCAGGTCTCTGATGATCGGCGGCTTTTTCACGCTCGCGGGCGCGCTCGTTCGCATATGGGCGGCGGGGCATATCGAAAAGCGAATACGGCTTGCCCGAAGCGGTCCTTACGCATATACGCGCAATCCGCTTTATCTCGGTTCGTTTTTAATGGCGTTTGGAGTAATTCTTGCCGGACAGGGATATTGGCTGCTGCCGTTTTTCGCGCTCTTTTTTATTGGCGTCTACCTTCCGGTCATGCGCGCCGAAGAGCATGACCTTGAGCGCGCATATGGCGCGGATTTTCTTGAATACGCCGCCGGCACGCCTCTATTTTTCCCTAAAAAACCCAAGCGCACGGAAAAGCTGAAAAACGCCGAACCTCAGGCGCGGTTTTCATGGCTGCGCGTACGGACAAACCGCGAGCACCGCAATCTTGTCAGCCTTCTGGCAGTGGAAGGAATTTTGATTCTCCGGCTCTTTTTCTAGATTTTCCGCCCAAGGTTTATTATTACCCCCCCCCTACATGGATCATTTCGAATTCGTCGGCGAAATAATCAAGAGATCCCTTATAATCCCTGCCGTTGAATTTTGTTATACCCGCGAACGAGATGATTTTCCGGTGGATGCGCGAGGATTTTATCGTCCGTTTGAGCGCAATGATTCCTTAATAAATTACAATTTTATGTCGATTTATCAAAACTAATCGTTTTATGTTTGCGGTAATTGGGTATCAATAATCAACCTGAACATGTCAGGTAACATCCTCGGTTAATAACATATTCTGGTTATTCAATACGCGGGATGCATAATACAAACAGGCAGCAATATCATCTGATTCAAGATAGGGATAATCATTCATGTATACGCTAGACTATACGATGCCGTTCGTTGTAATATAGGTTGAATAAAGAGGTTGAAAATGATTTAAGATTCAAAGATGGAGGCGGGGATGGAAACGAAATCTTCAAAATGGTGGGCGATGGAAGCCCCTCCGACGAAACCATGGTGGCGCAAACATATCATAGCTATCATTGTCATAACTGCGATCATTATTTCATTAGGCGTGATTACTTATGACGGTGAAAAAGAACCCGTGGTTAGTATTGTCAACAATCACGTCCAGATCGCATGCAGGCATGGGTTGGATGTTGATTTACACGACATAGCCCGCATATCTCTTATTGAGAAAAGCATGAAGGATATCGGCTTCGGAATTAGCGTTGGCGGATATGGAGTTTTTGGAAGAGCTTTAAAAGGGAATTTTGAATCGCGCCAGAGCCAGGGGGACTCATTTTTGCTTTTTGTTCAATCAGGGTCATCTCCTACAATATTGATTGAGCGTGGCGGCTTCCACCAAAAAGATATTTATATAAGTTTTCGAGACGGCAAAAAGACCGAGATGTTGTACAACGAAATAAAAGCGGCGGTAAAAAAGTAAAGGCAACCTCCGAAAACCCAGAAATCAAGGCTTGCGACGTAGGGGCGTAGCGCGCTACGCCCCTACAATTTCATTTACGGTTTGCGCTTTCGTTTGTAGCCAACGGTTTGTGCGGCTTTTATGCGGCTTGCGGCGCGCATCACGGCAAGTTCGGCAGCGGCATAATCCACATTCGGATCTCCCGACGTCAGCAGTTTTTCCGCGCGCTCTTTCGCTTCCTCCGCGCGTTTAAGATCAATATCTGAAGAAAGTTCGGCCGTCTGCGCCAGAATCACAACA